>ERZ795059.70-NODE-70-length-151674-cov-16.445821_pt1 | contig 151674 bp, 96 predicted proteins | sample MGYA00375143_ERZ795059 | MGnify/ENA primary metagenome ERZ795059 (study PRJEB30188, sample SAMN05720168) | activated sludge metagenome | isolation source: Anaerobic digester | place: USA | collected 2015-01-07 ... | reverse complement strand
GGTTCAAGTGGACGGCCTCACCCTTTTGCCTTTGTTGAAAAACCCAAGCGCCGGTATTTTACGAGAGGCCCTTTTCTGGCATTTCCCCCATTATTACCCGACTACAACGCCGGTGAGCTCCATTCGTAAGGCCAATTGCAAGCTGCTGCACTATCTCGAGGAGGACCGCTTGGAGCTGTATGATCTGCTCTCCGACCCCGCAGAGCAGGACGATTTGGCCGGCCGCATGCCCGACAAAGCCCGCGGCTTGAAACAGCGGCTGGATGCCTGGCGCAGGGAGGTGAATGCGCAGATGCCGGTGAAAAAGAATCCATGAAGTCTATTGAGTTTTTATATCAACTTGCTAAGATGCTCAAAACTTTTAATCGCATCCGGCACCGAGCCGCATTCGACGCTGAATACGATGTCGTTCGGGCATTGTTTGACGATGTCGATGATTCGCTGCCAATCCACAACACCCTCCCCGCAAGCACAGCCTACCGGGGTGCCGGTCACTTTTCCTTTTTCAGCGCTGCTCTGTGTAAAGCTGATGTCTTTGGCGTGCAAATGTACCAGTCGGTCTCTTACGTGGGACAACCAGGCATAGGTGTCCGTTGTACCGGCTAAATAGCTGTTGCCGGTATCATAATTGATGCCGATCGCCGGCGATTGCACCAAAGCGTATATACTATCCAGACCTTCTTGTGATTTGCTGTACTGCTGATGCGGTTCCAGCCCGATCTTGATGCCATATCTTTCAGCAACCAACGATGCTTCCTTGAGCGTGTAGGTCATCAATTGATAATCCATCTCTCTGCTGGTCCACTCTGGTTTCGGACCTTCATCCGTATTCACCACCGGAGCCCCCGCATTAAAAGCCCAACGGATGGCCTGTTTGAGATACTCGACGCTGATCTCCGGTTTGCACAAAGGGGTGTGACTGGATAGTCCGGACATTTTGATGTTATGCTTAGCGCAGAGATCACGAGCCCACCTTGGGTCGTCATACATGGAAACGCTGTGAAAATAATGCGCTTCGCTCAGCAATTCGCGTCCGAGGTGAACCATCGGTTCAATGTATTGATAGCCGATCTCCGCGGCTTTTTCGACGCCCCAGGTAAATGATTTATCATGGTGTCGGACAAATTCCATGTTGATGCCTAGATATATTTTGCCCATTTTATGGTCTCCTTATTTAAATTCTCCCAGTGAAAATCATTTTTACGCTTAAATTGATTTTCCGCATCCACTCGTCAATCCGGTCTGAATATTCGTCCCTGCGCTGCCGTCAATACGCTGTCGGCAAATTAGTCAATCGACAAAAGAAAATCAAGCATAATAGCATGCCGTTCGAGTGCCTGCTTTTACGAAGGCAGGCAACGACCAATTAAAATATTTATTCTATTTTTAATGTCATTATTTATTGCTATCTTTTTTTTCAGTAAAGCGTCAATTCGAAAGTCTGAACCGTCAATATACGGATGAACGGCTATGAAAGAAAATCGCGTTGTTATTACTGGACTTGGTGTTGTATCGCCGGTGGGCATCGGGGTTGAACCATTCTGGCGTGCGCTGCTCGCCGGGCGAAATGGAATCAGCCGCGTTTCTCATTTCGATGCATCATCCTTTTCATCCAAGCTGGCGGCCGAGGTTAAAGATTTCAACGCAGAAGAGTGGTTGGATCGGAAAGCTGTCGGACGGACAGAGCGTTTCGCGCAATTCGGCCAGGCTGCAGCGGAATTGGCTCTGCAAGACGCCGGACTGCACTCTTTTCCATATGACCACTACAGGATCGGCGTGATCGTCGGCTCCGGCATCGGCGGTTCTCAAACCATCGAAGAGGGTCACCGCAAGCTGTTGAGCAAAGGGCCCAACAGCATGCATCCGTTGTTTGTATCCAAGCTGCTGATCAATATGGCGGCCTGCAACATCTCCATCAAATATGGATTGAAGGGACCGATCTCCGCCCCTTCGATGGCGTGTTCGACAGGCGCTAACGCTGTTGGCGATGCGTTTCGTATTATTCAAAGAGGGGATGCGGATCTCATGCTGGCCGGCGGTGCGGAAGCTGCCATCGCACCGTTGGCTTATGGTGGATTCTGCGCTTCCCGGTCCATGTCGCAAAATGAGGACCCCGCTTGTGCGTGTCGTCCGTTTGATAAAAACCGAGACGGTTTTGTCATGGGAGAGGGGGCCGGCATAGTCGTTCTCGAAAATCTTGAACATGCCCTAAACCGTGGTGTTCGAATATATGCAGAACTAGTCGGCTATGGCAATACGGCGGATGCCTATCACTTGGTGGCGCCGGATCCGGACGGCGACGGCATGTATAGAGTTATGCGTAACGCCTTGGCTGATGCCGGCCTGGCTCCTGAAATGATTGGGTATATCAACGCGCACGGCACTTCGACCGAGTTGAACGATAAAGTGGAGAGTGCAGCCATCATCAAGTTGTTCGGTGAACATGCAAAAAAGCTCAAGGTGAGTTCCATCAAATCCATGATCGGTCATTTACTGGCGGCCGCCGGAGCCGTTGAACTGATAGCCACCACGATGAGCGTCTATACAAATTGCCTCCCGCCCACCATCAATTATCGCGAACCGGATCCGGAGTGTCCGCTGGATTACGTTACTGGCGGCATGGAGCAAATTAATTTAAACGTTGCGCTAAACAATTCATTTGGTTTTGGAGGGGGCAATGCCTGCCTCGCCATTGCAAAATACGGCAAACGACATGAAAATACCCAAGCTTGAAATCGGCGATATCAGCGCTGATATTCCCATCATACAGGGCGGGATGGGAGTGCGGGTTTCTTTATCTTCTCTGGCATCCGCAGTGGCAAACCAAGGCGGCATCGGCACCATTTCCAGCATCGGCCTTGGAGACATCAATATACTGAGTCAAGACTATGAGAAAACTTCGCGAGAAGCATTACGGAGCGAAATTCGCAAGGCGAAAGGCATGACGCAGGGTCATCTGGCCATCAACATTATGGGGGTTCTCAGCAATGCAGATGACCTGATCCTAACGTCCGTGGAGGAGGGGATCAAGATGATTGTTCTGGGCGCCGGATTGCCGACTAAGCTTCCCCTCCTGGTGACCGATGCCGCCGTGAGCCTGGTCCCCATCATCAGTTCCAGCCGTGTCGCAGAACTCATCATGAAAACGTGGGATAAACGTTACCAACGTCAGCCGGATGCGTTCATTCTTGAAGGCCCTCTGGCAGGCGGACATCTTGGTTTTTCCCTGGAACAACTTGAACAACCGGAAGTCTATTCTCTGGAAAATATTTTACTGCAAGTGCTGGAAGCAATAAAACCCTATGAGGATAAATGTAGTCGGCGCATCCCCATCGTGGCCGGCGGCGGCATTTACACCGGCGCCGACATCGCCCGCGTGCTTTCCCTTGGCGCGGCCGGCGTGCAGATGGCGACCAGGTTTGTCTGTACCCATGAATGCGATGTTTCGCCGAACTTTAAGCAAGCCTACCTTGATGCGCAAATAGAAGATATCGTCATCATTAAAAGTCCGGTGGGCATGCCCGGCCGGGCCATTCGCAACAAGTTTCTTCGCGATCTGGAAGTGGATAAAAAAAGAAGAATAAGATGCCCGTATCGTTGCTTGACAGCCTGCCAGGTCGAAACGGCCAAGTATTGCATCGCCAAAGCGTTGTTGAATTCCTATTCAGGCGATCTTGATAACGGATTGATTTTTTGTGGTCAGAACGTTTATCGCGTGGACAAGATCGTCACAGTGCAACAATTGATGAATGAATTAATAACCGATCTGAAGGCAGCCGAAGGCGATATGCCGCCAAAAACGAAAGCGCTGTAGGGGCGCCCTTATTCAAAGTCGACTTTTCATTTGATCGGCTATCTCGACCAACGGCCGATTTGCAGGCGGATACTCGTTCAAAGCGCCGCGCATGCTCTACTGCCAACGCCTATATCCCTTTATGCTTAGGCATATGCCGCTGCTTTCGCAGCCCAAGCATCGCGCTCGTTCCTTCAGGCGCCGGACCGATGCGTCCAAGCCGGCAAAGGCGCATTCCCGGTTCTTTTTCAGGATCGCTTTTTCTGATTCGACGTCGATGCGTTTGTCGACTCGCAGGCCGTTACAGCCCTTGATGCGTTTGCAGTGATTTCGCACCAAGGGTTAGTGTGGATATGATCGGGGATTATAGGACGCCATTCCTTGAATCGGCATATGTTTTGAAATTCCGCTTGACTTGGATGCTGCCAAAGTATATATTGATTTTTGATGGAACGGCGATAACGCCCGCAAAGGGGCGCTAGAGCCCGAAGCACCTCCGGCCGCACTCTGGTTTTTTACACTTCGTTACAGCACCTGCTGTCTGCATGTGTCATCTCGCTTTTTTTTATCGCACACTACCGGTTTTTTTCTCCTCACGGCCCCTCAGTCAAACTGTTTGGAGAGTGAATGATGGACAAACATTTTATTCTCAATTTCACCCCAACCGGCATGATCCCGACCAAGCAAATGACGCCGCATGTGCCCGTGCAGCCCGGTGAAATAATTGCCGAGATTTGTGCGGCAGCGGAAATGGGGGCGAACCTCATCCATATTCACGCCCGTGATCCGAAAACGGGAAAACCGACCTTTGAGAAAGAGATCTATGGCGAGATCATCGCCGGCGTCCGGGCGAGATATAAGGATCTCGTTCTTGGCGTCTCGACCAGCGGGCGGGATTTTCACGAATTCGAAAAACGCTCGGCCTGCCTGGATCTGGAGGGCGACCTCAAACCGGATATGGGGAGCCTTACTCTGAGTTCATTGAATTTCAACAAACAGGCCAGCATCAATGCGCCGGATATGATCCAGGCCTTGGCTAAAAAAATGCTGGAGCGGGGGATCAAACCCGAACTGGAAGCTTTTGATCTGGGGATGATCAATTATGCGCATTATCTCATACACAAAGGTTTGATCAAGCCGCCATATTACTTTAATCTGATCCTTGGCAACATCGCCTGCGCCCAGGCCAACTTGCTCAGTCTGGGACTCATGATCAAAGAACTGCCGCCGAATTCCATCTGGGCTGCCGGCGGCATCGGCGATTGGCAGCTGAAAATGAATGCCCTGGCCATCGTCGATGGGGGCGGCGTTCGCATCGGTCTGGAAGATAACATCTATTATGACGCGGACAGAACCAGGCTTGCCTCCAACGCGGAGCTGATCCTGCGCATCAAAAGCATTGCTGCTTCGATGGGCCGTGAACCTTATTCGCATAAAGCGGTTCGCACCCTGTTGGGTCTTGATCGAACTAATGGATAACTTGTATCATTTCGCGATCCATACGAGGACAAACAGGATGGTTGATGACAACACATTCTCCGCCCGGCTGAGAAGAGCAAAGCAGCGCGCCCGTGAGGACGGCTTCCTCATGGTTCTGCTCTTGCTGCTGCGGCAGGCGATGAACTGGATTGGAATTAAGGTCAATCTGTTTTATTGGATGAATGAGAGAATGCCGAAGGATCCGCCCGCTTCCATGCAGCGCCTCGCGGACGGCTATGCATTCTCGATCTTCGGCCCGAATGAAATTGCAGCCATTATTCATCATCCTGAAAGAATAGGATTCAAAGAGAGCTATGTTCTGGAAAAGTACAAATCCGGCGATACTTGTTTGGGCTGCAAATTCAACGGGGAAATCGCGGGGTTTACCTGGTATTCCCTAACAGAGTGCAAGGAGTGGTACTATCAGGCGGTCATGGAGGAAAATGAGGCCTATCTTTCTGATATTTTCGTTTTCAAAGCCTTTCGCGGCAAAAAATTATCCTTGATTTTACGCTATAAGAGCTATGAAGCCTTGCGGGAGCTGGGAAGGGACTCTTATTACAGCATCACCGATTACACGAACAAGGCGTCCTATCAGTTTAAAAAAAGGCTGGACGCCAGGATTGTTTTTCTCGGATTGCATGTAGAGTTTTTCGGCAAATGGCAAAAAAGATGGATAGTCAAAAAATATTGAATGACACGATGGCACTTCCATCGCAAGTGCCTACTGGTCAATCATTGTATTTCCACACCAGATGAGCATTCGGTCATGCGAGCAGTCATATTAATCGTTTCCGTGTTGGCGGAATCCTTGTACCCTTTCATGAACCACCCCGCTGTTCTAAAGCCGACCATCCGCATCATGCCCTCCCTTCACCGGCCAGAAATATCATTTCTGAGTTGGGATACCGAAGGCGGCGATCAAACCCGTTTAAATCTGCTGCAGCCCGGATCTGCCATCGTGCTCTCGCTGCTGCAGCAAGAGCGATTGCTTGACGCTCTGCCGATTCGGGCGACAGCGTTGAAAGCCAACGGCTCCATCGATTATCTATACATGACGAGTCCCGAGGAACAGGTTGCCTGCCACATTGCCAACGCCGGCGACCGGATGCAATGGTCCTGGCGCGTTCTTACAACAAAGAACCCTGCGACCACCGGCGCTCATATCGAGCTGCCGCTCAACCCGATGATGACCGCGTTTACGGTTCTACCCGCTCGATGGCTGGAGGATGGTCGATTCACGTTGCCGGCGGTGTTGTCAGCGCCTGATTTTGGCCAATGGTTGGTGACGGTTCAAGCCGGGACAAGAGCAACCGGCTGCTTGACCGGCGATCGGAATAACCATCGGCTGCGCCTGGTTCTCGAGGTTGGATTTGCCGGGCAACAGGAGGCGAGCCTGTTTTTTCAACCGGTGGTCATTCCCATGCCGCCGGGCGTGCGGGATAAAGACCTGTGGACCAAAGTGCGTCGGGGCTGGTGGAATATTTATCAGCCCAGCGCTCAATGGGGGGACCCGAACAGGGAATATTCAGCGCCCGCCGGCATTCTCAGCAATAATGTCCTCAGCGATCCGGTGAGTTGTCTGTATTTTTTATTCAGCGATCAGATGTTGCTCGTTCCCCAGCTGGCTCCGGGGATTTCGGCCGAGTATCTGGTTCGTCATTCCTTGGAATGGTGGCTGGACCATCGCCAGAAAGCCAACGGCACGGTCGTCGGGTACTGGAACTATGATGGCATGTTCGATGCGCCGGCCAGCATGATCATCGCCGCCTGGGCGTGCATGGAAGCATCGGGCGATCTCGCCTTCGTGCGCGCAAGAATCGAACAGCTGGAAAAAATCGCCGGATATCTGGCTGCCAGAGACATCGATGACGACGGCATTATCGAGTTGCTGCACAGCGGCAATGCCGGCACAGCAAGCAAGGAGCGGATGTCCAGCGCCTGGGATACGATAAACAGCGGTCACAAGGATGCCCTCTGCAATGCGCTTATTTTTCGCGCCTTTTGCTGTCTGGCTGATGTGGAACGCCGGCTTTTACGTGAGCAGCAAAGCGAACTTTATGCCGGCCTGGCACGAAAACTTAAATCCGCTTATTTTCGGACTTTTTATAATCCGACAACCGGCCTGCTTTCCTGGTGGATCAGCGCGGACGGACAGGTGCATGACTATGCCGGCCTCACCGCCAATAGTCTGCCGATTTCTTACGGTCTCGTGCCGATGAAAGAAGCACAGGATATTTTGCAGCGCTATTGGCAAAAGGTGAAGAAAGCGGGATTTACGCGCCTCGATCTCGGACTGCCGACCACTCTGCTTCCGGTCCGAAAAGCCGATTACCTTGATTGCGGCGTCCTCTTTGGCGCTGCGGAACTGGAAGACGGCAGCGATACGTTCGGCCGATACCTCAATGGGGGGTGCCTGGTTTCAGAAACCCTCTATTGGCTGAATGCCTGCTATTTTGCTCAAAAACCTGAACTGGCTGATCCTGTGTTGCGCGCCATGGTGAAACGACAATCACGGCCGGTATTCGCCAATGGCGGCAGCTTTCAAAACGGCGTTATAAACAAACAGCCCGAAGGCGCTGAATTCTATAATTGGCAGGGCGAGGTTTGCGGCTATGAGGGCTATCTGGTTTACAGCTGGTCATTCCTGCAAGCCGTGCTGACACGGCAGCCGGAATATCTGAATCGGTTGCATGGGCCCATGTTCAGGGTAAAATAATGCTTATTACTATCGGTTTGGCTGATCGGCAGGTAAGAGAACGCGCGTTCCTATTCTCATGCTTGCTGCCTTGCTGCAAGTAGTGATCATTACGTTTTGCAATGAACCTCGGACAAGATCCCCGCTTTTCAGAAATGCGCTCCTGGGCGGGTTCTACTTGATCCGGCCGATCAGGGCGCTGTACTGTTTTTTTCACAACCTCTGACAGGTATAATTCATCAACGCTCGGATTCTTTGTGTTCTTGTCGCCTTGATCTATTTCATGAAAAAAGGATCCTTCCTCACCTCAGTTCGTTGATTGCTCTGCATTCGCCGGCATCCGGCTGAGCCGTTACCTGGCATCGTCCTTGACTGTGACGGCGGCTGTTTGTTCGGCCCATTCCGCATACCAGGGCAGATGGCTGCTCGTTCGCGCCAGACAGCCCCGTGTAGGTCCCAGTCCCCAAACCTCCCGCTCCAAGCGGTCGTGCGTCTGCCAATACTCGTCCACAGCCGCTGACCGTTCAGCCGTCCAACCCTCCATGGCCATGATGCGATTGTGCGCCTGCAGTAGTTCGATCTTGAAATCCCATTGCCGCATGCGCCAGTTCTCTTTGATCTTCCGAGGTGCAGGATCCCCCGGCATGGGCCTTAACGTTTTCGCCTGCAGGTTAAAGGGTCGGCCCCATGCGGCCAGCCAATCCGTCCATTTTTTTGCTGTGCGTTCATCAGCGTTAAAAAACCGCCGGGCGTATTCAGCCAATGCGGATGCCGCATCTGCATGCTGCCCGGAGGCAAGGCCGGCGAGGAGAAATTTGTTCACGTCATCGAACACCCCTTCCGAATAGGCCACAACCCCAGTGCAGCCATGCTGTTTCAGCGAATCGAGGGTGTGCTGCAGCCGGCTTGGCGCAGCTACGGGCCCGAACTGACCATAGATGTCGCGTGGTTTGGCGTCCTCTGCATAACCGATGTGAACGAACGCCTGACGCTCGCAGCCTTTGGGCAACGGCACATCGCTGACGTCCATTTTTCCATAGGGGATATGCAGGGCGATGCTTTTGACACAGCCGGGCGCCTCCTGGTCAGCCCAGGCGGCGAACCGGCGATGCTCTTCCTCAGACCACCACCAGCCGATGAAGCGCATCTCGATGCCGGGGTGATAGGCTGCGGCGATGGCGAAAATTTCACGGCTGAGTTCGGCAAAGGTGAGTATCCAGGGGCTGCACGCCGCACAGGCGCAGCCGCCGTAATCATAGGGCGCTGACCAGAGGACTTTTAACTGAATGCCGGAGGCAGCTAGGTCGGCAAACCAATTTTGATAATTCTGCAGTATGATTTTTCGACCTTCGGGTTGCGATGGGCAGACCAGTTGTCCGAAAATTCTTTCCGACTGTGTGGCCGGCGCGACGCAACACTGTTCAGCGAACACATGGTTGGGAGTGATCAGCAATTCACAGGACAGCCCCAAAGACTGGGCGGAGAGAAAATGCGCTTTTTTTCTCTGCCAGAGACTGGCGCCCAAGAAGGTGTGCCGCTGGCCGGAAAATGGGTCGGTGCAATCCACCGTGTCATACCAGTCGGCATAGCGGTTAAAGCCATAGGCCTTGCAAGCGGCGAGATAGTCCCGCATTTGACCTGGGCTCATGACCTCATAGCTGTTGCCGAAATGACCGGGCGCATAGAGCACAATATCTTTTATGGGTGCAGGGCTCTGACAAAAGCCGGTTGTGGACAGACTTGTGCCTAGGACGGAAATCACCCCCAGCAAGATCGAGCAGCGTTTCATATTCATTTTTTTCTCTACGCTTATGACCGTTCGTTGTATTGATTTCAGCTGTACGCTTACCAGAGGCGCATACGGGCCTCATGGACATTTCGCTTGCGTATGCCCGATTGAGTATTTAAATTGCTGCAACATCTATTTTCGAGGTCAGTCAATGGACAGCCTCATCACTCGCAGAGATTTTTTCAAGGCCGCTGCGTGTCTGGCTGCGCAAACGGTTTGCCCTTCTATGAGCCACAGCTCGATGAACAGCCGCCTGGCGCAACCGCCCAATATACTGTTCATTCTTGTCGACGATCTTGGTTGGGCGGACCTGGGCTGTTATGGCGCTGATCTGCATGAGACGCCCCACATCGACCGGCTGGCTCAGCAGGGAATGCGATTCACTCAGGCGTATGCGGCCGCGCCGGTCTGCTCGCCGACGCGTGCATCCATTCATACCGGAAAATACCCGGCGCGATTGCACATGACCACCTGGTATGAGTCCTCGTCCGCTCCCCCTCAAGATCGGGTGCTTATTCCGCCGGTCGCTCTCGGCAATCTGCCGGCGGAGCAGGTGACCATTGCTGAGGAGATGCAGGCGGCCGGCTACCTGACCGCGCACATCGGCAAGTGGCATCTCGGCGATGCCGCGCACTATCCCGAGACGCAGGGTTTTGAGGTAAATATCGGTGGAACCTTTTGGGGCGCCCCGACCTCCTTTTTTTACCCGTATCGCGGCAAGAGCCGATGGGGCGGGGAGTACCGTTATGTGCCGCACCTGGAGTTCGGCCATGCAGGTGAATACCTTACCGACCGGTTGACCGATGAGGCGCTCGCGATTGTGACAAAGGCTAAAGCCCAGAGCCGTCCGTTTTTTCTCAACCTGTGCTACCACACGGTGCATACGCCGATTCAAGGCAAGCCGCATTTGATCGAAAAATACAGAAGCAAGGTCCGGCCGGTTATGCATCACCAGAATTGCGGCTATGCGGCTATGGTTCACAGTCTGGACGAAAACGTCGGCCGAATAATGGACAGGTTGTCGCAGCTGGGCATCGCGGAGCAGACCGTGGTCATTTTTTATTCCGATAACGGCGGCTATATCAACAAATTTGACAATGTCCCCGTGACCAGCAATTTCCCCCTGCGATCCGGCAAAGGATCTCTCTATGAAGGGGGCGTTCGCGTGCCGCTGATCTTTCATTGGCCCGGCGTCATTCGAGCAGGAGGTCTTTGCGATGAACCGGTCAGTTCGATTGATTTCTATCGAACCCTGCTGGACATCAGCCGGCCGGCCGACCACCCCTCGCCCTCGGTTCAAGTGGACGGCCTCACCCTTTTGCCTTTGTTGAAAAACCCAAGCGCCGGTCTTTTACGAGAGGCCCTTTTCTGGCATTTCCCCCATTATTATCCGACTACAACGCCGGTGAGCTCCATTCGTCAGGCCAATTACAAACTGCTGCACTATCTCGAGGAGGACCGTTTGGAGCTGTATGATCTGCTCTCCGACCCTGCAGAGCAGTACGATTTGGCCGGTCGCATGCCCGACAAAGCCCATGGCTTGAAACAGCGGCTGGATGATTGGCGCAGGGAGGTGAAGGCACAGATGCCGATGAGAAACAATCCTTGAGGCCTATTGGTTCTTGGTTTACGTTTCTGCGGAGCGATCGGATGGTTGTACGCTGTTGCCCCGGCGAGATCGTTACCAAACCCGCAAACTCTGCTCTCCTTCAACCAGCTCCTCAAACGGTCCGACCCGCGGCGATGTGGACGAGCGCCGCTTGGCGAAATAATCCCAGTCTATGATCAGATCGCTGCCGTCGGGGTTCTCAAAAGCCGCATCAGCCATCTTGGTCTTGCCGAGAAGCCGGCTGGTCACCAGCTGCGTTTTTATCTCAAACGAGGGATCAGCGGTGAGGTGTAGATACACGGTCTCGCCCCGGTCCTCCAATCGAATGGCCGGATTTAGGGTTCTGTTCTCCAGACTGTTCGTCTCCTGGCCGTAGGGTTGATAGCCGAGGAGGTACAGATTGGACGCCATGTTCACCGGCCACCGGGCGGTTGCGTACTGCTGCAAGCTGAATCTGTATTTTAACAAATGAGGGGGCGTCTGCGTGTTGGGCGCGATCACTTTATTATCGCACGAGCTGTCCGGTGAAAACAGGTTGTTGAAATACCGGTCATCGCCGTTGAGGATCGTTATCAGCCCGGCCACGTCGGTAGAGTGGGGGAAATGATAAGGGGTGAACCGGTTCGGTTCGGGGCGGATATAGATGCGGCCGGTGATGAGGTTGTGCACAAACGCGCCTCCCTGCGACATATTGAAAATGGCGCGCGGCGACAGCATGATGTTGTTGCACACCAGATAGGGGCCGTGGTTCACCTCCAGGAACAGGTCCTCGCTGTAATTGTCATAGAGCAGATTCGCCAGAATCTGGGCGCCCTGCGCCATCCAGTCCATCCACAGTCCACGGCAGGTGTTGTGAATGCGGTTGTTGCGTATGACCACGTCGATGGCAGCATGGATCTTGATGCCGGCCAGTTCAGCGCCGCCGAACTGGCGTTTGCTCCAGATGTTATAGATATGGTTGCCGTATATTTGACTGAACACTGCACCCAGACTGCCGCAGAGCCCGGTCTGCTCGCAGTTGTAAATCGTGTTGTGCCGAACGATGTGCGAACCGATGTTCTCCCGATTCCATCCGGCTCTAAGCGCCTTGAAAATCGTCTCGTTATAATGCTGCGAGCCGTCTTTGCTCGGATCCGCCAACCAGGCGTTCTGGCTGGTGCTGCGGTCTTTTCCCAGGGTGATGCCGGAGCACTTGCTGTCGCTGATGACGTTGTGCTCGATGATCCAGCCCTTGCTCCAATTCGTGCCGATCAATCCAGGCTGTTCCGCGGTCGGCGGCGCCCACTGTGTTGCCGCTTGGCTCATGTGAAATCCGCGAATAGTCAGGTAATGGATGCCGGTCTTTTCCGGATAAAAACAGCAGGGTCGCACTGTGATCTCCACCAGCTCTTTATTCGGCTGATGAGAGTGAAAATTGGCCCAGAGGGTGGTCTGCGCGTCGTCGCTCTCGCAGTACCAGACATAGGTGGAGCCTTCCTGGTCCTGGGCGTCCGCCAGCGGCGCCGGATTCATTACCTTGTCCAGCGATTCCACCTCATACAGAGATTTGCCGTTTAAAAAGATCTCACCGGTGTGGTGGGGCCGACCATGATCGTAGAACCAGTCGCCGTAGATTAAATCTTTGTAAGGATTATAGTCGCCGAAAAACGTATTGGCCAGAGTTTTTTTCCATACGCCGTTCTTCACCCTGGTCCATTTGACGATGACCTCCGAGCCTTTGATATGGACGATCTCGCCGGCTGCGGCTCGGTAGACGATGCGCCGGTCGTCGGATACTCCGCCCCGTAAGGGATTCACCCGTTCGCGATAGGTTCCGGCATGCACGGTGATGGTGTCGCCCGGCAGAGCTCGGATTGCCGCAGCTTGGATGGTTTTGAACGGCCTGGCCGGCGAGCCCTCGTTCGCGTCAGAACCCCTGACCGACACATGATACTCTCCGGCTGCCAGTATTGTGCACAGCATCATCAGCAGCAGGTTTAGACCCACGATTCTGTTCATCGTTTTGCCTCTAGGGAAGGATGGGTGAGCGTTTTGTAAAAAAATAACAGTTAGGAAGCAGAATATCAAGTCAAATGATTTATGCTTGCTATTATTTTTCTGATTGTCTATTTTCCCTTTTAATTGAAAATGAAATCTCCACTTGAGCCTTTGACGCTGCAATCGGGCGGTATCGGGGAATCCCTGTGCTTTTCATCCGCTGAATCAGCTGATTCCACTGATGACAGAGCTGATGAAGAAATACGAATACCTGCAAGCAATCATTTTGGGGAAAGGTCGGCATGAAAGGGTACAACAAGAACCTGAGTGTTTGTCTGCTGGCGTTGGGGATAGCTAACGCTGAACGGCCGTCGCCGGCGCAGCCGTTGCCGGCCGGGTATGAAGTCCGCTATTATTCCAAAGACCCGCGCGCCAACGGCGAAACCGATTTCAAAGGAGAGACCAGCACGCTGAACACCGGCCAGCGTCTCCAATTTCTCAAATACTATGCGGACCAGGTATCCGCCTTACATGGCGACAAAGGGCTTGATACTCGCGTGGTCCATGACCGGGAAGCGGATGATTTGTTGAAAAGCGTCAGGCCGCAGCCGCTTCCCTCGATCCGCAAAAGAGTGATCCTGGACCAATGGAAATGGACAAGTTCGAAAAAAGGAAAACATGAGGAGAGCCTTAGAAAGCTGGCCAAGTATAAAGGCGCCAGGGGTATAGCGATCGAGCAGGGGGCTCTGCACTTTCAGGGTGGCGCTGCGTGGAAGTGGGATCTGCCTGCCCAGACCTGGCGCTTTTCCCTGCAATGGAAAGCCCGCCTGTTGGAGAATACGGCCGCCGCCGAGTTCTCGTTGCTCGATCAGGGTAGGCGCAAGACTTTGGCAAAAACCGAAATGAATTCGCAGTCGTTTTCATACTATTCCAGGAATCAAAAAACGGCGGGGAACGGTTGCACGCCTTATGCCTGGCAGCAAATCCGGTTCGAAGCGGATCTGGCCGGTCCCGGCGGCGCAGCGCATTACACGGTCTTGATCAACGGCGAACGAATCGCGGACTATGTGGCGGCCCATGAAAAGGCCGTGCTCGTCGACGGCCTGGAAATAAAAACTCAGGGGACCATCGAAATCGACGATGTGTACGGCGTTGGTTATCATCAAACCGGCGATGCGGCGCAACCGTTTTATCCTAAAACCTTCATCGACGAGCGTTTTGATGTCGAACCCGCCACCGCCGGCTGGCAGGGGGAGTGGTATGACGACGGCTGCTGGTCGACGACCGATCTTCCCCATGCCGTGGGATCAGAACGATATGAAGGGGAGGATCTGCTTCTCAGAAAAACCGTCAACATCGACCGTTTGACAAGAGCCTATTTGTATATTGAAACACTGGATCCCGGCGGGGAAATATGGATCAACGGCAGAATGGCGGCGCTGATCAAGGACCGTTACCCCATCCGCCTGGATGTCACCGCATATCTGAATCCTCATTCGGAAAATCTTTTTGCGATCAAAGTGAACGCTTTCCGTCTGAATCCGGAGCAGGGGACGGTCTACTCGCATTCGTACCTGGATCTTAACTACGGTTGGTTTAGCGGCCGGGCGTTCCTCGATCTGGTCGGCGAGACCTTTGTGCCGGACGTTTTTTTTTACACCAAGTGCATTCAAGCGGGCCGGGCAATGGTTCATGCCACAGTCACTCTTGAACACAAGGGGACGCTGGGATTCAAAGGAAAAATCAGAATTAAGATGAATGACTGGGAGAGCAACGGGCCGATTGAAGAAATTCCGACAGTGGAACTGCCAGTGCTGATCGGTCCGGGGATAAAGGAATTTTCCATGGACTGGACGATGGAAAATCCAAAGCTGTGGTCGCCTGCCTCGCCATCCCTTTATCAGGTGCAGGTGGAGGTTGTAGACAGGGACGGCGTTGTCATCGACGACTATGTGCTGACAACCGGCATTCGAACCGTTTCACAGGAAGGGGGCGTCTTCCGTCTTAACGGCGAACCCGCCTTGCTGAACGGTGCGCAGATTTTCGGCTTTCGCGGCCCGATTGAAAACATGGCGACCTGGCTGCGCTGTCCTCCGGATCGTTGGGTCGCTGAAGAAATGCTGATGATCCGAAGAATGAACGGCAACATGCTCCGAATGCATGTGCATGGATGGAAAGATTACGCCGTGGGCGTGAATGACGAGCGTTACTGCGAATTGGCCGATCAGATGGGCATGATGCTGATCTGGTGTACGCCGGCGTGGCGGCGGGAAGGGGACTGGGGGCAGATCGATTTTGCCGGCTATCACAAATACATGCAGCAGGTCCGGAACCACCCGAGCATTGTCATGTGGGAGGTTTCGAACCATCCCAACACCTTTAAGAAACATGAGAGCTATGAGAGCGACCTGTTTTGTGAGGCGTCCTACGAGGCCGTTCATCCTTATGATCCCAGCCGGTTGATATCCTTCACCTCGCATATCGGCCATCTTCATTACGGGAACGACGAGGGAACCATCGACCAGAGCGGCGGCCGGCTTGCAGCGGCCAGGACCGCCGTCGCCGATGTAAACAACCAGGATGCCCTGACCGGCTATGGCACGCTGAAGACCTTTGCCGGCGATAGTCTGGTCCCGGCCAAAGCCTGGACCGCGCCCATGGTCACCCGGGGAAATCAGGATGCCGCGACCGGTTATGGGGCGGAATGGAGTCAGCTGCGCCTGTGGCCCGGGGCTTATCGACAGAATTTTCTCGACAGCAAAGAAAGGGCCTATTTCAATTTTGAGCACCAGGAGTCCATCGGCCAGCCCAATTGGAATCTATGCAAAGGAAAACCCTGGCATCATCTGCAGTCCTATGAATGGGGGTATGACGAGGGAAGCATCGGCCGCAAGCTCTCGGTGGAGGAGTGGAGGGAGAGCCAGGCTTGGCAGGCTTTTTCCGCCTATGAGGCGATCAAGAAAATGAGAAAGCTGGACTATGACGGTTTTTCCTGGTGCTGTCTTCATGACGGCGCCAACGCCGTAACTTACAAAAAACCGCTGATCGATTTTCAGGGCCACGCCAAACTGGCTTTTCATATTCACAAGACGGTGTTCAATCCGGTGCTGGCGGGCAGCAACGATGTGGATGCGGTCTATGGCCCGGATGATAGGATCACTCCCATGATCCTGAATTTGGGGGCGGAAAAAAGAGTGAGCGTGGCCGTGGTGATCCGCGATCGGTTCAACGGTCGGGAAATCCAAAAGCGGGTTTACCGGGATGTTATATTGCCGGCGGGAAGAACGGCAACGGAGCTGGCGCCTTTCAAACCCGCCTTGGATCAGGAAGGATTATATTGGATCGAATATCGGTTGGAACCGGTTCCATGAACCAGCATTGCGTCGATTCCGAGCCGGCTCTTTCGGTCGCGATGAAGGATTCGCCTGCTCAATCAGTGCCCCGGGGCATTTTTCAGCCTGCTAGAGGCTTGCAAAACCGGCCGGCCAATAAATCCATTTTTCCCTTGCATGTTCTCTTTGGTTAATGTATACTCTTTTTATGGCACGGATCGATCGTTACGCAGTGAGCGACTAAAAAGGAGCCAGAAATGCGAATAGCGCGAGTAATCCTTTCCACGCTTGTGACTTGCGTGTTGTGCGCCTTCCAGGCGCATGCTCAGGATATGCCCACTTTTGAACTGGTGGATAATCTGAACGTCGGATTGACTGTTGCTCCGTTTGAGAAATGGGGGATGGCCATTTCTGATATCGATCGCAACGGGTATCCGGATATTTTCTGCCTGCGCTGGAAGTCGCCTGGATTCAGTCGCGTCTATCTGAACCACGGCGGGGTTTTTACAGAGATCAGCGGCCAGACGCCCCTGGAGGCGCTGGAAAACCAGGAGCTCAACACCACCTCCGCGCTTTGGGTGGACTATGATAACGACGGTGATCGAGACCTGTCCATCGCCACCGAGAAATCGCTGCACCTCTTGCGCAATGACGACAATGTCTTTACCGAAGTGTCCGCCACAACCGGTTTTGTCGGACAAAAACCGCCCGGTCTGATCACCAAATGGATTTATCACATCGGCGGCTGGGCGGATTACGATCTGGACGGCGACCTGGATTGCGCCGTTACACAGGACAACAATAAAAAAATGTATCTGTTTCGAAACGATGGCGGTGTTTTTACCAACGTTTCCGCTCAAGCCCGACTCGATTCTTCCCGGCTGACGCAGGATTACCGGTTCAGCTGGTTCGATTTCGACTTGGACGGCGATCCGGATCTGATCGCCCGTCCGGTAGTGATGCGCAACGACGGCGGAATTTTCACCGATGTCACCGCGGAACTCGGCCTGAGCGGCGTCATCGAGATAAGCGACAGAGCGTTCATCGATTATGACAATGACGGGGATTTTGATTTTTTCAAGTCAGCCAACTCGGCCAGTTCCACCACTTCCAATCAACTTTTCGAAAATCAGGACAACCGCTTTGTCGAGGTTACAGCCGCGGTCGGACTGTCGGTGATCGCTATCGACTATTTCCATAGTATGGCCGCCGGAGATGTGGATAACGACGGCGATATCGATATTTATCTCAACCGAGGCATCACAGGCAACGATCTATTGCTGATGAATGATCTCGATGGTTCAGGGCAGCGGGCCTTTGTGGATGTGGCGGAATTTGTCGGCATTGTCATCAAGGAAAGCCGGAAAGGTGCGGCTCTTTTTGACTATGATCGTGACGGTTTCCTGGATATCTATATGCCGTCGGACGCGGTAAACCATCTCCTCTATCATAATCTGGCCAACAATGGCGCCCATTGGGTCGGGTTTATTCTCGAAGGCACGGCATCGAACCGGGATGCGGTCGGCAGTCTGGTTACGCTTTATACCAGTATTGGGCAACAAACACAATATACGACCTGTGGGGATGGATTTCTTCGTCAGGGAACCCCCTGGGTGCATTTCGGACTTGGCCTGGCCGCAGGCGTTGACTCGGTGGTTGTTCGTTGGCCGCTTGGTTTACGGCAGGTGATCACCGATGTAGCGATTGACCAATACCATACGATAAAGGAGCCGGATCAGACCTTAGTTGATTCAGATCGCAAGCCCAGTCTCCCTGAGCAGTACCGGTTGGTTAATTACCCCAATCCCTTCAATCCCAGCACCACCATCGCGTTCTCTTTGCCGCACACGGATCAGGTGTCTGTAGCTGTTTACACGCTGCGGGGAGAAAAAACCGCAGACCTGCTGAATGCGAGGCTAGCCGCAGGCCGGCATCAGGTGGCCTGGGATGCGCGGGATTGTCCCAGCGGAATCTATTTTATTGTTTTGCAGACCCAGGGCCTGCAGCGGATTTGCAAGGCCATGTTGATGAAATAGCCGGCTCACGGTTCACGCCCGGGCTTTTAACCTTTGTCGGCCGGGTGGATATAATTGAGCGCAGGAAATATTTTTTTGTTGCCGCTGACAATCAGAGGAAAGGGCTTTAGTCCATGAGCATCTCTCGGACCGCCGCCGTTTTACTCCTGCTTTTTCCCGCAACGAATTATGGTCAAATGACGGCAAAGGATTCGATCAAGGATGAGCCTCTGCGCATGGATCGGTATCCCGCTGTCACTCACCCCGTTTTTCGAGTGAATTATAAAAATCCCACGGCCGACAAGCCGCAATCCAAGCTCTGGTATGCCGGCGAGTCATGGTGGGCTTTGCTTCCCACCTCCACAGGCCCTTGCCTCTGGCAAAGAACGAAAGACGGATGGAAGGAGCATGCCTATGCGGCGGAACAGCTGGCAGGGATATCGGGGCGAGCGGATGTATGGCCAGAGAAGAACCGGGTGTTGGCCGCGGCGGTCAAAGAATTAAAAGTCAACCGGTCGATATCCGTATTTCTACTTGATATGAAAAAGAGCGCGCGCGGAATATGCTGGCAGGCAAAGACCGTCGCAGAGCTCTATCCGCCCTGCCCGGATGAAACCATCGAGACAGCCACCATCATCAGGGATGGTAAAGGCAGATGGTGGGTGGCTGCCGTGGCCGGCACGACGGTTTACGTCTGGAGCTCTCCGGCCAATGGCAGGCGGTGGACTTGTACCGCTCTGGCCCAGGGAGTTCACCGGGATGACATATGCGTAGTGACTCCGCTGGCGGACGGAGAAATCGGAGTGCTCTGGTCCGACCAGGTGCGGGACGCCGTTCTCCTGCGCGTACATCGCGACAAAAATCCGTCGGAGCAATGGGATGCGGAACAGGTCATTGACCAGGGTCACAGAACCGCGGATGATCATCTAAACACCGCCCTTTCTCCGGACGGCACCCTGTGGTTGGCCACCAAGAACAGCGTCGATCAAGTCGGCAAACCCCAGTTCGTCCTGCGCGTGCGATCACGGACAGGCCGGTGGACCAACATCCCCTATGTGATCAAAGGAGAGCGGCAGTGGCAGAGCCGTCCCATCGTGATGGCAACCCAGGATCCGGGCGTCGTTTTTTCAGCCTACGGAGGGAGCGAGCTGGCCCCACCCTTGCTTCGTCATCCTGTGATCGTCTGTTCGCTTATCGATACAACCCGGGCAGCGATCCTGAAAGAGCCCCATGTGGTCATCTCCCCGGACAGCGCCTGCAGTCAATCGGTGCAGAATGTGACCGGCCCGCGGCACGCCTTTCCCGCCAAGGCCCCCTGGATCATCCTGGCATCGGATTCCGAGGGCCGCGTCTATGAAGCCGATGTGAGCCGACTTGTCCAATGATGTGAGTCCCAGCATGGCAATAACAGCGCTGATTAAGTATTCCGTAACCATTTAATAGCATCGTTTTACTGGCGACCTAGGTGGTTACTGGATGTTTGAGGCTTGCCGCGTCGTGCGGTTTTTTCTTCGCTTTATCTGCCGAGCGGTGACCGACTAAAGATTTTTATAAATCCCCAGCACGCCGTTTTTCTCCTCTCCGCTGAACATCATGGTGATGCCCATGGAACCTTTTTGCGCGTTGAGAGAGCCTCCCGCTTCTCCCAATTCCATCAGCTGGGTTTCCCAGCCCTTATTCTTCAGCTCCTTTTCATAGTCTTTCAGATCCTGCATGCCGATATCCGCCAGATGAATGTTGTATTGCCAGGATTCCCCCTGGTTCTGGGTTTGGACGACATGCTTGATGCTGCCGGCGGTGAATTTCGGCACCTCATCCGTCAGTCTGGATGGCCATTCGCTGGTCTCCGTCAGCTCTGTCTTGCGCCCATCGCTGGTCACTGTAACTTTTTCACCGCGCAGTTTAACGTCTACGTCCTTGCCGCCGCCCATTTCCAGGGCCCGTTCCATTAATTTTTCCTCAGAGCTTTTTTTACCGCAGCCGGCCGTCATCAGCAGGCTCAGCATCAGCACGGCGACCAGAATCCCAACCGTTCTTTTTGCACTGCTCATATTTCCTCCCTTTGCAGAACGCACGCCCTGCGGTTTTTTTGTGGTAGTGCTGTTATTTCACTCGTACAGCTGAGAGTGTTCAGATCAATGTCAGTCGCTGTTTTGGCTCTCACCATTCCGGGCGCGCAGTGCTTTTACGCACGGCCGCCATCGCGATCAAGCAACAGTAGGTTCCTGTCAGAGGATCCCTCATTCCTTCAATAGCCCGGCTGCCATCAGGGACCAGTAGATCCTTTGGTCAGAACGGGGATCAGCGCCTTGGTGCAAAGGGGGGAGGGAAATTTGCATCCGCTTGGGACCGATCAATAGGATGTTTGGACAACAGGGCGTGAGGGAAGAGTAAGCCCACCAGAAGGCGCCGGCATAGATGCGCTCTTCGCCCACCACCACGACAAAGGGCAATCCATACACCGAGCCTCCTTTGCGCGTCAGCGAATCGAGCGTCGCCTCCATTCCGGGGGTGAATTCCATCTGATGCGTCTTCCAGTAGTAGGCATTAAGATCGCGGATGGTGATGAACGGCGAGGACGCCAGTTGCAGTTGAGCAACCGGTGTTTCCCGAATCTGATAGCTGGTCAGGGACGGATCGGCCAGCAGGTAGATCGCCCATTCGTTGAAACCCTCTGAATCGTCGTCCACTCCTCTGCACCCGGGCAGGACGAGCAGGCAGCACAAGGCCAGCGAGATGCTCAAATTTTTTACGTTCATGATGCGCTCTCCCAGCTGATTGATGCAGGGACAGAGGTACGATTTATTCAGCGGACCATGCGCATGAAGCGCAACAACTCAGCGCTCCGATTCCGGTATATGAACGACGAGGATGGACGGATCGCCGAACACGTCGCCGCCCTGCGGGTCATATTCGGCGAAAGCGCCGTTGAGAACCAGAAAGAGCGTTTCCCCCTTGTCGTCCATAACCACGCTGAAAGTCCCTCCTGGAATATAGCCATATTTTTCATAATAGAAGGGGTGTAAAAAAGCCAGCACTTTGCGTTCGCCGCTGTGGGTGTTGTATTGAATGAGCGGAGCGCCCTCCAGATAGGCTTGTCCATGAGCCGCCGGCATATAATAGACATACTTTTCATCCGGACTCATAGCCAGGCTGGTGGTATAGCGGTGTGGGCCGGGCCAACAGTCGCCTAAATCTTGCACCCGGTCCTTTTCCGGATAAAAGCTGAACAATCGTCCGCCCAGCGACACGGCGATGAACGAGCCGTCCTTTCTCTTAGAACGGATATGCGCCCGCATCTGTGCGCGGTCATCGGCGATGGTGTCCGGAGGCACGGTTGCGTTCATCTTGAAAAAGCGATTTTTGACCGGATCGTACCTGATCATATGAACGCTTGAATCCTGTCGCAGATTATTCGTCGAGTACACCAGTCCGGTCTCTTCGTCGATCAACATGGTGCGCCAGTACCAGCGCAAGCCCGGCGGCGGATAGCCTGCCCAGCGGATCCGGCGGGTGCTGACGTCAAAGGCGAGGAACTCGCCGAACATACCCACGGCATACATCATTCCGCGCCGGGTGTCCAGCCGATGATAGGGCCAGGAGGCTCTCGGTACCGGCACGCCGTAATCGGTGAATCGCCCGTTCATCACATTGTAGCTCAGCAGGCAACCGCCCTCATAGCCGCTGAGAAATTCTTTTTCCGAGGGCTCGGGATACTGGCACCAATAAGTGCAGAAAAACAGCTCGTCCTGGTTGTAGAAATCGAGCCAGCCGTGAATCTTGCCGTCGCCGTACTCTGCGTCCGCCCGTCCCAGAGCTGCGTTGATCTCCGGCAGTCTTCTAATCGATCGGCTGACGGCGTCATATTCGAACAGATACAGCAGGGGCTTGTAGAAGCGGTGGCTGCCGATGGCGGAAAAAAATTTTTTCGTCGTTGAGTGATAAGCGCCCTGCGACCAATTGGACCAGACGCCGGAAAAATAGCCGTCGGGCGGTTGGTCGAAAAAACGCGGTTGCACGGGCGCCAGAACGAACTCGATTTCCGGCGGCGTGGCGGCGACCGTGAATCCCGTCCATCGGCTGATGCTGGAAGGGGGAGCCAGCATTCGCTGCGAGCGGTCGATCACCGCCTGCCGGCTGAAACGTAAACCTCGTTGATCCTGTTTTTCCACCAGCGCTTTGCGTTTGGCTTCTGCGGGCGCCAATTCCTGCGCCAGGGATGAAACCGTCAAGGTTATCGCCAGCCAAAGAAAAAAATGGAATGGATGCCTGTTCATGCCACGCCCTATCTTGACAAACTGCAAGAAATAAATAGTCGGTTGAACAATTTCTGTTCGCTGATTTTTTCTCCTTCGATCGCCTTGTGGCGAACAATGCGCACTCGAGCAAATTCGATCGCTCCTTACTCGTGCGGCGGCGTTTCACCAGGGGTCAGATATTTCATGATCTCTTCCGCGATCAGCGCATGCCCTGCTTCATTGGGATGGTTGACCTGCGACATATAACGCTTTAGACTGTCGCCTTGAGCAACCTGCCGCTGAAATCGTGCATAGCTGTCGGCAAGGCCGATGCCGTATTTTTCCGCCAGCGATCTGATCTGCTGTGCATGGCGGGCCAGGCCGCTGGTTGAATCCAGAATCGCCACGCGCTGATCGGGGGAAGGGGTTATAAGGATGATTTTGCTTTTTCGTTTTATCGCTTTTTGGATCATGCGTTCCCACGCCGCCCGAGAGCGATCGAGTCCTGCGGCTACGTCGTTCAGCGCATAATCGATGAACAGCACGTCCGGCTTGTGATTGAGAACATCGGACTCGAACCGCTTTTCGCCGCTGATCGCGTTTTCCCCGCCGATGGCGGTGATGATCACATTGACCACCGCATAGGGGTAGAGCGTTTTCACCTGCTTGAGCACCTGATGGGGATAAGACGCTGACGTATGGACCGCCGGCGTTTTAAAATATCCAGCCGGCACCGAGTGTCCATGAAAAACCAGATGAATGGTTTTATTGCCCGGCCATGGCTGCTGCAGCGCTTCTTTGACTTTTTGCAGATACTGGGCAGGGTCCGCGATGCCGCCCCCCGCGTTCGACAAACCCGTTATGCAAAAGAGCGCGCCGCACGCCCAAACCATTTTCCACAGATTTGTATGCGCACACTGTGCCATGTTGATCTTCCCGCTGAAAGTGAGCCGCGCCTTTCGTCTGTCTAGGGCAACGCTCGGATTTCGAACAGCCATCCGTCATAAAGCCTGTTTCCTTGAACGGTGAATCCTTTATTCATCAGTTCATGGCCGCTCATGGTCGCCACCGGTCTGCCCTCCGGCGCGCTCAGGATTCGATAGCGGCGACCCGCATCCAGATAAGGGACCGCGATCTTGCGACTCTGCTCGATCGCCCCGTGGCGGAACACGCCGACAATGCCTCCGGAACGGGTGTCGGTGTTGATCCGCGCCCACCCGTCCCACGCCCCGGCCGCCGGTTCGCCCAAACCGGGCAGATCCTGACGGTACATCATATAGTCGTAGCGGTTCTGCATCTGCCGCAGCCAATCCGCATAGCGTTTGAATTCCGCGCGGGTCGCTTTGGAGAGTTGTCGCGGATCACCCAGCATGATGGGCAGCGTTCCGGCCAGCGATTTCAGGTAAAGAAGGGCATCCGGATCATCCATGCGCGGATTGCCGATGACCAGGGAGGCTGCGGGGATGGCCGGCGAACGCCACCAGGCCATGTGCCGTACGCGCAGGTTGCCGACCGGAGTCGGTTCATAAAAATTGGACAGCCAGTTGCCCTCGGCGTGTTTGCACATGGCGTAATCAATGGCCTGCAGCTTGCCCACGGTTTCAAACGTGCAGTCGATGAACACCTCGGGAGCCGAATCGTGCACCTGGTCGAACATCCCGTACAACTTTTCAAAGCTCATCAACAGCGCCTCTTCACGGTCTTTGTGCAAGTGCCCGTTGGCATAGCAGCCGCTGATGCGCTTGTCATAGGTGTAAGGGCTGGTCACCACCGCCAGATCCAGCTTGGCGTAGGCGAGGCCGTACTGGTGGATGAATTTGAGAATGACCTCGCGCATGTGATCCGGCCAGCCGGTGGAAAAGCACCCTGAGGCGTTATCCCGGTCGCCCGCCTGGTGCAGGTAGAGGATTTCGCCCTCTTGGTCACGGACCCAATAGTGTGGAAATTCGGCAAAGGTTTTGGAGGTTTTCGCTACGGTACCTAGGCTGATCCACAGACCGGGTTTCATGCCCAATTGTTTGATGTGATCAAAGACCGGTTTCAGCCCTCGGGGAAATTTAATGGGATCGATAAGCCAGTCGCCGCACTGCTTATGCCAGGTTTTTTCCACGCTCGAATCGTTGTTGGCCAGAGTGAACCAGCCGGCGTCGATAATAAACTCTTCGATGCCGCACTCGGCGGCCGCTTCGACCAGTTCATGGATCAGTTTTTCATCGATCCGGTCTTGAAAAGGGACCCAGGTGTTATAGACGAACACCGGTTTGGTTTTTATTTTCGCCAGGCGAATGCCCATATGTCTGCGGACAAAATCGGCCACCGCACCTTGGACCACGGCAAATGGATCATGACTGTCGCGATACAGGCCGATGAAGGTCCAGGGCGTGTCCCAGCTCTGCCCGGGCTTGAGCCATTTGCGAAATCCATAGTCCTGGTCCGGGTAGGTGAGGCCCACGGTCACCGTGTTGCCATCGAGGTTGACGGCGGTTCTTTTGGTGACGCCCGGCGTTTCGTTGCCGAGCACCACTCCGCGGCTGTTAAAGATGTCGTGTACCACCACCACCGGGTCGTCCCAGTTGCCGAGATAAGGCCCGATACGGCGTTGGCGCGCATAGTTGGCCAGCAGCACTGTCTGCGTCTCGAACCAGGCGGTGTTAAGCCGTTCGACATCCACTGCCTCTAATTTCAACTCGTGGATGCCGCTGTTTTCAAACGTCAGCTTTTTGCGGATGATGGGAAGGCCGGGATAAAGCAGATAGGTGATGCTCAGCGTCAAGTTGCGCAGACGAGGGTCCTTGGAGGTGAGGGTCATTCGTACGCCCTTTCCCTGCAGATCGTCCGTCGCCTCCTCGATGCGGTGGATGCGCCAGGGGCCGCGTCCGCTAAAAGTCTGGCCTTCGAGACAAAAGCCGAACTCCTCAGGCGGCGGCGCCTTGCGGTAGCGATGCGTCTGGCCCCAGGCGCCCTGGTCGTCCTTTTCCATATAGTCCGGTTGGTCCACGGCGACATAATTGCGGTCGACCCCTTTGAGCTTGAGCGATACTGTGGCAGCGCCCAGGGTGTCCTGGATCAGCACCGTGCGTTGAATGAGACCGTTGTCAAGGACCACACGATGATGATCCCAGCGTGCATAGGGCGTGGTTTGGCTGCTAAGCGTTCCAACCAGCGCCGCAACGAGTGGGAGAGGGAAAAGCCAGGATCTCATGATTTCTCCGGGTTTATTAATCTGCCGATCGCACCGGCGCCTGGCCGGCGTAGGCGATGATCTGATTTGCCGTACGGTTCAGCTCTTTTCCACCCAGACCGGACTGGACCAGGCCAATTGACCGTTTTTTTGCAGCACGCGCACATAATACCAATGGACTTCATCTGTATCCGCTCTGTCGTTAAAACTGAACTCGGTCTGGTAATGCGCCGAGAACACCAGCGGTTGAATCCGCAGGGATTCCGCTGGAAACGGCCCGGTAAAAAGAATATCGTTGTGCTGCGCGAACTCGGCCAGAGATTTTTCAAAGGCGTGCGGCTGCGGTTGATGCACGGTCAACGAAATCCGGGTTTCGGAATTTCCAGAGAGACACAACACCACGGCGTTGGTGGGATTTTCCGCAAAGGCTTCTCTGCGCGAGGTGTAGGACTGAACCGAACAGCCGGCGGCTGTTTTGTTTTTTATCCGGTTTCTTTTCTCTTCGGAGAACGGGCCTGATTGGAAGCAGGGATGAACATCGAGCAGAGCGCCGTCTGAAATTTTAATGTCAAAGTCCCAGTCGCAGATCCTGGCAAGATCCATGGCGGCCCAGGGTCCCCAGCCGAACTCGATGCGCAGCAGCACCGGTTGGTCCCAGCAGCGGGCGTCCACACTCCGGTCACAAGGGAAATTCCGTTGGATGACCTGGTTGTTTTTTAGAACTTCGATGCGGTCCAGCGCATCCCACCCTTTGACCCGGATCGACCCTTCTCTCTCCTGCGAGAAAGAAATCGCTTCGCCCATATAGCGGTTGTTCAGTCTAAAGTCCAGTTGAATGCGGTCACCGCTCACTCCATAGGTGCGTCGTTTTCTGATCGCCTCCAGCACTGATTCGCGGGAGAGGTCCTGAGCCCACACAGCCGCCAGGCCTTCCCCATAAGCGCCCGGATAGCCGAGATGGTCATCGGTGCTGGCGATGACGCCGATGCGTTTGCCGCAGGCCAGCGCATGCTGCAGGGTGTTTTTGCTCCAACAGCCGCCTAGAGAATGCCGGAGGTAGGGGAACGGTGCGTTCGGCTGTTCCGCGTTGCCGTGCTCCGAATAGATCTCGAGAACCGGGGAGACGGATTCATCGAGGAAATCCAAGTTGGCGCCCCGGTGGCCCTGACGGTAACCTGGATGATGGGGGATCAACAGGGCTTTGCAAGCCACGGCGAATTTTTTCAAATCCGTCAAGTCGTTGAGGAGCTTCATTTCGGATCGGTCGTCGGGAAAAAGGATGCAATAGTCGCCGTAAAAGCTCGAGTGCCATTCCCAGCCCGGAAAGGTCACAAAACGGCCCGGCTGATTGTACTCGGCGGTGATGCGTTGAACGTCTGGCCAGAGCGTTTTGGTTCTTTTGAAGCCGTTCACCCATTTAAGGTGCCGGTCGCCCTCCATCAGCGGCATGTCGTGCCACTGGGCGTGAGGCGTGAGAGCGAAAAAATCGAGATGGCTGTGGGCGATGTCGAAGGCCCGTTGCAGCGATCCTTTGGCATAGCCGACGTCATTGTGGTTGTGCAGGTCGCCGAAAAATACTCGATAGGCGTTCTGCGCCGGCGGGTCTTTGTGCTTTGCCGCGGCTTGACGTACGTGGCTGGAGAACGCGGCAGTGCAGAACGCGCTGTGTAGAAATCCACGCCGGTTTATTCTGAGGCTCATGGTTCCCTCCATGGATTGGTGTTATGATTCCGGCTGATGCTTCTGCTGCATTTTGGGGGCGTGTTGTTATTTTTCCATTGTTACGTTTTCCAGCTCTTCTCCCTCAATCACTACGAGGTCCTTTTCGCCGAGGAATTGGTTCTGACGGATGACGATATTTTTTGCCGCCGCTGTTTCAATCCGGACGGCCGCTATCTGTGAGTTTGAGGTGTATACAATATTGTTGGAGATGAGGTAATCGCGGGTGAGGGTGTTGGTCGGATCATGGGCGCTGTTGATGGTGATGTTTGCATTCCACAACTGTTCTTTTTTTGCGCCGTTGGCTTTGCGGCCGTTATAGGTGAAATGATTTCCCGTGACGATCAGGCCGGTGCAGTTCGGCGCCCACAGGCCCTCTCGTCCACTGTGGGCGATGATATTGCCCTGCAGGAGACAGTCCTTCGAGCCGCGCTCGATGGTCACGCCGCGCGATCCGTTATTGAGGATGAGGTTGTCGGAAGCGCAGACGTTTTCGCAAGTTTCAAGAAAATAGCCGCCCATGCGCGCCGCATAGACCCGGTTGTGCACAAAGGCGCCCTCGCGGCAGCGGTAAAAATGGGTGCCGTCGGAGCGGGAACGTTCGAGCCGGCATCCGCGCACCGTGAAATCCTGCACATAGTACAGAGCGATCAGCCCCTGATCCTGGCGGCTGCTGTTTGTTTCCGGCCCGGGCCGGCCGGAAAGATAATCGCCGTACTCGTTGCACCCCTCCTCGGCGACCACGTCGGTGATCCAAATATCTTTTGCCCAGGCGTCCGCTGCGGCGAAAACGCCGACGGCATTGCTGGTCAGGTGATGAAAATACATTTCCTGAATGCGGATTTTTTCACAGCGGCCGGTGAGATGGATGCCTCTGATGTTGACGCCCTCCGGCCAGCGCTCCACAGGGCCGCAGACTTCGCCGCCGATGAACGCCACCTGCTGCAGGTCCCTGCCATGAAACGCCTGTCCATCTTCTGTGCACTCCTTGCGCAGCTGAAAGACCGCGCCATGCATCAGCAGGGTGAGGTGGGAGTGCAGCTGCAGCCCTTTCTCGTCCAGGGCATAGATCATGGGCGGAAAGAAAAGGGTAAGCCGTTTTCCGGCGGCTGCGTCCAGAGCGCGTTGCAGGTGGAGTTGGTAACTGACAGAGCCGTCCTTCGAAAACCCCTTCGGCAAAAAGTCCGTCACCGAGATAAAAGAGTGCGAGGCAGTCGCTGGATGAGTCTGCCGCAGACCGGTGCAGGAGAAAAAGCAGACGATGGAGCACGCTGGCAACCAAAGTAAAGTTTTTTTTGCCATGCTAAACCAGCCTCCCGTGGTTTAGTGCATGATGTCGGATCTATGAAACGGTCGAGCGTCGTGACTGCGATAGCCGAGATCCAACGCATGACTGGTCGGTCAAAAACGACCATAGAAACATTTTATTGAATTTTAATTTTCAATTCAAGCAAAATCAATGTGCCGGCAAGATGGGCGGAAAACCCTTTCCTGCGGTTTTAGAAAGTCACTGTGGTCATGACAAAGCCCCAGGTGGAGACGGCGCTGCCGTGCGAAGAACGAACCAGGGCGCCGGGAAAGAACGCGCAACAACCGGCCTCCAGGCTCAGGTTTTTACTGTGGATGCAGGTCAGCGTGACATCCAACTCTTCGCCGATTGCTTTGACGGCGATAGAAGGATGGAGAACATCGGTGCTAAAAGCATGTGCTTGCACTGCGAGTTGCAGCCGGTCGCTGCAATGGGTTGTGAGGGACACGGCATAGTCCCGCAAGCCCTGGGCGGCGAACAATCGGTCAGGATAATAATCCATCAAGCCGTAAAAGCCATGTTTGGAACCGAATAAAAGATCGAATGAACGCGCGGCCCTGTCGCTGGGATCGCTGTCGCCGGAGATGCGGCAGAGGGACAGCGAGAGTGCGGTAGCGCTTTTTGCTGCAAGCGCCAGTCTCACGTCTGCGCATAGGAATGCGCTGCAGATATCCGCAAGCGGCAGCTCTTTCTGGACCTGCAGAGCGCCTGTTTGTCGGTAACCCTCCAGCGCCCAATGAAGACGGCTTTTGCCTCCGTGTACATGCAGACCAACAGTAAAGCGGCGCAACAGGGGCTTGCCCAGATCGACGCCGCTGGTGATTCTTTTGGCGTCGTAATCATGGAGCAGATAACCGTCGCAGATCAGGGCGCCGTTTAGTCGCAGGGTGGAAAAAACGCCCAGCAGGTTGTCCGCGTTCGCGCTGTTTTGTCCGCCGCTCAGCCGGCTGTAGAACAGGTCCAGGCTGGCCCCTCGATGGCTGTAGGAAAGAACGCCGGCGTCAAACACTCTGCCGGTGTTGGACCAATTGTTAACGCCTATGAGCCGTTCGTTGCCGAATCGCAACTCCTGTCGGCCGATTTTCAGCTGCAGCGGTGCTGAGAGAAGATGGCCCATCACAAAATAGGCTTGATGAAAATCCAATGCATCAGCGCCCGCATCCATGGTTCCACGCGCCAGCGAGGCGTTCTCACCGCCAAAGGGGCGGCTGTCCTGCATTTGCAGGAAAACCTGAATGCCGGGTTCAGGACGAACCTGCAGGCCGAAACGGCTGCGCAGCAGATGATAATGATTCGGTCTGCTTCTGGGAATGAAAGATCGATCCTCTACTTCGCTGCGATAACGGATTTGTCCGTTGAAGGAATAGACAGGCGATTGCGACCACGCTGCGTTGGAGAGTGCGATAGCCAGCCAGAGGCAGCCGAGCATTTTTTTCATTCGCATCAACTGATCTCTCCTGATAGATAGGCCGCGGTTCTTTGGTGCTGGGGATGGTTGAAGAACTGTTCGGCCGGAGCGGATTCCACCAGCTCGCCCATGTAGAAAAAGAGCACATGATCCGCGATGCGCCGTGCCTGGCGGAGAATATGCGTCACCACCGCCAGGGTGTATTTGTCCTTCAATAGTTTGAATTGTCCTTCAATCAACCGGGCGGAGATGGGGTCCAGCGCCGAGGTCGGTTCGTCCGCCAGGATCACCGAAGGTTCGATAGCCAGTGCGCGCGCCAGCGCCAGGCGTTGCTGCTGGCCCACGGAGAGCCTGGCCGCCGGCTCGTGCAACCGGCCGCGCAGCTCTTCCCATAGGCCGGCCAGCCGCAGATAATTTTCCACCAGCAGGTTCCATTTGGTTTTTTCATCCAGATGGCGACCGATGGGTTTGACCTCGCCGTTGCCGGATTGAGCGACCGCAGTGGTCAGGCCGTTGATGTGGCTGAGCAGCTCCGCCTCGGACAGACGATGGATGCGCGGCGCAAAGGTGATGTTGTCATAGATCGACATGGGCAGCGGAAACGGCCGTTGCGGCAAAAAACCGATCTTTTTGCGCAACGCCAGCAGGTCGGCCTGGGGCGCATAGATGTCTTCATTGTCCACCAGCACTCGGCCGCTCACCTGCACGCCCTCCTGCAGGTCGATGAGCCGGTTCAGGCATTTCAGGAACGTTGTTTTTCCGCACCCCGAAGGACCGATCACTGCGGTGATCTTGCCCACCGGCAGGTCCACGCTCACATCACGCAGCGCCTGATGCGCGCCGTAGCGAACGGACAAATTTCTGATCTGAATCGCCATAGGTTCCTATTTGATCACGTTTTGAGAAAATTTAAGGTAAATCCAGCGCGACAGCAGGCTGAGCAGCAGAACGATGATGAACAAAATCAGAGCCGAAGCGTACGCCCGCTGCTGCACCTCCACTATGGGTGTGCTGATCTGAAAAAAAACGGCCAGCGGTAGAGAAGCCACCGGGTCCAGCAGCGATCCGGGCATGTGGTCGGAAAAACCGGCGGTGAACAGGATCGACGCGGCGTCGCCGATGGCCCGGCTGAAGGCCAGCATGACCGCGGTGAGCAAACCGCCGATGGTCTGGCGTAGAATGACCGTGCTCGAGCTCTCCAACCGCGTGAGCCCCAGGGCACAGGCGGTCTCTTTCAGCTCCTGCGGCGCCATGCGGATGATCTCCTCCATGGCGCGGGTCATGATCGGCGTGACCAGCAGCGCCAGAGTGATGATGCCCGCCAGCAGCGAGGAGCGCAAACCGATCATCATCATAATGATGAAACCAAAGGCTCCATAAACGATGGAGGGCGTACCCCAGAGCACATCCAGAGCGAGCCGGCTGTAATAGGTCAGCCGGCCGCTGCTGTACTCTTTTTGCAGCGCAAAGGCCAACGGCACGCTGATCAGCAGGGACAGAAACGTGGCGCCGCCGGCCAGATAGATCGAGCCGACGATGGCGTTGGCCACGCCGCCCTCTTTGCCCAGATAAAAGCCACCCTTGGGCGTCTGCGTGATCATGGACCAGCTCATAGCGCTGAAGCCCTTGACCACAATGACCGCCATGATGGCGGCCAGGATCAAAACAACCCCGTACAGGGAAAGCCGCATCAAGCCGATCGCTAGTTTTTCTTCGTTTCTTCGGTTCATGCGCTAACGGATCTCCAGTTTGCCGAGAATGCGATGGGCGATGAGGTTGACGGCGATGATGATAACCATGAGGATCAGCGCCGCCAGCATGATGGCCGAATCATACAGCGGGATCGACATCATCTCCCCGTAATTGTTGGCGATCAAAGCCGGCAGGGTGTAAGCCGGGTCAAAGAGCGAGCGCGGCGTCTTGGCCACGTTGCCGATCACCATCATCACCGCGATGGTCTCGCCGAACGCACGGCTGAATCCAAGCAGAACCGCGGCGAAAAAACCCCGCTGCGCGTGGCGCACAACCACATGGCGCGTAGTTTCCCAACGCGTGCATCCCAAGGCCAGCGCGGTCAGCCGCGCCTCCGCCGGCACCGCCAGCAGCACCTCCATGCTCAAGGAGATGATGAACGGCACCACCATGATCGCCAGCACCATGCCGCCAGCGATCAGCGTGTATCCTGAATTGGCATGGCCCAACCAGCCGCCCACGGTTCGTGTCAGTGGGACGATGATGAGAACCCCCCATAATCCGTAGATGACCGAAGGGATGGCTGCCAGCACCTCCAGGATGGGGCGGAAGCTCTGTTGCAGGCGTCTGGAAGAGTATTCGCTCAGATAGACCGCAGCCAGCAGACAGGGCGGAACCGCCAGCAGCAAAGCGATCAGCGTGACGACCACCGTGCTGAGGATGAAAGGGAAAAAACCGAACTCGCCTCTGAGCGGCCGCCAGCTGTCGCCGCTGAAAAGCTCCCATAAAGACACTCGCATCAGGATGGGCCGGCTCTTGAGGAAAAGCCCCACCAACAGCAGCAGCGCCGTCGCCACGGCCAGAAGGAGAAAAATTCTCGCCAGGACCTGACTGAGGGAATCGAGAGAGGAACGTCGAGGCATCATAAGGTCAACCGTTTACACAGGGCACAGGTCAAAGGATTGGTTTCGTCAGATCAGCCAGGCTGGCTTGCACCTGTTCAGGCGAGAGTTTGACATAGCCGGCGGGATCCACCAGTGCCTGCCCCTCGGTGAGGATCCAGCGAACAAACGCATGGGCCGCGGGTGAAAAGGCGTTGTGCGCCGCCAGATAAAGGTTGCGCGCCGGCGGGCAAGGATATATTCCAGCGGCGACGGCCTGCACCGCCTTTTCCTTGCTGTCTATCTCTTCGTTTGCGTCGATGACGCCGTTCTCATTTACATCGATGGCGATGACCGCGAGCCCTTGCACCATCCGGCCGCTCTGCAGATCAAAAGCATAACCGAGGTTGTTGTAGCCGATGCCGAGCGGATCTTTTCTGACCGCCTCAGCGATGCCGGGATCGCCGTACACTGCGGTGCCCTGCAGATCTTCCTGCTGGCCGCCCAGATATTTAGCCCAGGTCTCGGCCGCGCCGCAGGCATCGGAACGGGTGTAGAGCGCCACTGCTTTGGTCTCCGGCGTTGCCGCCAGATCACCCCAGGTCAACTTTTTTCCTTTTATCCACAGATCGATGAAGCGGCTGCGGATCACGCCTTTTCGCTGAATGTCCGCATAGACCGGATTGGAGCGGTTGATGACCGGAAACACCGCGTCTTTGACCACTGGGATGAACGCCGCGCCGCGCGCCGTTTCTTCAGGACGGATTTCTCGTGAAACCATGCCGATATCAGCCAGACCGGCCAGCACGTCGGCCATGCCCTTGCCTGCGCCGCCGGCCGAGATGTCGATGCGGATCTCAGGGTGTTGCTGCTGATAGGCCTGGGCCCACTGCACCATCATAGGATAAAGAGCCCAGGCCCCCGAAATTTTGATCGTCCGGCTTTCGGCTGTTCTTTGCTTCTCACCGCACGAGATGGAAAACCGACATATCAATAATAATATTAAATAATAAAAGAGTAATTTTCTTTGCATGCTGGAACCTCGTAAAACATCTTGCTCTTTTAACACTCTTATTAGAGTGTTAGCAATATAGCATATTATGCCGATTTGTCAAATCATTTTTTTCGGAATCGCAGGCGTGGAGCATGAGTTGGGCAGGTGTGGAGAAAATGGAAAGCTGGTCAAACTGGTGTATCGGGTGTTCGGCCTCAGTCAGCGAAGGGAAGGGCGAAACTCGTTAAAAAATTCTGATATGACCACAGGGAAAAGAAATGAATCCAGGCCGGGCGTTTTCTCTGCTGCTGCACGCCGGCCTGGAAGATCCTCGGCCATACCTGGATCAGCGGTCGGCCAGGCATTGGTTTAAAAAGAGCACCGCGTCGTTGGGCGTGGGCGAATAGAAGTCCGCGCCGATGCGTTTGCAGAAATCCAGAGTAATGGGCGCGCCGCCGATCAACACCTTGATGTCCGGATATTTTTCCTTGATAGCCTTGACGCTGTTCTCCATGTTGGCCATGGTGGTGGTCAACAGTGCGGACAGGCCGACAAAACAGCCGGGATGTTGGGCGATGGCGTCGATGAATTTGTTGGTGGCTACATCGATGCCCAGGTCGATCACTTCATAGCCGCCGCCCTTGATGATCATGGAGACCAGATTTTTACCGATGTCGTGCAGATCGCCGGCCACGGTGCCGATGACGAATTGGCCTTTGCGTTTTACCTCGCCGGTTTCCAGAAACGGTTTGAGGTGTTTCATCACTGCGTTCATCGCCTCGGCGGAGACGATCAGATTGGTGACAAAGGCCTTGTGTTCGGCGAACAATCGGCCCACGCGCTCCATGCCCTGCATACAGCCCTGCAGCAGGATCTCGGGAGGCATGCCGTCTTTCAGCGCCTGGGCTGCGATTTCGTCGGCGCCGTCCTGATCCTTCATATCCGGCGGAAACCAGGAGGATCTGGAAATTTTTCCGCGTGCGATGCACTCGACGATTTTTTCTACCGTATCGTTCATGGTCGTTCTCCCTGGTTGAGTGTTGTCCATCCTGCTTCGCGGAGGAGGATGGGCGTAATGCTCTCCCACATCACCGGCATCAGATGAATGCCGGCTACGCCTTTCATTCGTACCAGCGCGTGGATGATCTCCACGGCGATTTTGACGCCCTCCTCCTGCGGGTCATTGGCCTGTTGCATTCTATGCACATACCCTTCATCGATCCGGACGCCGGGCACCTGCTGCATATGCCGCACGGCTTTAACCGATTTGAGCGGCAGCACACCGGCGAGGATCACAGCCTTTTCCGTCAGTCCCCAGGCCACGGCTTGTTGCAGCCAGCGGCTGAACAGCTCGAGATCGAACACCGCCTGAGTCTGGATAAAGCGTGCGCCGGCCTGGATTTTTTTATGCAGCCTGATCAGGCGCATCTCCATGGGTTGGCCGCAGGGATTGGCCGCGGCGCCGATGAGAAAATCCGGCGCCTTTTTCATCTCATGGCCGGAGAGCAGCAGGCCCTGATTCATGTGCGACGCCGCGGCGATGAGCTGAATGGAATCGAGATCGAACACGCCTTTGGCCTCGGGCTGATCGCCAAAGGTCGGATAGTCGCCGGTCACGCAGAGCAGATTGCGCAGGCCCAGGGCTGCGGCGCCGAGCAGATCGCTCTGCATGGCCAGGCGGTTGCGGTCGCGGCAGGTCATCTGCATGATCGGCTCCACTCCTTCGTCCAGCAGAATTTTAGCCGACGCGATGCTCGACAACCGCGCGATGGCGGTCTGATTGTCGGTGATGTTGACCGCATCCACCAGCCCCTTGAAATAGCGCGCTTTTTCGCGGATCACATCGCCGTCGCAGCTTTGCGGCGGGCTGATTTCGCCGCACAGGATCAGTTGTTTGGAGTCAATCTTTTCTTTGAGGGCCAACGCGGATAATTTCCTTCACTTTTTCTTGATCGCGGCGGACAAACCAGATGGGCGGATCGATGCGTTTTTTAAATACGTTCAGCCATGCCGACGTTTTTTCCAGATTCCAGTTGTGGATTTTATTGGTCTTGAACAGCAGGCTGACGCGGTGGAGCGTTTTGGAGCGCAGATAGATGCGATACCAGACGCATTTTTTCTCCGGATACACCTCGCACGATCCGTCGGCGCCCGTGCCTCCGCAGGGGCCGTTGCGCAGTCGTTTGGGACAGTTCTGGCTGCAGATGAATGCGGTGGACGAAAGAATGCACTCGCCGCAGCGTTGACAGTGGAACAACGGCGCCTTGAACACGTCTTCAACAAAAAGCGCCAAGCGCGTCACTCGGCGTTCGTGGGCGCTGATGGGCGGCTGGTGGTACGAAAGTAGATCTTTCAGCAAAGGGAGTTCCTCATGATGGCGATACCTTGGCGCCGGTGGTGAAACCGATTTAGCCCGGTCGTATAAGACCTGGCTAGATCGGTCGTCGAATTCTTTCAGGATTCAGGAAAAGTACATCATCACTCTCATGATCACATCGACCCCATCCATGTTCAGGACGTCTTTCAAGCAGAGCATGGCCGGGTCGTCGTCTGGGAGAAGGGCGTATTTGCGTTGCACCGAGCCGATGATGGTGTTCAGTCCCAGCGGCATGGCCATGGTTAGAAAGGCGCTCTCCAGCGGACCTTTTACCGGCGAGCCGTCCGCTTTTTTCGCCGGCAGCATGGTGGTGAAATTGCTCAGTCCTACGGAGAGGGAGATGCCCGCCAGCTCCGGGTCTTGGTGTATCGACATCAGCGTGTTCATCAACCTCTTGAAAAACCCTTTGGAATCGCTGCCGATGGGCATGATGCCGGGATCGAGGATCAACGCGTCGTTGGAGGACAGGGACAGTCTGTTTCTGGCGATCGCAGCCAGTGAACGTGCGGTGGCGTGGATCTGTTCAGCGGTTTTATTCATCACCATGTCCCCGGCCTGATCCATGCCCTCAGTGATGAGCAGAATGGGGATGAACGGCTGTACGGAGTAAAGATCGAACATCTGCAGGCGCGCTTCAGAGATGGAATTCAGAATGGGTTTTCGGTTTCCAGCCGATGCGGGGTTATAGGCTTCCAGTCCGGCTTGGGCGATCTCCGGATCGGGCGTGTCGATGGAAAGGGGCAGGGAGATGCGCTGCTGGATTTTTTTCACCGCCTCGGCCATGAGGCCCGGCGTGCGCGGACCGATGTTGACATCGATGTAGGCAGCGCCTTTTTCCGCCTGCAGCCGAGCCAGTTCGACGATGCCGTTGATGTCGTTGGCTTCGAACAGCTCGTGTGTGGAGGGAACGGAATCGTTGATCGACTCCGCGATCAGCGTTAGACCGGGAATGGCCATGGCAAGGGATCCTTCAGAAGACCGGCGGTTCAAATATGATTTCATTATGTTAATTATTGGAAAAATAAATAGCAAGAGAAAATATCAGCGCAGGCGGCGCCTTGCCTTCGCCAGGGCTGCTGCGCTGGAGACTCTGGATTGCGGGTGGTGGAGATCCAGGCGCCTGCAGGCAATGGCCCCAGCCGGGCACGCCTTTATCCGCCGGGAGGTGAACGGGCGATCTGTGCAGCCGGCTGAAAATTGCCTTTTCCTTTTTTTCAAATTTATGCTATATTGCAGAGATCGGGCGTTGACGGATCCGCGCGTACAAGCAGCCGGGGCGCCTGGATTCGCTAATGTGCTTATAATCGCTCATATCTTTATGCGAGGATGGCTTATGAAAGGTCTATTCGTCAGAAGAAAAGCGTCGGAAAAAACCGGGCTGAAAGAGTCCGACCTGTGCAAGGTGCTCAAGACCATGCCGATTTTTCAGGATTTGACTCGGCGCGAATTGGCCGCGGTGATCCGGATTTTGCACGAGCGGGAATATCAGCCGGATGAGATCATCTTTCGCGAGAACGAGCCGGGACTGGGCATGTACATCATCGAGTCGGGCCGGGTGGCCATCCTCTCCGAATCCGGCAAGCTGCAATTGACCGAACTGGGTGACGGTGTTTTTTTCGGCGAGGTCTCGCTGTTGGATGCGGCGCCGCGTTCCGCCACTGCGATGGCTAAAACTAAAAGCCGAATTTTTGGCCTGTTTCAGCCTGATCTCTACGGATTGATCGAGCGCAATCCCAGCCTGGGCATCAAGATCGTGTTGGGGCTCTCGCGGCTGGTGTGTGAGAGGCTGCGCCAGACCAATCAGCGCGCCTTTGCCTTTAACGAAGCGCTGCAGCAAATGCGCCATACGGAACCGTGAGCGCGCAATCTCCGCTACCCAATCAGATCCTGTTGTCACGGCGGTTCACCCTTGATCGGAGGATAGGTACATGATTTCCCTGCGCGACCCGAGCGCCCGCAAGATGCTGTATCTCCTGCTGGCGTTGGTGTTGATCACACTGGTGCTGATGTTCAGCCATGTGGCCAAAATGGTGATCATCGCCATGCTGCTCGCATACATTCTCGATCCGTTGGTGGTGCGCATGGAGGCGCATGGCATCTCACGCGCCGCCGCTGCCGGGATCATTCTGGCTGTCATCACCGCCATCATGATCGCCGGTTTGTTCCTGACCGTGCCCCTTATCAAAGAACAGATGATGCAAATGAGCAGCGGCGAAAGTTCGGCCAAGACCGATGTCGCTTTGGCTCAGCTGCAGGAGGTGGTGCGCGCCAAACTGGGCTGGCTCGGCTACGGCGACATCGACCTGAAGGCCAAACTGCACGACTTCAAGGCCGCATCCAGCAAATACATCGTTGATTTCATCGTCAGCGATTTCGCCGGCCTGGTCATCACCCTGGTGACGATTCCCTTTCTGATGTTCTTTTTCATCAAAGATGCATTGACGTTCAAGAAACAGCTGATCCGCATCGTGCCCAACCGATTTTTCGAGTTCAGCTTGGATCTCATTCACAAGATGGATCAACAGCTCGGCAATTATCTGCGCGGCCAGTTCATCGATGCGGTCACTATCGGCACGCTGGCGACCGTCGGGCTCGGCGCGCTCAGCGTGCCCTACTTTTTCATCATCGGGCCGCTTGCCGGATTGGCCAACCTCATCCCTTACGTCGGTCCGTTCGCCGGCGGTATTCCGGCCATGATCGCCGCTCTGATGGAGCATGGAGATCTGTCGGCAGCCGGCAATGTGGCGCTGCTTTTTCTCGGCATCAAGCTGGTGGATGATTTTCTCGTTCAGCCCATGGCCATGTCCAGCAGCGTGCATCTTCATCCCGCGCTCATCATGGTCGCCTGCTTAGCGGCCGCCAATCTCTTCGGATTGATCGGTATGCTGCTGGCTGTGCCCATCACCGGCTTTATCAAAGTGGTGATCACCGAGAGCGCGCAGACGCTGAAACAATATCGCTTCAACCGGGACATCACCCTGAAGGCATGAAAAAGCCCGGCTGGTTCAAACCGGCCGGGCTTTTCGATAGGAACGCTGCTAAGAGATCAGAACCAGACGCGAAAGCCGCCGCTGATCGGAATATAGAAACCGTTGGTTTTGATGGTGGGAATCATCGAAATGCCGAACGCCGGGACCACCTGGGCATACAGCTCGATCTTTTTATCGATGAACATATTGACGCCCAAGGGAACGCGGATGCCGTCGTGCAGTTCAAAATCGTCGCCGAAGAACATGCTCAGGAACAAGCCCACGCCGGCGAACCAGTTGATGGTGGATTTCCCCGAGTTGCCGATGGGCTTTTCAAAGAGCCAATAGTCTCCAGTCAGGCCAAAGCTTTTATCGTCATCAATATAATAACTGGCGGCGAAGACGATCGGCCGGTCGTCGAGCTTGAGATTGATCGCAATGCCATTTGTGTAAATCTTGCCGGCGTTTCCGCTGTATTGAAGGCCGAGACCAACCGCAAAGCTGCTGGTTGAGCACACCAGCAGCAGTGCGACGATCAACCACCTTGCTTTTTTATTCATCTTTCTACTCCTGTGCTAGATTGTTTTAGAACCCCACTCTGCTCTGCTTCCAGAGGATCAGGAGAAAGCGGTCGCGGGAGCTGAAGACTTGCGGTCCTGTGGATCCCTGGGGATGCGGCGCCCTGACGATCGGTCTGCCGTCTGCGTCAGAGCGCGATCACCGGTCTGTTGTGCGTAAAGATGTGAATCCCTGCGCTTAACCTTGCGCGCTGCGGCTTTCCTATTTGAATAAAATATAGCGCTTTGTACCCTTGAAATCAAGATTTATTTATCCAGCGGGCGTTCCGCGGGCAACGGCGGCGGGCTGATTCGTAAAAAATGAGTCAGGACTCAGTGTGATCGCTTTCTCCTTGACATTGGCCGGCTGAATGGCTAATATTCTTCAAGGTGCAAATCGGCATTTACATAGCGCGGTCAGACGCCTGAATCGCAGTCGCGGCACCGCAGCCCTGTACGCCGAAGGATGATCATCGTTGCGAATAGCCTGCCGGTTCAAGGACCGGCTTGCGCCGTTTGGAAATACTTGGGAGGAAAATCATGCGTTTGAAATCCGACATTGAAATCGCCCAGTCGGCGGCCTTGAAGCCCATCGCAGAGATCGCCGCAGGGGTTGGGATCAATGAAACATATCTCGAGCAGTATGGCAAATACAAAGCCAAGATCGATTACCGTTTTCTGGACGAGGCGGCTGGAAAAAACGGCAAACTCATTCTGGTGTCCGCCATGACGCCGACGCCGGCTGGCGAGGGCAAGACCACCATCACGGTGGGGCTGGCGGACGGATTGCAACGGATCGGCAAAAAAGCCGTTGTCGCCCTGCGTGAGCCTTCTCTGGGGCCGGTATTCGGCATCAAGGGCGGCGCGGCCGGAGGCGGGTATGCCCAGGTGGTGCCCATGGAGGACATCAACCTTCATTTCACCGGCGATCTTCACGCTATTGCCGCTGCCAACAATCTGCTGGCAGCCATGGTGGACAATCATATCTACCAGGGAAACGGATTGCGACTGGATACGAGGCGCATCACCTGGAAAAGATGTCTGGACATGAATGACCGGCAGCTGCGCTTCATGGTCAACGGATTGGGCGGCCTGGTCAACGGCGTGCCCAGAGAGGACGGGTTTGACATAACCGCTGCTTCGGAGATTATGGCGGTGCTGTGTCTGGCTGCGGATGTGGTGGATCTGAAAAAACGACTCGCCGATATCATTGTGGGATTTACTTTCGACGAAAAACCTGTCAGCGCAGGAGATCTGCACGCCCAGGGGGCGCTGGCCGCGTTGTTGAGAGACGCGCTCAAGCCGAACCTGGTGCAGACGTTGGAACATACGCCGGCGTTCGTGCATGGGGGCCCCTTTGGCAACATCGCCCACGGCTGCAATTCGATCATGGCCACGCGGATGGCTTTGGCGCTGGGAGATTATGCGGTCACCGAAGCCGGGTTCGGTTCCGACCTGGGCGCGGAGAAATTTTTCAACATCAAGTGCCGCTGGGCGGGATTAACGCCCTCGGCGGTGGTGGTGGTCGCCACGGTGCGGGCGCTGAAACATCACGGCGGCGTGGGTAAAACCGAGTGGGAGAAAGAAAATCCCGCGGCCGTGGAAAAAGGCATGCCGAATTTGCTCCGTCATGTCGACAACCTCACCGGCGTGTTCGGTCTGCCATGCGTGGTGGCGGTCAACCGGTTTCCCACTGACACAGACGCAGAGCTTGCGGTGGTCAGGGAACAATGCAGCCGGCAGGGTGTGGCGGCGGCAGCGGCAGAAGTGTGGGCCAAAGGGGGCGAGGGCGGCATGGCTCTCGCAGAAGAGGTCGTCCGTCTATGCGAAAAGCCGAACCAATTCAAATTGCTCTACGATCTCGACATGAGCATCGAGAAGAAAATCGAAACCATTGTGCAAAAAATCTATCACGGCAGCAAGGTGGAATTTACCGCCAATGCCAAAAAACAGGCCGCCCAGTTCGCCGCTTTGGGACTGGACCGGCTGCCCATCTGCATGGCCAAGACCCAGTACAGCCTGTCGGACAATGCCGCGCTTTTGGGTGCGCCGGAGGGGTTCACCGTTACGGTGAGAAACCTCAAGATGTCCGCCGGCGCCGGATTTATCGTCGCCTTGACCGGCGACATCATGACTATGCCCGGTCTGCCTAAAGTGCCTTCTGCGGAAAAAATCGATGTGGACGCGGCGGGCAAGATCAGCGGATTGTTCTGACAGCGTAACGCTAGGCCTTTGCCTTCAGCCTGTATCGTGGAATCCCGTGGCCGGCCTTCCGACCACAGGATTGCAGACGTGCCCCCCTTATTTTTTCCAAAAATCCGGTATAAAGATAACGATCACGGTGTAGAGCTCGAGACGGCCGAGGAGCATGAGCAAGGACAGCAGCCATTTACCGATCACCGGGACTTGGGCGTAATTGTCCGCCGGCCCCACCATGCCCAGGCCTGGGCCGACGTTGCCCAGAGTGGCGGCGACGCTGGAACAGGCGGAGATGCTATCAAGCCCAAGCAGCGCCATGCACACAGAGCCGGCGATAAAAATGAGGATATAGATGATGAAAAAGGCGAGGATATTGGTGACTACGTCCGGCGGCACGACGCGTCCGCCCAGCCGCACCGGAATGAAAGCGTTGGGATGCAGCAGCTTTTTGACCTCTGTGACCCCGTGTTTGAGCACCAGCATAATGCGGATGATCTTGATGGACCCGCCGGTGGAGCCGGCGCAGCCGCCGATGAACATCAGAAAGACCATGATGAGTTGTCCGGCCGGATTCCACAATTCGAAATCATCGGAGCCGAAACCGGTGGTGGTCATGATCGAGACCACCTGAAAGGCGGCGGAGCGCAGGCTGGCGCCGATGCCGGACGACCGGCTGAAAAATACGATGAACGTGACCACCATAATGCAGACAAGGGTGAATATCAAGTAGAAACGGAACTCGCGATCCATGTGGTAGGCGTCCCGTTTGCCGCGAAGAAACCGGTAGTGCAGGCTGAAATTGGTGCCGGCAAGGAACATGAAAAGCATGATGACCAACTCGAGGTACAGGCTGTTATAGTGGGCGATGCTGGCGTTTTTGGTCGAGAAACCGCCGGTGGCCATAGTGCCAAAGGTGTGGCACAAAGCATCAAACAACGACATGCCGCCGAACATCAACAGAACCGTTTCCACGACAGAAAGGAGCAGATAGACGCCCCAGAGAATTTTGGCCGTTTCCGCTATACGCGGACTCAGCCGGTCCTTGGTGGGGCCCGGCACTTCCGCTTTATAGAGCTGCATGCCGCCGACGCCGAGCAACGGCAGGATGGCCAACGAGAGCACAACAATGCCCATGCCGCCGAGCCAATGGGTCATGCTGCGCCAGAAAAGCAGGCCATGGGGCAGGGCCTCAATATCGCGAAGGATGGTGGCGCCGGTGGTGCTGAATCCGGACATGGTTTCGAAAAACGCGTCGGTGTAGGAGGGGATCGCGCCGGACATGACGAACGGCAGAGCGCCGAAAAACGCCAGGGCGGTCCAGCCGAATACGACGATGGCAAATCCTTCGCGGAGTTTCAGCTCAGACTGGTTGCGCGTGACCAGGGCCAGCAGACCGCCGGAAATCAAACAGATTACGGACGACAACAGGATCGCCCAGGCATCGCCATCGCCATAGTATAGAGAACAAAGGATGGGCAGGAGCAGAGAGAGTCCTTCGAAAACGATGAGAATGGCGATAATGTATAGTACGGCGCGTAGGTTCATGGGGCGGGCGGGTCCTATCGGTTGGCGAATATCTTTTCCACGCGCGCTACGGACGGAGGCGTGGTGAAGACGATGATCGAATCGCCGGACTTGAGCTCGGTTTCACCGACCGGCACGATCACCTGGCCGTTGCGGTTGACGACGCCGATCATGCCGTCGTGTTCAAGCTTGAGGGCTTTGATCTTGCGTCCGACTGCCCGGGAACGCTCGGTGATTTCGATCTGCAGCACTTCGGCTTCGATTCCGGGCAGGCTGGCCAAAGACGTGACGTTGCCGCGCCGGATATAACGCAGGATCGCGTTGGCGGTCAGAGTCTGCGTATCCACCGCTGCGTCCACGCCGATGGAAGGCATGATAGGAAGATAATCAGGTCGGTTGACCAGTGCCAGACAGCGGCGCACCCCCATGTGCTTGGCCATCAGACAGGAAAGAATGTTGGTCTCTTCGTCGCTGGTGACCGCAATGTAGCTGTCCATCTCCATGATGCCTTCCACCGCAAGCAGATCGAGATCCGTACCGTCGCCGACGATGATCATCGTGCGCTGCAGTTCTTCGGCAATGCGCTGGCTTTTTTCACGGTTGGATTCCACCAGTTTCACCTGGCAACCGTCCTCTTTCTCCAGCTCCGCCGCCACCATACGGCCGACCCTGCCGCCGCCGAGGATCATCACCTTGGCGATTTTCTCCTCGCTCTTGCCCAGAATCTGCAGCAGACGCGGCACCAGATCGGTCTTGGTGATGAAAAAAAGCTGATCGCCGCGCATAACGCGATCCTCGCCCCCGGGGATGATGGTCTTGTTGGCGCGAAAGATGGCCACGATGCGGAACAAGAGATCTGGATTTTGTCGGTCGATCTCCAGCAGTGTTTTGTTGAGGATGGGGGAGGAGAGGTCGAGACGCACACCGATCAGCTGAACCTTGCCTTCTTCGAATTCGATCACATCGGTGGCTGCGGCGCGTTTGGTGAGCCAGACCAGCTCGCGCGCGGTCTCGCGTTCCGGGTGAATGATGAAATCGATGCCCAGTTCTTCCTTGCCGAGCAGCGCTTGGTCGTGGCTGAATTCAGGATTGCGCAGCCGCGCGATCTTGATTTTCACTCCGGCCTTGGCCGCAGCCAGGCAGGCGAGAATGTTCACCTCATCGTTGGGGCTTACCGCCACCAGCATGTCGCACTTTTTCAATCCAGCCTGCATGAGCTGCGCGGGCGATGCCCCATCTCCTTGTATGACCATGGCGTCCAGGCTGTCCATGGCCTTGCGACAGACGGCCGCATCTTTTTCTATCACCGTTACGTCGTGGTCTTCTGAACTGAGGTATTCACAGATATAGGCGCCCACCAGGCCGGCGCCTATGACAATGACTTTCATGCTCTCTGATGTAGCTCCTTCATCTTTGGTCGCCCCCTTCGAGCCTGCCCTACTGCGCGTTATCGGAAAGCGAGCCGATCTTAATCCGTTAAAATTTAGGTTTTATTTGCTGAATTCGCAAGGGATTTTCATCCGCACCGCCTGGCGCCTCTCTTTTTTACACTCGGACGATAGGTGAACGCGAGGACAGCGGCGCTTTTCCCCCCATACCGTCCTTTTGCCTCAGCCCAAATCATACTCCGTTGAGCGCCCGGTTCCCGGATCGCCGGACGCTGCATTACCGCTTGCTTTTCGTCTGTGCTTTGATTATTTTGATTTGAAAGGCAGGGGAAGACCTCTGTCATCCAGGTGTTTATTATTCCTGTGAAGATATTCGTGAAGATATTCCAACCTTTGATTATTTCCTGCCTCGTTCTTTGCGCCGGCGATTCATCCGCCGGCCGGAGCGACACGGCATTCCCCAAACGCACCGATCCTCTGCATGTGCGGATCGAGCGGTACGAACAGATCGCGCGCACCGATCACTGGAATGAAGGCCTCATACTGCCCCGCGTGATCTTTCCTCCAGCTGGTCTCGATCGTCCGGTGGTCGGCGGTCATGCCGACGCTCTGGACGAGACCGGACATCTTTTGGTTGGTTATTGCTATAAATATGCGGTTACCAAAGATCCGGCGGACCGGGCTGTGGCCGATCAGCTCTTTGACGGCATCGCCAGGCTGGAAACCGTGACCGGCGTTCCCGGTTGGATCGCCCGCAGCTGCTACCGCAGCGATACGCCTCTGTGGCATGAGGCGGTTCTCTGGTATCCCATGGAGTGGCACGCCTCCACCGCCATGCCCGGCTATCGCTGGATGGGAGATCTGAGCTCTGACAAATTCACCTCCCTGTTTTATTCCCTGGGCATCTATTGGGAATTCTGCGCCGATGCGGCGCATCAACAGCGAGCGGCGGACCTGCTCGATCGTTTTATCGGCCGCGTGATCGACGATCATTTCAGATTGGTGGATCTCGACGGCAAGATGACGCTCTGGGGCAATTTTTCACCGGATCTGCCGCATCAACCGCTCAACTCGCTCGAGATGCTGGCAGGGCTCAAAGTCTGCCACCGTCTCAGCGGCAAGGCGCGGTTTGATCAGGCCTATCGAATGCTGATCAACCGCTATCATTACGACGACCATCAGCTGGAATCCAAGGTGATCTGGCCGCAGGAATGGCGCAACCGCTGGGATGACAACCATGCGGCGAAATCTCTGTACATGCTTCTGCGCTATGAGGAGGACCGCTCCTTGCTCATCAAATATCGGATGAATTTGAATCGTCACTGGCATGTCTGGCGCACCCATGATTTCAGTTTTGAATGCGACGCGCTGTATGTTCTTCTCTACCAGGTGCTCAGCGGCGAAAACGTCCTCACGCCGGAACGGATTCGGGGCATCCAGGATCTATGGGGCTTTGAGCGGCATGAATCCGAGTTCAGAATTCCCTGCGCACAGGGGGTGCGGCGCGTTCGCGCGATGGAACAGAAAAGCAATTGCACGTTGATCCAGACCTACTGGTTCGGACGGTATTACGGACTCATCGATCCGTCCTGGTGATAAAACCCGGTCCGGGCCGTCCGGAATCGGTACGCGCAACCGACGAGCGCCGAAGCCGGTCGTTAAATCCCCGAGCCATTTTTATTAAGGACCTGTCGCAGGAAAACGCCGATGAGAACAGCAGCCCCTTTTTTCCTAATCCTCGTTTTGACGGCCGGCGCATGGGCAGAGGCGCCGCAGACGATGGACTTGAGCCAGGGGTGGAAGTTCAGACCCGAGCCGGCCGGACCTATGCCCGCCTGGCAGAGGGCATGGGTCGCTGACGCAGACTGGGCGGTTTTGCATGCCGGCCGTTGCTGGGAGGAGCAGGGCTTTGCCAACACCGACGGATTCGCCTGGTACCGTAAAGAGGTCAGCGTGCCCGTTGAATGGGCGGGCCGACCGGTATGGCTGATTCTGGGCGCGGTGAACGATGCCTTCAGCCTCTATTGCAATGCGCAGCCAGTGAACGAATTCGGCGACGACAGCCGGCACAGCGTGGCCAACATTCCGTCTCTGGCGAATCTACAACCTTTTCTCAAGCCTGGAAGCCGGAACGTGCTGGCGCTGCGCGTATGCGACTGGGGCGGCAGCGGCGGCATCTGGCAGCCGCCCTGTCTGCTCACGGTGGATGAGACGGTGATCGATCGATTCCCCTTGCTTTTTGGTCATCGTGCGCCTGAGGCGAACAGGATCGACGCGGTTTTGAACCTCGCGCAGCTGGGCCGAAATTGGAACCGGTGCCGGGCTGAGTTTTCTCTGGCCGACGCATCGACCGACCGGATTCTGCGGCGCACTCTACACACGCTGAGCGACGATCCGGCCGTGCTTCGTGAAAGCTTTATCCAGCCGTCCGCTGTCCCTTGCCGCCTGATCGCCCGGCTGTTTTCCCCGGACAACGCGGTGGTGCTGGAACGCTCACTCGTCGTTGAGCCCCAAGCCGATTCAGCCCGTAATGAGCCGGGATTAAAAGTGCTGAATAATTTTGTCACTGAACTCCTTCGCCGGCCGCTGCAGCCGGCGAAGGCGCTTACGGCGCCGTTTTACAATCCCCGCGAAGGCTGGATCTTTTTCGCTCTTCCGGGTCTTTCAGACAAAGTGAAAGCAGAGGTGGACCAGCGCGTTTCGATACAATGGCGACTCGATCCCCTGGACCGCACACCGGAGGCCATGCTCTATCTCGCCAGAGGCACGCATACGCTGCAGCTCAACGGACTCGAGAGCGGAGAGCTGATCATCCGCGCCGTGCCGGAGATCATCTTCAGTCAGTATCCGAGCACGCCGCATCTCGAACCCTTTGGGCCCTATGACTGGGAATTTTTGACGCGCCATGTGCTCTCACAGGTCAACACTCTGGTGACCGGCGACGTTCCGGATCATCTGGAAGAGTGGCGAGCGGAGGGACGCAAGTGGCTGGTCCATGCCTCCCTGCCGGGCCTTGGCGATAAGACTCCTCCGCCGGCCGATCAGGTCTACAACGCCTGGGCGTCGAACCCGGGCGTCACACGGCCCGAGTTCGGCGGCATCATCGTCGATGAGTTTATGCTCGCGTCCAGTGCGCACTATCAGCCGTGGACCGAGGCGATGGTCCGGCTGCACCAGCTTCCCGGCTTTTCCACAAAGCGCTTCTATGCCTACTGCAACGATCTGTTCCAGAATCCCTATCTGCCGGCTTTTAGTTTCAGTCAGACGCTTTTGTTCCACAACGGCCGGTTTGCCCTGGAGCGATATCTGCCGCTGCCGGCCACCGAGGCCGAGGCCTATGCGCAGTTTGACCAAGAATTCCGCCATGCGGCCCTGGTCGGTGGTCGCCAGTTGCCCGGATTTAACGAGCATCTGGTCGTGGTCCTCGGCTACTTGTCCGATCCGCCGGAGATGCTCAACCGCCTGCCGCAGGTCAATTACAAGGCGTTCATCGATATGCAATTGCATTTTCTCGCCACAGATCCCGCGATGAACGGTTTGTTCGGCATTCAGGAGTATCTGTCGAGCTATGCGGATGAGGAGGTACTGCGCTGGGCTCATCGCCTGTTCCGTCACTATTGCATTGAAGGAAAGCGCACCCGCTTCACTTCAGAACCGTACCTTTTGCCGCATATTAAAAATTCGGATTTTCTTGATGGAATGGAAGGCTGGCGGGCGGAACCGGCTGAGAGCGGCGCCGTTAAGCCGGGAAAACTGGAAGGTTTCAGCTGGCTGCAGGGGCGCTACCCGCGCATCGCGCAGGGCGATCAGGGGATGCTGTTCAAACGGTCCAGCCGCGGGCCGAACCGGCTGCGCCAGCGCCTGCAAGCCCTGCAGCCAGGCCACTGGTATTCGATAAAGCTGATCTCTGCAGACGTCCGTCACTTGGAGGTTAAACAAACGCTGGGATTGGCCATGGAATTGGACCGCGTCCGCCTGGATTCGACGCGCAGTTTTCACTATGTTTTCCCCAGCAATTATGCGCATACGTTCGGACCCTACCATGCCGGTCATCCTGCCTGGATCAACTATCAGCGGATCGTTTTTCAGGCTTTAGAGCCGTCGGCTGAACTGACGATTTCCGACTGGCGGGGCGACACTCCCGGCGGCCCGGCAGGGCAGGAGATTCTTTTCAATTTCATTGAAGTGAAGCCGTATTTCAAAGAATAAAAATGGAGCGCCTGAAAAATGAAGTTCAGAATCTTGGCCATCGCCGTGTTGATCGGCTCCGCTCATTCGCAGCTGTTCGCGCAGTCGGTTGGAAGAGAAAATTTCGACCGCGGCTGGAAGTTTCATCTCGGCGACGTGGCAGGCGCCGAACAAGCTTCCTTTCCCGACCAGAGCTGGCGAAGGCTGGACGTGCCCCATGACTGGAGCATTGAGGGCACGTTCAAACCCGATCATCCCTCAGGCCATCAGGGCGGCTTGCTGCCCGGCGGCATCGGCTGGTACCGGAAAAAGTTCCAGCTTTCCTTCGTGGAGAATAAAAAATTTTACATCGTCTTTGACGGCGTCTACAAGAACAGCACGGTCTATATCAACGGCCGGCCATTGGGAACCCGGCCCTATGGGTATGCCACTTTTCAATACGACCTGACGGGTCATGTGCACGCCGGTGAAAACGTGTTGGCGGTAAAAGTGGACAACTCGCAACAACCGGATTCGCGCTGGTATACCGGCGCCGGCATCTATCGCCATGTGTGGTTCATTACGACCACGCCCATTCATATTCGTCCCTGGGGGACCTTTGTTATCACGCCAAAAGTTACCCGGCGGGAGGCGCAGGTTCAAGCGACGACCCAGGTGGCCAACGACAGCCACGAGGATGTCGATCTGGTGCTGGTGTCTTCGATAGCCGATGCGGACGGCAAACGGGTCGCGTCGCAGCGGCAAACTTTCCGGTCCGCGGCTGGATCCGTCATGGCTGTGGATACCCGGATTCGAGTGAAAGCGCCCAAATTATGGGATGTGCAGAATCCAAACCTGTACCGGCTGACCAGCGAGGTTTTTAAAGGCTCGGAGTTGACGGACGCTTATGTTACGCCGTTCGGCATCCGTTCCATCGCCTGGAAATCAGACAGCGGCTTTTTTCTGAACGGCGAAAACGTCAGGATTCTGGGCGTGTGCAACCACCATGACCTGGGTTGTCTGGGCGCTGCAGTTAACCACCGGGCTCTGCAGCGGCAACTGCAGCTGCTGAAATCCATGGGCTGCAACGCCATCCGCTGCAGCCATAATCTGATGGCGCCCGAGCTGCTGGACTTGTGCGATCAAATGGGCTTTCTGGTGATGGACGAAGCGTTTGACTGCTGGTATATCGGCAAGGATGCCGCACCCCATGGCTTTCAGAATTACTTTCACGAATGGCATGAGCGCGAGATCGTCGACATGGTTCTGCGCGATCGCAATCATCCCTCTGTCATCCTCTGGAGCATCGGCAATGAGATCAAGGAACAATGGTTTCCGGGCAGCACTAACGGCGGCGAGATCGCTCGTAAACTGGTCGGCCTGATCAAAAAATACGACGACACCCGGTTCACCACCTCTGCATTTAATTTTATCCGCGAGGCGGATGAAAAGGGGATGACCGCCGCGGTGGATGTTGTGGGATTCAACTATTCCATCGACCTGTACGACCAAATGAGGGGCAAGCATCCGGACTGGTTCTATATCGCCAGTGAAACCACTTCCCAGTTCGACAGCCGGGGCGTATACCATTTCACCCTGGATACGCTGGTCAAAACGTTCCCGGACTGTCAGACCTCGGCTTTTGACGACGCCGGCGGCGGAACGACTCATGAAAAGGGGTGGCGGGCGGTCAAAGCGCGCCCCTGGCTGGCGGGATTGTTCGTCTGGACCGGCTTTGATTACATCGGCGAGCCGTCGCCCTATCAGAATTTCAGCGTCAGCTCTTATTTCGGCATATTCGATCTGTGCGGCTTTGCCAAGGACGCCTATTATTTTTATAAAAGCCAATGGACCGATGAGCCGATGGTGCATCTTTTGCCCCATTGGAATTGGCAGCCGGGACAGACCGTTGACGTGATCGCCTATACCAACTGCGAGGAGGTCAGGCTTTTCCTCAACGAGCAGCCGTTGGCAGTGAAAAAAATGATGCCGGAGCACAAATTATCGTTGCGCTGGACTCTGCCCTTTACGCCGGGCATTTTGCGGGCAGAGGGATTTCGCAACGGCCGTCTGGCTGCAAAGGACACCGTGCGCACAGCAGGAGATGCGGCCAAAGTGATGCTGTCCGCCGACCGCAGCCGGCTGCGTGCCGACGGCAAGGACCTTTCTTTTATTACGGTGAAAATCGCCGACGAAAACGGCACGCTCTGTCCTACGGCGGATAACTTGGTCTTGTTCGAGATCTCGGGCCAGGGAACAATCGCCGGCGTCGGCAATGGCGATCCGGTAAGTCGGGAGTCCTTTAAGGGCAGGCAGCGGCATGCTTTCAGCGGTTTGTGTCAGGTGGTGCTGCAGAGCACGGATACAAAAGGCCGACTCGAACTAAAGGCGTCGTCAGTGGGGCTGGCCGATGCGAAAATATCCATTATCACCGAATGATGAGTCGTCTGGCTTGTTCAAGGTAAAAATTGCAGATTGGTCATCGGCCGGCCGTTGGCATCGGTAAAGCGCATAAACAGCCCCCACATTCCCGCCCGGTTATAGACTTTGACCTCGAACCGGGATTTTCCTGCCGGCAGGGTCAACGGTATGACCTCCTTATCGTACTCTAAACCGCGTACGCCCTGAAACCGGTAAACCTCCTTGCCGTTCTGACGGATGATCGCGTCGTCATCGGAACAAAAAAGCAGGCGTACGAATTGTTCTGTGGGGCTGATCACCTCGCATACGGCATAGGCCATGCAGTTTCGTACCAGGCCATGGGCGCCGTAAAAAGAGGTGAATCCCATGGCGCCGCAGGTGGATTCCCTTTTGCGCCAGCCGGACTTGCCGAATTTTGTTGCATAGACAGCGGCCAAATCCACTGCGCCGTCCGGCGGAAATTGCGCGTCCAGCCCTTGATTCAGAGTGTCGGCAAAAGGGGCGATCACGTACCAGGCCGGCACCACGCCGTACAGCGGCTGCGGTTCTTGCCAATGGCCTTGCGGCTGAATGCGTTTTTTCCGCATCGACTCGGTCTCGGGCCGCACGTGCAACCCTCCGCTCTCCAGTATCTCTCTATGGGCCTTGGTGATGACCTGTTCCAGGTCCGGCAGGTCAGCCCAACCGGGCAAATCCCCGGCGCGAGTGATGAAAGCAACGAGCCCGCTGGCGCCTTCGCGGACAAAATCCTCGAGCTGTTCGCGAAGCTGTTCCGCGGTGGGCACCCCCTGTCCGGTTTGAGCGATGGAGCCGTCGAAAGCCTGATAGATGCCCACAAAGGGGATGCCCGGTACGCGGGTGCGTGCGGTGGTCAACATGCGTTGCACTTCCTGGCTGGTCCGTTCGCGCTCGTATCGTTTGGTGCTCACCGGATACCAATAGATGAACATGATGTCGCAGACGCCGGGCGCCAGGTTGACGATGGAACCGGCATCGCCGAATCCGGCGCAAACCGGATGCCGGCCGCCGGGATCGGCTTTTTGCACCGTTCGATACAATGCCCGCAGGGCGGAGACCGCATCGCCGGGGCTGTCATCGAGCACATAATAGCCAAACAGATTGGGCGAATCTTTGATACGCTCTACTTGGTCGGCACAGGCCTGCGGCCAGAACAGGATGGTCCCTTCGTGATGTGCAGCCGGCTGCGTGCCGCCGTACCCCCGCTGGCAGTTGATCAGGGCAGTGGGGGTCAGGCTTTCATAGAAAATCAGCTCATCGTCGATCTGTACGATATGCGTGTCCTGCGCCCCCGGCCGACGCTCACAGAAAAGAGGAATCGTTGACTGCCGGGCGGTCACCGGTTCCGCCAGTTTAACGCCGTGATACACGGTGTTAGTCAAATGATACAGCACCTTGATGCCGTGCTTTCGACAATAAGCGCCTTCAGCAGTAGTGGGATTCAAATCATCTTCATCGCCGAGGATGAGGTTCATGCCGACGGCCTGGATTTTTTTCAGGTCCGCCATCCTGTCCGTTCCCGCCAGGTAGGTGCCGAGAATGGGTTTGCCATCGATGAGCCAGGGTAGTGAATGCAATTTCATTATAGAGCCCTGGTTATCGACTGCTCCGTGTTCGGCCGGCCGGGCTGCCGCTGAGGGTGAGCCGACGGATGCATTGTGGGCCGTTTGGGAACGTTTGGCGCAGCCTGTGCCGCTCACGCTGATCAGAAAAAGAGAGGCGGAAAGAAAAAATAGGGCCGAGTTGGCCGTCGCTCGGCCTGGATGTCGCAGCCAGGTTCGTTTTACGCAAGTCGGGGTACATCTTCTGTTCAAATGCATAAGGAGTCCTGTCGGTCAAGTGAAATGATTAGGGCCGATCCGGAGGCAAGCGAACCGGCATTAAAGAGGAATTGGGTCGAGTATGAAATATCGGCCCGGTGAGAGAATATAGCACCCTTGCAGGATAATCGCAACAGGATCCGCATGGTGTGGCATTCGCCGCAGCCTAAGGGATTTCGTTGAATGAAGGAGGTTCCTTTTTTTAGCTGGAAGGAGCGCTGTATGAGGATTCGAGGATTATTCATCAACATGTTGCTCGTCGGGTCGTTTTTGACCGCAGCGAGCCTGGAAGGCGCAGTGGAATCCGCGCCAACCGACCGCCGTTCCGAAAATCGACACCCGGAGTTGTCGCAAAAACCGCGGCGCCATCCGGGGTCGGACGGTTTTCCCGCACGCTATCCTCTTGGCAAACCAGGCGCCTGCCTGACTTACCGCAACAATCAGAGCGAACTTGCCGCCACCACGGTGCATAAATGGGTGCTCACCCTGGGACCTTGCGAAGGTTTGTCGCAATGGCTGCATCTGCAGGCGGTCAAAAAAAACGGTGAAACTTTTCAACTTTGGCTGCTGTGCTCCGCTTATCCGTCTCTGGAGCGGAAAATCGCAGAGACCGAGATCCTCCGCTATATCGTGCAATTCGACCGGCAACCGGCGTTGGAATTCCGGTATCTGAGGAACGCGGCGGCTATTCTCCCTTCTACCGGCGCCTGGAAGTTTCTGATGCCCAGGCCGGAGAAACGTCACAATCCGTTCGCCAAAGCGGAGAAAAAAATATTTGCCTTGGGGCATACGTTCGAATTGCAGAGCCGCCGGTCTGGAGCAGCCTGGATTCCGCCTGCGGCGCTGCAACTGATCCGGCTGAATCCGGAACTGCTCATCGGCGTGCCGAGCAACACTCGGCAGAAGGATCCGACCAGGCGGTACGATGAATCAGAATATGACTATGTGCGCTTGACGCAGGCGGATTACGACGAGATGACGGCGGCAGGGTTCAATTGCTTTCGCGTAGATGCCGATCAGGTCCCCTGGATTCAGCAGGCTGATGTCTACTATTGGGGCGTGGGCGGAGCGGACCTGGCGTTTCCCGAGGATCTTTACCGCAGCAATTACATCGGGCCGGCCATTTTTTTCGATGAACCCATGGTAGGTACGCGCGATCGAAGCGTGCGGCCGAAATTGGCAAAAGATCCCGCGCTGCGCAAAGCGTTTACTCCGGCGCTGTTTTTGAAGGAATTTAGAAAATGGTTTCACAAAACCAAATATGAAGAGGCGCCGGCCCAGCTGGTGAAAGGGCTGGCGGCGCGGCCGGATGTCGATCTCGGCGAGATGGACTTTTTACAGCAGAACCTCTATTCCTGGGAGACCATGGTCAGTTCAGCCTTGTACCAGCTTGCGGAAGGCGGAACCCAGCCGCCCTATGCCATGGTGTTCGAGCCCCCGGGCCGATTCGGCAGCAGGCGCATTCTGCCGGAACTGAACATGTGCTTTGACTGTCAGTTCCCGGTAAACAGCCCCGGCAACCTGACCGCTCTGATTTATGGATTTTTACGCGGAGCGGCCCGCGTCACCGATAAAGAGTGGGGCGTCAGCATCTATGGCGCGGTGGATCGTGCGGATTCTTTTTGGTTTCTCACTCACGCCTATGACCTCGGCGCCACGCTGTTTTTCTACTGGGACAACTATCAGCTGGCCTGCGTACCGTATCCCGAAGCCCTGGCGTTGACCCGTCATTTGCACCTGTATGCAAAAAATTTTCCCAACCGCGATTTGTCGCGGTTGAAACGGGCGGCAGAGGTCGCCATCCTATTGCCGGCTGGCTACAATCTCGGCCATGTCCATATGGGGCGTGGATCGTTCAGCGGCCTTCCGGAGCTGAACATGGAACGGATGAACGCCCACGGCGTCCGCTACCGGCAAATCATGAGCAATTTTTTAGTAGAGGTGGAGCGTTGCCTTCGTCTTGGCGTGGAGGCGGATTTGTTCTGGAATCTGGATAGCCTTTCGCTGCCGGATTACCGCGAGATCGTTGTTATTGAGGAGACGGGCCGAGTGCGGGTCACATCGAAAGGCGGGGTGCAAGTTTTCGATTCCGCCCGTACGCCGGAACGGCCGGCTGGCTTTGCACCGCAATTGTCGACAAGCGTACTCGTTGACGCCACGGCAACGCCGGTGGTCGTAACCGCGCAGGCGAAAATGCTCGAAGGCTCGGCGCCGATTTTCTACACTCCCGGCGCTGACGCGCAAGGGGTGTATCACAACAACTATGTGCTCTGGGAGCTTTATGGTCCGGAGGAGGAGGACTATTCCAACCTGTGGCAAGAGTCCTGGAATGCAAAGGTTTTGGAAAAAAACGGTTCTGCGGAGGTTGAATTAAAATTCACCATCAATAGACCCGGAACCTATCGCCTGCGCGCAGCCACAGCGGATCTGGCGGGAAGAAGCGCTGTGGCTTGGCAAACGATCTCTGTTGCGCGTTAAGTTTGTGGGCTGCTGCAACACCCGCGCTCTGCGCGGCGATGGACCAGGAGGTTTCGCTTGATTCCCATGGCCTCGGGCGCTATATTTTTCCTGAGCAATGCCCGGCTATCAATTGGAATGATCACTAGACGGATGAATCATGAAGATAAAAATCTTTTTTTCCCTTCTGCTCGTCAGCATGGCCGGCGGCCGGCTTGACGCCCAGTCCGCAGGCCGGGAGTGTTTTGATGCCCATTGGAAATTCCACTTGGGCGACCTGCCACACGCTGAACAACCGGGTTTTCCCGATCAGGAGTGGCGCGACCTGGATCTGCCCCATGACTGGAGCATCGAAGGGGATATGAAGCCGGACCATCCCGCCGGCGTTTTAGGCGCCTCTCTGCCCGGCGGCATCGGCTGGTATCGCAAGAGCTTTACAGTCGACCGCTGCGCCGGCAAATACCGGTATATCACTTTTGACGGCGTTTACATGAACAGCACGGTCTACCTCAACGGCCATCAGCTGGGCTGCCGCCCTTCCGGTTACACCACTTTTCATTATGATCTAACGCCCTTTCTGAAAGATGGCTGGAATGTCATCGCTGTTCGGGTCGACAACTCGCTGCAACCCAACTCCCGGTGGTACTCGGGTTCCGGCATCTACCGTCACGTCTGGCTTACGACCACTTCGCCGGTCCACATCGATCCCTGGGGCCCGTATGTGACCACGCCGCGGGTTTCCGCTGTATCGGCTTTGGTACGGATCGAGACTGCTATAGTCAACCAGAGCAGCAAAAATGCGAATCTGCGCTTGGAAGCGGCCATTCTTGATCCTTTAGGAAACGAGGTCGCTGCCGGAAAACGATCCGCACAAGCGGCGGCCAATGGGCAGGTTACGGTCACGATGCAGTTGCCGGTCGCAAGGCCGAATCTCTGGGATGTGGATCAACCCAATCTCTACCGGCTGGTGAACCGGGTATACCAGGGCAAGGAGCTGATGGATAGCCACACCACGCCCTTTGGCATTCGCACGATCTCTTTTAGGCCGGACAGTGGTTTTTTTCTCAACAACCGTTGGGTGAAAATAAAAGGAGTGTGTCAGCACCACGATCTGGGATGTCTGGGCGCAGCGGTCCATCAACGGGCGTTGGCGCGTCAACTGGAGATACTCAAAGGCGTAGGCTGCAATGCGCTGCGCACCAGCCACAATCTGCCGGCGCCGGAGCTGCTCGATTTGTGCGATCGAATGGGCTTTCTGGTCATGGTGGAGGCCTTTGACGTCTGGCGCCTGGCCAAGATGAAATACGATTATCACCTCTATTTCAACGAGTGGCATGAACGGGATCTGGCGGACATGGTTCTGCGTGACCGCAATCATCCTTCGGTCATACTGTGGAGCATCGGCAACGAGATTCCGGAGAAGAATCACCTCCGCTACGGCGGCGCGGCCATCGCCGCTGAGCTGAACGCGATCATCAAGCGATACGATACGACCCGATACACCACCTCAGCCTTCGCCGGCGTTTGGCGCGCCGATAGCACCCTGATGACCGACAAGGTGGATGTCATCGGCATCAACTATACCATCGAAAGATATCCGGAGGAAAAAGCGAAACATCCGCACGGCCTGTTCATCGCCAGCGAAACCACTTCGTCGTTGAGCAGCCGCGGGGTTTATCATTTCCCCGCAGACTCTGCGATTCTCAGAACTCCTGATCTGCAATGCTCCTCTTTTGATCACTGTGCGACTTGCTACGACCGGCCGTGGGCCTATGCCACTCAGACCACCTGGCGCGCGGTGAAAGAGACCCCCTATGTGGCCGGCCTGTTCGTCTGGACTGGCTTTGATTATCTGGGAGAACCAGCTTATCCCGTTTTTCCCTGCAACAGCTCAGCTTTCGGCATGGTCGATTTGTGCGGATTCCCCAAGGATGTCTATTATTTTTATAAAAGCCAATGGACCGACGAACCGGTGCTGCACCTTCTTCCGCATTGGAATTGGCAACAGGGCGATTCGATCGACGTGGTGGCTTACACCAATTGCGACGAGGTCAAGCTGTTCCTCAACGACCGGTTCCTCGGAGCCCAGGCCTTTGCCAATACGGCCATGAACTACCATACTCTGCAGTGGGACAGCGTGGTCAGCCTGGGACAGGGGCCCAAGCTTTCACTGAACTGGAAGGTTCTCTTTGAACCCGGTGTCCTGGTCGCCGAGGGCTGGAAGGATGGGAGACATATCGCCACTGATGTGGTGCGAACAGCAGGCGCCGCACGTCAAATCGCCCTGTCGGCCGATCGCCCCGTCATTCAGGCCGATGGAAAAGATCTTTCGTTTATCACCGTAGAGATCGAGGACGCACAAGGCACTCGGGTCCCTACAGCTGATCCGTTGCTGTTCTTCAGCTTGATCGGAGAGGGTCGGATCGCCGGCGTGGCTAACGGCAATCCGATCAGCCTTGAACCGTCACAAGGAAGACAACGTCGTGCGTTCAATGGCCTGTGCCAGGTGGTTCTGAAGAGCACTGGTCGAGCGGGCGAGATCGTACTCACCGTGTCGTCACAGGGATTGCCGGATGAAACCCTGCGAATCAGATCGGAATGATTTTTTATGGGTTTTTTATCGCCTGCGGGCGGAGAAAGGCGGCTTGTTCACAACAGCAGGGTTTTCTATCATCCTTGAGGATTTCTTCTCAGAGCGAATGGTGTGAGGCGATAAATTTAATGTTTCCAATATTTCGCTATGCTCTTTTCACTTGATTTTACAGGGATGATTGGGTAATTTTGCAATAGAGAAACTGCGGCAAAATTTTACGATTAATTTAAGGATGATTATGAAGCGTATAAAAATTTCCTTTGTTGTATTGCTTTTCGCCGGGCTGCTTTTTAGCTCCTGCAGCGAGCAAACGGTCGCCCTGTATGTGGCCCCCGGCAGCGGCACCGGCGGCAATGGGACCAAGGAGGCGCCGTTCAATAGTTTATCGCTAGCGCAGAAGGCGGTTCGCTCCCTGAGAAAAGAACGACCTGGCGTCTCGGTGGTGGTGGAGATAAAAGGCGGCGTCTATGAACTGCAAAGCCCCTGGATCCTCACCGCCGAGGATGCAGGAACAGAGGACGCGCCGGTGGTCTATCGCGCCGCTCGAGGCGATGAACCGGTTTTCACCGGCAGTCGTCCATTGGCACGCTGGCGCCGGCTGAGTGATCCGCGCAAGCTGCACCTGTTGACTGCAGACGTCAGAGAAAAAGTTTATGTGACAGAGGTGAAATCCGCCGGAATCTTGGACCTGGGCGACCCAACCGAGGCCGGCAAACGTCCGGAGCTGTTCTGCAACGGCCGGCTGCAAACTCTGGCCCGATGGCCCAACAGCGGTTTTGTTCAAGCCGGATTGGCCAAGGGCAAAACGATTTTACCGCCGACTTATATCAACAAACGCGGCACTGTGGAAGGGTTGTTTGAATATACGGATTCCCATCAGGATCGCTGGGCTGAAGAGAATGACGTACGCTTGTGCGGCTATTGGTATTGGGACTGGTGTGATGCCGCGCAAAAGGTCAAGGCCATCGACCCGTTGAAGAAGCTGATTGAAATATGCCCGCCCTATCATGGATACGGCTATCGAGACAGTCTGCGATATTTCGGATTCAACCTTTTCTCCGAGATCGATCAGCCGGGTGAATGGTATCTTGACAGAAGCGACGGGCTGCTCTACTGGTATCCGCCCGAGGGCACGGATCCGAACGGGGTCGAGCCGACGCTGTCGGCATATACCTCTCCGTACATGGTGGAACTGCAGGAGTGCTCTTATCTGACGCTGCAGGGGTTGACGTTTCAGGAAGGCCGGGGCAGCGCGATTTTGGTCCGCGGTGGAGAAAAGAACCTGATCTCGGATTGCCGGATCGAACGGTTCGGCCAGGACGGCATTCATGTTCAGGGAGGCGCCGGCCACGGCATTTCCGGCTGTCTGCTGGCTGACTTTGGCTGCGGCGGCATCAAGCTCCAGGGCGGCGATCGACGGACGTTGACGCCGGCCGGCCACTTTGTGGAGCACACGGTGGTGGAGCATTTTTCCCTGTTCAAGCGCACTTATGAGCCCGCGGTGCACATGGACGGCTGCGGTATGCGCCTCCGCAACAACCGCTTTCGTTTCTCCTCTTCATCGGCCATGCGGCTCGAGGGCAATGACTTTATCATCGAGTACAATCAGATCAGTCGGGTGGTCGACGAATCGGATGACCAGGGAGGCCTGGATATCTTTTATAATCCCTCTTACCGCGGCAACGTCATCCGCTACAACCACTGGTCGGAAATATCCGGCGGAACCCATCATGGCGCCGCCGGCGTTCGTCTAGACGATATGATCTCCGGCGTGGTCATTTACGGAAATGTTTTTGAACGATGCGGCGCCAGGGATTTCGGCGGCGTGCAGATTCATGGCGGCAAGGACAATCTGGTTGAAAACAATCTGTTCTACCACTGCACAGCCGCGGTCAGCTTTTCCTCCTGGGGCAGGGAACGCTGGCTGAAACAGCTGGATTCTCCGGTCATCACGAAGAAAATATATGAGGACGTGGATATCCGCTCCGCTGTCTATCAACAACGCTATCCTGAACTGAAAACCCTTCGCGAGAATCCAGATTGGAACACGGTAAAAAACAACCTGCTGGTGGCTTGTGAGAATGTTTTTCTCCGTGATCCTAAAAAAGGGGTCGCTGAAAACAATCCATCGCTGCGCTCCGGCGGCAAATCCGTGCAGGCTTTTTGCTCCGCCCGGGAGCTAAAGCCGTTCGGCCTAAAGCCGATCCCGTTCGATAAAATGGGCCCAAAGAAAAACAGGTGGGTAAAATAGTTGATTAAAATTCGCACAGGTTGGATCGATTTCTGAACGTATCGATGCGGAAAGCTGACCTGTTTCAAGGTCATGACGTCTTCATAATTCCTGAAGCACTTGGCTAAACTTGGAGGTCACCATGTGTTGCCATGCGATGAACCGACGAGAGTTTTTAACAACCAGCGCCGCCGGCGCGGCCGGGCTCAACCTGCTGACGCCCCCTTCCGTTTTTGCCGCTGAAAATCCCCAATGGCTGCCGGACGAACCGTTTGCCCGTTATGGCCGCGCCCTGCGTGTGCAGCCGGTTTTGTTGTACAACCTTTACCAACCGCGACCCACGACCTCCTGGCGTCCCTGGGGCGGATTGCATACTGAGAACGATGTAGACGAGGAGGCCGGCCGCATCAGCGGTGAACTGGAGGCCCTGAGAGCCAAGGCGGATTTTCCCATCTCTATTCTGCCGCTGCGCCGGGTGCGCAGCAAGGACCAGGCGATGCAGGCGCGGGACAGCAAGGAGTATGACGTCATGCTGGTCTATGCCGCTTCCGGCGACGGAGGGGTGTTGGAGGCCTGTTTTTCAGCGGAGCGAACCAATCTCCTGTTTGTGCGGCATCGCTCCGGTCCGGTCTATCTCTGGTATGAAACCGTCCACTGCCGGTTTCTGCGCAAAGGCGGCGAAAATTTCGAGGTGGACCGCTTTCGCGATCCGGCCGGCATGGATGTTCATGACGTGGTCGTCGATGAGTACGACGAATTGCTGTGGAAATTGCGGGCTCTGCATGGGGTGCACAATTTTATCGGCAAAAAGATCGTCACCCTGGGCGGCGCCTCCGGCTGGTGCTGCCGCCTGGCGCCGCAGGTGGCGAGGGAAAAATTCAAGCTGCAAATGATCGATGTGAGCTATGAAGAACTCAGCCGGCGCATCAAAGCGGCCAGGACCGACCGACGGCTCATGAGTTTGACGGAAAAATGGGCGAAACAGTATCTCAGCCTGCCTAATACCGCTTTGGAGACCGATTTTTCATTTGTCCGCAATGCTTTTTTGCTCTATGTGCTTTTCAAACAGCTGATGCAGGAAAACAACGCCGACGCCTTTACCATCAACGAATGCATGGGCACTGTGATGCCGCTGGCTGAAACCACCGCCTGCTTGAGTTTGAGTCTGTTGAACGATGAAGGCTATATGGCTTTTTGCGAATCGGATTTTAACGTCATCCCCTCGGGATTGCTGTTATATCATATCGCCGGCAAACCGGTGTTCTTGAATGATCCGACATACCCCCACCACGGAGTGGTGACCTGCGCCCACTGCACAGCGCCCCGGCGCATGGATGCGCGGACCTATTTCGACAGCCGCGTGATGACCCACTTTGAATCCGATTACGGCGCGACCCCCAAAGTGGATCTGCCGAGCGGCATGGAGATCACCATGATCTGTCCGGATGCGGCGCAAAAGGAGTGGATCGGCTTTAGCGGCAGAATCGTCGCCAGCCCCTTTTACGATATCTGCCGTTCGCAGTACGACATTGAAATACAGGGCGATTGTGAAAAGCTGTTGACCGACATGCGCGGCTTTCACTGGATGATGGCGTGCGGAGATTACCGCCGCGAGTTGGCCTATGCGGCGAGAAAGATCGGGGTGGAGTGGAACAAGGTTTAGGGCGCGTGATAGAATAAAAGAGGGCGGTGGATTTCAGGCGCAAAGGGTGACGGTACCCTGATAAAAGGATGGATGGATGAAAAATTTTCTATTGTCTTTTTGCCGGGTCGCCCTGGTGTATTTTTTCATAACGCCTTGTTCCATTGCGCAGCTCGTCTGGAGCGTGCCTGCCACCGCATCAATTCCAGCGACGGCTGTTCCGGGTTCTTCTCGACTGGGCGATTTTTTCCTCTGCATTCGGGAGATGAATGGCGCTATACGGTGGCGAATGCCGGCGCCGATGAATCCTACCCCGATGTGACCTGGACGGTGTTCGAAGCAGTTCGATTCAACGGCCGCGAGTATTTTGCTTTCGGATCGGATAACCGGTATCCAGAGTACTATTGCGCCGATTCTTCAGGAAAGGTGTACAAATGGAGTCACGGTTACGAGACCATCTGGTTTGATTTTACTAAAGCCGAGAGCGACAGCTACAAGGTCGAGCTCCCGGGTGAAAATATACGTTACCTGGCAAAGGTGCTCGGAAAAAACGAAACGGTTGAGACCCCAGCCGGCAAATTTACAAAATGCATTCATTTATTTCTTTTTTGTCCTTTTGCGATTGATAGTGACCTGTATCTGTGGTTTGCCGCCGGCGTCGGGATCGTAAAATGGATCTCCGCTCTTTCCAATGACATGCAACTGGTCTCGGCGACGGTGAACGGCAACCGGTATCCCGAGGCAGCGGAAGCAAAGAATCGTTTGGCTGGATTTTATTATGAGAAGGCCGATTCCATCGCTCATACGATTTTCGCTGATCCTAAACTTGTGATAATGGAAAGTGATAGTGCCGATACGCTGGGTACAACTCCTTATTGGGAGTATCATTTTTGGGGAAATCATCATCGAGCTAAGATTTATCTTGCAACGGACAGCGTCGCATGGGACTCAACGCTCTTTTCATTAACCGGAACGGCGCCTCTTCAGCCTGCGGATCGGACGGTGTGGTTTGACAGCGATAGCGCCATGTCCATCGCAGAAAAGTATGGCGGCAGGGCGTTCCGTTCAGCCTGTCCGGATTACTCCATCACTTGTGAGCTGGGTCGTGATGTCGTGCCTTTTAACGAGTGGTTTATCACCTATCGCTCTACTAGCAAACCGGCAAGGTCTTTTTATATCTCCATGAATGCGCGGACAGGCGAGGTCTCGACACATTGGACCACTGGGATAAACGTCGCTCAGGCTCCAAAAGCCTTTCATCTCGCGCAAAATTATCCCAATCCGTTCAATGGCCTCACGGCCATCGAGTATAGCCTTTCGCAGCCAGGCCGGGTGCGGCTCTCGGTGTTCAATATCGCCGGGCAATGCGTGGCCACCCTGGTGAACGGCCTGCAGCTACAGGGTTCTTATCGCAGCGTTTGGGATGCGTCGGAACAGGCCTCGGGACTCTATTTTTACCGTCTGCAGATGAATGACTTTGTGCAAACACGCAAGATGGTGTTGGCGCACTGAACTACAAGCAGGCTTTGATTTTCTATTTGAGGTTAAAGCCATACGTCTAAAACATCAAAAGCAAAACATTTTTGGACGAATTTATTTAGGCGTAACGAAAGACGCTCATTCAGTTCGTCGATAGATTCCTCGCCCTCTTTTTATATTGTTTAAACTCACGATATGGGATTTCGGGCTCGGAATGATAAGCCTTTTCTATTTTCTAAATTCTATCTTGAACAAGTACGATTGGAGGTCCCATGCGGTTTGACAAAATCGGCTTGACGAATGCACAGCTTCGCAATTTCATTCTCTGTTTGGCTGCTTTCAACTTTTATGCTGCTGCAGGCACTGACTCGACCTCCAGCCACGATCGGAAAAATGCAAAGATTTACTGGCAGGCCCATCGCGGCGGCGGCACCCACGACCGGCCGGACAACACCATGGCTGCCTTTCAGTATGCCTGGCAACTGGGCGGCATTCCGGAGGCCGATATCCGCACCACGCGCGACGGCGTGATCATCTGCCTGCATGATGAGACCCTGGCGCGCACCACCGATGCACCGGCTGAAGTCGCTTCCGTCAAAGCCCACCTGCTCGACTTTGGCGAGATTCGCAAATGGGATGCGGGGGTCAAGTTCGCGCCGGACTATCAGGGCGAAAAAGTTCCCTCGCTGCTGGAGGTGCTCAATGCCATGAGCGGTCAGCCGGAACGGGAGCTCTATATGGATATCAAACAAGTGGATCTGGTGAAAACCGGCCGTCTGATTGATTCCCTGCATGTGGCTAAACAGATTCTGGTGGCCAGCCCGAAACAGGCGGAATGTAAGACGCTGAGAAGTCTGGCCGCTGGAGTGCGCAGCATGCTGTGGATCGGTGGATCAGCGCAAGAGATCGCGGATAAATTCGCCCGTGCCGCAGAGAACGGCTTTGATGGGCTGGACCAGGTGCAGATCCATCTCAACGATCGTAAGGAACCCTCGCCTTGGCGCTATGAGGTGGACCCTGCGCTGCTGCAGGATGCGTTGCAGCAAACCGCTAGAAACGGGATCGATCTGGAGGTCTTTGTCAAACAGTTTACCGAAGCCGACCTCCATGCCCTGCTCGATCTCGGCATTCGTTGGTATGCGACCGATGAGCCGCGACGTTTCGCGCAATCGGTGCAAAACTGGCGTAAGCAGAAAACCGCTGACCCGTTGCTTAAGGGAGAATGAAAGTATGAAACCGTCCATTGCCGCCGAATCTCTTCGCGAACATGTTTTTTCCATTCCGATCATCGACACCCATGAACACATTCCCGATGAAGGGGTCGCCTGCGCCAACCGTTTGGGATTTTTCGGTCTGTTTGAGCATTATGTCTCATCGGATCTGGTCTCCGCCGGCATGCCCAGGGAAAACCTCGAAGCGCTGCGCAATCCGGATAACGGATTGACGCCGCAGCAGCGATGGGCGCTGATGGCCGACTGGTGGCCGTATGTCCGCACCACCGGCTATGGCAGGGCCATGCTCGAATACCTGCACCAGCTGTTCGGCGTCGAGGACGTCAACCCGGACACCGTGCTCGAGCTGTGCCGCCGTATCGACGAAGCGCACAAGCCGGGCTGGTTCCGAACCGTGCTCAAGGACAGGGCCAATATCGATAAGGCGCTGGTCATCCGTTGGCCCGGCCAGTCTGTGGAGGTGGACCGGGAGCTGTTCCGCGCGGTGCCGATCCTGGACCATTATGCCATGGTCGGCACTCGCGCTGATCTGGCGGAATTGGAAATAGAGTCCGGCGGTTCCATTCAAACCCTGGATCAGTTAATGAACGCACAGGAGGAGCGGCTCGAGTCATTCACCGCCAAGGGCATCGTGGCGGTCAAACTGTTTTTAGCCTATCGACGAACCCTGCAGCTGGACCGCTACTCCAAGATCGAGGCCGGCCGCGTTTTCGACCGTCTGTGGCTTTCACAAAAACTCGACCTGACCCTGCAGGACTTGAAACCGCTGCAGGATTTTATGACCCGGCGATTGATCGGTCTGGCCGCTGAGCGCGGACTGCCGATACAGATCCACACCGGCTTGCAGGAGGGCAACGGCAATTTTATCGAAAATTCCAAACCGACTTTATTGACCAGCCTTTTTTTCGATTTTCCCGACGCTCGCTTTGATCTCTTTCACGCGGGCTATCCCTGGGCCGGCGAAGTGGCCGCGTTGGCGAAAAATTTTACCAACGTCTACGCGGATCTGTGCTGGATGCCGGCGGTTTCCCCAGCTTTTATGGCCCGGGTTCTGGACGAATGGATAGAGACCATTCCCGCGAACAAGATCCTCGCAGTGGGCGGCGACTCGAACTATGTCGAGGGCGCCTTTGGCCACTGCACCATCGCCAGGCGCGTGGTCAGCGATGTTCTCAGCCGCAAGGTAGCCGGCGATTATCTCACCAGCGCAGAGGCGCATTGGCTGGCGAAGCGCCTTTTGCGTGAAAACGCCCGAGAACTGTTTCGCCTGAATCAGGAGACTGTTGAATGAAAATAAATCGCTTTGTCCTCCACCGGTTTTTCCTCATCCTCATCCTATGCGCTGCAGCGCTGTGGTGGCAATGCAGCGCTGAATCCGGTCTGCAGATTCGAACCGCGACCTGTGAATATTTAAAAAATCCGGTCGGCATCGACGTCACCCAGCCCCGCTTCAGCTGGACGTTTGCGGCCTCCGGCAGGGGGCAGGTACAGACCGCCTATCAGCTGCTGGTGGCTCTGGATCCCGCGCTGTTGAGCGAAAATAAGGCGGACCAGTGGGACAGCGGCCGGATCGAATCGGACCAATCCAGCCATGTTCGCTATGCCGGCAAACCCTTGCGCAGCCACCAGACTTATTATTGGCAAGTGAGAGCCTGGGATGGTCAATCCCGTCCATCCGCGTTCAGCAAGGTGCATACGTTTACCACCGCTTTGCTGACGCCGGATCAGTGGCAGGCCCAGTGGATCGGCGCGCCGGGCGGCAAGGATCCTGTCAATGAACAAGGTTTTTATGACCAGCCGCTCGCCATGGATGAGGAGGGGGATTCCATCCGCTATAATCCGCGGTCGCTTCTGCTGCGCAAGTCGTTCCACCTCCAGCGGCCGGTCAAACAGGCGCTGCTCTATGTCTCAGGGCTCGGCTACTATGAGTTGAAGGTGAACGGAGAAAAGATCGGCGATCAGGTGCTGGCGCCGGCCAAGACGTTCTATAAACGAGTGGTGTTGTACGATGTCTATGATGTCAGCGCACAGATCAAGCCTGGTGCAAACGCCCTGGCATTGATGCTGGGCAACGGCTGGTTCAATCCATTGCCCAAATGGTGGTCCTGGCGCATGCAGTGGTACGGCGCCAAACGGGCGCTGCTCCAGCTTGTCATCGTTTTTCAAGACGGCGGCACGCAGGTGCTGTGTTCCGATTCCAGTTGGAAAACAGCGGACGGTCCGGTACTGAGCAGCTGCATCTATGACGGCGAGATTTACGACGCCAATCAAGAGATTCCAGGCTGGACAACGGCGGATTTTGACGATAGCGGTTGGAAACCGGCTGCGGTGCTGTCGCCTCCCGGCGGCCGGCTGGTTTCGAGTCTTTTGCCGCCGATCAAGATCACAGAAAAGCTGCAGCCCCTTCGCATCACCCAACCTCAGCCGGGCATTCAGGTCGTGGACATGGGGCAGAATTTTGCCGGGTGGTTGCGGGTCCGCTTCAAGGGAACCAAAGGCGAAAAAGTGACCATCCGCTATGCAGAGCGGGTTTTGGCCAACGGCCGAATCGACCCCAGGTCCAACAACCTGGCTGCTGCCACGGATGTGTACATCATGAAGGGTGCGGCGGAAGAGGTTTATCAACCGCATTTCACCTATCACGGCTTTCGCTATGCGGAGATCAGCGGCCATTCAGCTGAATTGACCGAAGAGCAAGTGGAAGGACACGTGGTCCATTCCAGCGTCGAACCGGCCGGAGAGTTCCGCTGCAGCAGTGAACGGATCAACACCATCCGCCGAGCGATCCTGTGGTCGCAGCGCGCCAACCTGATGGGTTTGCCCACGGATTGCCCTCAGCGGGACGAACGTCTGGGATGGATCGGCGACGCCCATGTGACGGCCGAAGAGGCGATGTATAATTTCAACATGGCCCTGTTTTATCGCAAGTGGTTAAGGGACATTCAATCCACTCAAAGCGAGAAAAACGGCGATCTTCCCTACATCTCCCCGCGTCCCTTTACCGACGGCAAAGGGACGCCGGCGTGGAGCAGCGGCTATCATTTACTCGTCTGGTATGCCTATCAATATTACGGCGACCGCGATCTCCTCGCCGAGCATTACGACTCGATGCGCCGGTACGTGGATCATCTGTCGTCCATTGCGACGGATTATATTCTGCCGATGGATGAGTACGGCGATTGGCTGAGCGAAAACGCCGACGGTTGGTGGCAGCGCGGTGAACCTTTGTCCACTTCCACCGGCTATTTTTATTATACGGCGGACATCCTCGCCCGTGCGGCGGAAATTTTAGGCCATCGACAAGATGCGCTTACCTATCGCAGGCTTGCGGAGAACATTAAAAAAGCCTGGCATGCCCGCTTTTACAATCCCGACAAGGGACACTATGAGAACGGCAGCCAGTTTTCCAACGCCTTTCCCCTCTTTCTCCATATCGTGCCGAAAGCGATGCAAGAGTCGGTGCTGGACAGCCTGATCAGCGATATTTTTCGGCGCAAAGGACATCTGAGCACCGGCATTCTAGGCACCAAGTATATGCTCGAAGCGCTTTCCGATGCCGGACGCTCGGACATCGCCTATCTGATGGTCATGCAACCGGATTATCCGGGTTGGGTGCATCTGCTCAAAGACGGGCATACCACGCTCTCCGAACAGTGGAACCGGACCGGCTCCCATAACCATGTCATGTTCGGCAGCGTGGATGCCTGGTTTTACAAGGTGCTGGCCGGGATTCAGCCGGACCCTGCTGCGCCGGGATTCGAACATATCCTGATCAAACCCTATGTGCCGTCCGGTCTCTCCTGGGTCAAAGCGCGGCATGAGAGCATTCGAGGATTGGTGAGCTCGCACTGGCGGGTGGAGGGGGACCAGCTCACCCTCGAGGTGTCGATCCCGGCCAATTCCAGCGCGACCATCCATGTGCCTGCGAAATCTGTACAGTCCGTACAGGAGAGCGGCAAACCGGTGCAAAACCGCAAAGAGATCTTTTTTGAACGCATGGAGAACGGCTATGCGGTTTTACGGGTGGGCTCCGGCGAATATCGTTTTATTTCTTTCGGCATCTCCGGGATGCTGGATCCGGTCTTTGTCGCCAACCCGGTCATCACTCCGGTCGATACGTTTATTCAGCGGCCGGATAAAGCCGTTGTGCGCATAGAGTGCGAAACGAGGGGCGCTGAAATTCACTACACGCTGGACGGCAGCCGGCCGACGGAAACGAGCAGCCGTTATACCAAACCGATCGTTATAGAGGAGAACGCGGCGATTGTGGCCAGAGCCTTCAAGCAAGGAAGCCATTCCAGCTTTAGCAGCGAATCCCACATCCACTTTGTCGATCCCAAAGCGAACGGCCTGCGCTATCAGCTTTATGAGGGCAAATGGACCGCTCTGCCCGACCTGTCCGGCTTGAGCCCGCAGGCGGCCGGAATCGCCTTTGGCTTTGACCCGGACAAGCTGCCGGTTCCCGGTTTTGATTTTGCGCTCGCTTTTGATGGTTTTCTCGCAATCGATCAGCCCGGCTGGTATACTTTTTATACAAAATCCAACGACGGCAGCCGCCTGTACATTGACGGAAAGATGGTCGTCGATAACGACCTGGAACATCTGGTGCAGGAGCGAAGCGGAAAACTATTTCTGACCGCCGGCCGGCATCCTTTGCGTGCGGTTTATTTTCAATCGGGAGGCGCCAGGGCTTTCCAGGTGCTGTATGAGGGACCGGGCATGATCAAGGCCGTTATTCCGCCGGTCAAGCTGTTTCAGAATCAGACGGATTAACGGGCAAGAATGGGCAGGAGATTTGGCAAATCTTAAACAAAAAGGAAACCATGCATGATCGCGTTATCCCGTTTCGGCCGGCTTTCAATTCTGGCCGCCGGCTTTTCCACCCTTGCCTGCACGTCGAATAAAGACTTTTTCACTGACCAGGTTCTTGCAACCATACCGGCAAGGATTCCCTATTCGGCGGAGTATAAAAATCATCTTCAGGGCATGACGACAGACTATCAGCGTCATCTTTACTGGTCGCACACCACTGTGCTGGTGAAAACAGACCTTAAAGGCGCTATTATTAAATCCATCAGCGTTCCCGACCATCATGGAGATCTGGCCTATCATCGAGGCAAGCTCTATGTGGCTGTGAACCTGGGACAGTTTAATGAGAAACCCGGTCTAGCTGACTCCTGGATCTATGTCTACAAGGCGGAGGATTTGCGGTTTGTGGAGAAATATCCTGTGCCTGAGGTGGTCCATGGCGCCGGAGGCATCGCCATTCATCAGGACCAATTCATGGTCGTGGGCGGTCTGCCCGGACTTGCGGGTTATGATAAAAATTTCGTCTATGAATACGATCGCCGTTTTCATCTGAAAAAAATCCACGAACTCGAGAGCGGCCCTACCCGCCTGGGGATTCAGACCGCGGCCTGGTTCAACGGATTCTGGTATTTCGGCTGTTATGCGTCGGAGAAACATCCCGATGGCGTGGTGCTCAAGGCTGGGATGACGGCTCACGGCTGTTTGCAGCTGGTCGACAGCTATGAGATGGATATGTCCTTCGGCCTCATCGGCCTGGAGGCAAACCGGTTCCTCTGTTCAAACCGCTCGCTGGACCATGCGGCCGCTATCCTCGAATTGAAGCATTGAGCCAAGGTTGGATTTATTTTTTACTACACACCGCCACGATGTGGTCGGAAGGCAGCTCGCCGGTGTGCAGTAGAATATCCTCCACTTCAAAGAAAAGAGCCAGCCACTTTTCAGCTTCAGGATCGCCGGGGAGGAAATGATGGGCGATCTCGTAGAGCAGCAGATGCAGCACCGTGCCGCCGTATTCCTTCATCTCGACGATGTCGAAATGGATGGCCAACTGGGAAAGAATGTTTGAAGATTCCACCGCTTCGGAGGGATCGTTGTAATGCATTCTCCACCGGCTCGGCCTGAACACCTCTTTTTTTATTTCACCGCTGGCCCACTTGGTTTTAAATTTTTCCGGAAGAATGCGCAGCAGGCTGTTGACCACGGCCAGCTGCCGGTCGGTCCATTGAAAGCGGCTGGGGCCGACGAATTCGTGCAGGATGAAAAGCCCGCTGGGTTTGAGAGAGCGGTCGATGGCGGTCAGCACCCTGTTGAGCGGGGAGAAATGGTGCAGGGATTGTTCCACCAGGGCCACGTCATAGGAGCTGTCCGCGATCTGCAGTCTATAGATGTCGCCGACCGCATAATGAAGGATGCGATCCAATCCTTGTTGTTCGGCCGCCTCCTTCGCCCGGGCGATTCTAGGCGCCGAGAGGTCGTAGGCATCGATGCGGGAAAAACGGCCGGTCTCCGCCCAACGGATTTCCGCTGATCCCGTTCCACAGCCCAGTGAAAGCGCGGTTACGGTTCGGCCGGCCAGATATTTTTCCGCGATATAGCGATAGCTGGTGATCCGGCTGTCGCCGGTGATCAGCCGGTTCCAACGGTTTTGAACTTGCGGAAGGTCCCACCAGTTGATCGGCGGGGTGTCGGTATGCGCCCAGGCGGTCATCACTTTCCGCCGGCGGTTTTGCATCAGCCGCGATGCTATTCTCGCGGCGACTCGACGGCCTTTGCTGAACAGATCGAAAAAATCATGACGGTTGATTAAATTTCGCAACATGGTTTCTTGTTTTGCTCCTGCGGTCAATCAACAGCCGGTTGCCGGATGAACCTGACCGCATTCGAGGGCAGAGGTGATTATTCAGGATTCATCTTTAGTTGATTGAGATCCAGCGGCTGTCCGGATTCGTCGCACACCCGAAGGCACGCCTCCCAATTCCCGCCCTGGTTGAGCACCTTGAGCAGAATCCGGTTCTTTCCTTGCTTCAGTGTGGTTCGCACGACATCCTCATCGATGGTCAGCGTGCGCGGTATCCAATTCTCGTGTATCATGTCGCCGTTGAGCCAAAGCGCGATGCCATCGTTGCTGCCGGCTTTCAGGATCACGGGTTGATCCTGAGGCACGGTGATTTCCGCCCAGGCGTAAGCGGCCGCCTGCTTTTTGCCAAAGAGGTCGGCAAAAGGGATGAGCGGGTACAACCCTTCTGGTTTAACTTTTTGCCAGCTCGCGCTGAGCGAATCGAACAGCTGTGTTTGGGAAAAATCGATTCGTCGTTCCGGGAAATAGACGGTTTCTTCCGCTTGGTTGTTCACATTGGGAAAGGGACCGGCGATCCACCAGTGGTTGATGAATCCCGCCTGCCGGCTGGCCGCGGTCAACGATGCGGCATCCCATTTTTCACCCGCTGCCTCCATGGCTTTGAGCACGCGATCGACCGCATAACGATGCGGAGAAAAAGGCGCTGCCAGGGCGAGCCATTCTTTGGCTGAGGCGCTGTTTTTATCCCTGGCTTGTTGAAAAGCGGCAGCCAGAATATAGGTGGAGGCGGCCTCCATCAGCGCCGGGTTCTGCAGCAGGGGCTTGACCTCCGGCATCAGGGTGGACGGATTGCTCTGCGACAGGCGGTACAGCAGCTGCTTATGGTTCAGTACGCCGATGGGTTCTGACAACAGCCGATGCAGCAACTGTTGGTACAGCGCCTGATCCGGTTCGATCTTTTCCGCCAGCAGTCGCAACGCCTGTGCGGCGGCCCGCCGTTCCAGATCACTGCCGCCGGCCATGGCGGCGCGCAACGAAGCCGCCTCGTCCTTGCCGGCTGGCCCATCCAGAAAAGAAGCGATGGTTCTTTGCGCCTGAGCTTTGTCCGCTCGAATAGCCGTAACCAGGAATTTCAGCCACCCCGAAGGCGGCTCCGCCAGCGTCAGGTAAAGAGGGCGCGGGGTGAGGATCAATGAATGGTCGTCCATCTCCTGCACGGCTCCGTCCTGGTCCACCATCGTTCGGATGCGCAGGTCCGCGCCTAAATCCAATGGATGCGGATCGGCGATGGTCCATGCAGCCAGCTTGATCTCATCCTTCTGGGTGAACAGCAGCACAAAGTCGTCTGCATCTGTGACGTCGATCCGTCCCTGCGGCATCCAACCGCTCAGCTGCGTGGTCAGGGTCTTCATGGCGGTGTAGGCGGGTTTGGCCGCATAGTCCCAGGTGACAGTGCCAAAGTGATGTTCGATCTCTTTCGGATCCTGGCCGTCGTCGTGCCAATCGTACCAGATGCTGACGGGCACGCCTGTCGCCATGTTGCTGAGCCATTGCCGCGCCAGATAATTGCCCTGCAGGAGCGGCGAGAGCGTGACAGCGGAATAACCCCATTCGCCGCTTAAAACCGGTATTCGCTTGGCAGCCGGCCTATAGGTTTCGATTAGCATTTTCAGCATCTCATATTCCGGCAACGCGGATTCCGGCCCAAGCCGGGCGTTGCGATAGGGGTGGACGCTGACGCCGTCGACGAGCTCCAGCAACCCCCTGTCAAAGCAGGCTTCGAGAAAAGGGAAATCAAACCCCGAGACCGCGGGCGCGACGATGCAGGCGTCACGGTCATGCTGCCGGATCGCCGGCGTGACGGCCCGGCACCAGGCCATATAATCATCCACATTGGGTTGCGGCGTCCAGAAATGATCCAGGTTGGGTTCGTTCCATAGCTCCCAGATAATCTCTCGATCCGCATAACGGGCGCTGAGCGCGGAACAGAACCGGGCATAGGCCCGGCGGCCGCTCTCTGAAAAGGGCGCGAGCCCATCATCGTAGAGGGGGTTGCCATAGTTGATGATGAACAGCAGGCGGATTTTGCGCTGATCCAGATTTTCGATCAAGCGATCGATCGCGCGGAAATTGTATTCCCCGCTGTTCTTTTCAACCGCAGCCCAGGAGACATCCATGCGAACGATGCCGATGCCGGCTTGCTCGATCATCTGCCAGTCTTTTTCACCGCCTTGATAGAAATGGATGTTGACGCCGACGCCCTGGGGCACTGTTCGCATTTGCACCTGCGGGTGAATTTGGGGCTTAACCCGCGCGCTTTCCTGACAGCTCGCCATCATCAGCGCAAGAGACAGCAACGCACTGAAAATTGTTTTTTTCATCAAATTTCGCCTGAGTTTGTCAATCGGTGCGACATTCGTTCGGTCCCATCGGGGATGCTGAAGCGGATCCTTCCGCTGCTTGATAATTTAAAAACCGGATGACTTTCATCAGTGGAAATATAAGCCGCGCTTTTTAGAAGAACAAACGATTTTTTGTTTCCGCCGCGTCGTTTGAATCTCTGCGTCAGCCTTCACGGCCATTCGGCTTGCTTTTTATCCGCCGCTGGCCAGGTTTTTAAATCGAAGCAAGCATCGCAGAACGGCCTATTGTCGAACGTCTAAGAGGCGGTCTGCTTTTTTTAATTTGAATGCCGCAGGGCATCCACTACTCGAGCGAAAGGCGTTTATGAATAACCGGCTTTTTTATTTTTTGTGTAGTGTATGTTCTGGTTGCCGTCTTATCACGCGGCGGTCGGCAGTGACGACAGGCTGGTGACCCTCTGTCATCAGCGGACAATGATTGCGGCAGTCGCTGGAACGTCGGGAATGACTGTATCGGACAATACCGTTTCGGGCATGAAAATGAAGGAACAGGAAAAGGGAGGTCAGTGTATCTGAGAGGTTAATAGTCAATGCGGAAATCACGGTAATGGCTGAGAGCGGAGGAGACAAAGGTCACTGATTCCACCAAGCCCCATCCGGGCCCTTTATGGCACCATTGCAGAAAGGCATCCAGCTGTCGCTCCGACCCCTCTGCCTCGATATAGACCCGGCCATCCGACAGGTTTCTCACCAAACCGGTGATGCCAAGGCTTTGCGCCTGGTGAACGGCGCTCCAGCGGAATCCAACGCCTTGAACCCGTCCCGATACATGGATTTTGTATAAACGTTTCTGTTCCGCCATGTTTTCGACCAACTATTCCTTGACAAACGCAGTGCTTTTAGCCTATATTTAAGCATCCTGCTTTCCCTCTCGGCGGTCTGCCGCCGGCCGGTGGTAGGCTCTAAAAACACAGGACGCTCTAATGAAACGGACCCTTCTATGACCCATTCCAAGCGGATGACTCGAGTCCTTGCTTGTCTGTTTTTTTTACTGCTGCTCGCCAACCTATATGTGTTTTTGACTCGTGAATGGGAAAGTTCCTTTTATCCCACATCCTATGCAACATTATACTATCCTGCCGATATTCCGACCATCCGTAAGTGGAAAGTCGTGGATCGCAACCATCTTCAGCTGTTTCTTCATGGCCAAGCGCGGGTGACAGAATGGCAGGTTTACACCGACGGCGGCCGGCCCCAGCGCGCTCTCGGCATGTCGCCGTCCTTTCAAGTCGATACCACGTTTGCCCAATTGCACGCCTATCGTCTCGTGCCTGTTCCAGCCGATGCCTGCCCGGCCGTGGAAGTGACCATGCAGTTCTATTCACGCGAGTTCTATGGTTCCCTGGGCATGCGCCGCAGCACGGATGCTTATATTGTACGGTCCAACGTCCCCTGTGGCGAATTCCGCCAATTCGCGCTTCAAGAGTGGGTGGATGACTATGCCTATGTCGGCAGGCAGGGGCTTGACGAGACCGACCGCCTGTTGCGCGAGGAGGTGGGCATTCGGCAGAACGATGCCACGTTTGTGCGCATGGAAAAGCTCACCCGCTATCTGCGCATCAAGCTCAAGGATGCGCGCGGCGTGCCCAAGGACGATGAACGCTGGATGAATCCGTGGCTGCTTTATCAGGAGATGGCGAGGGGCACAGGAAAAGGGTGGTGCACCCAACACGCGCAGATCTATGTCTATTGGGCGAACCGCGCCGGCATACCGACGCGATTCGTGTTCGGCGCCCGCACAGAGGACAACACCATTGTCTACACCGGGCATGCGTTCGCCGAATCGTTCATCAAGGAGCAGAACCGTTGGGCTTTTGTCGACTTGGCGCACGCCCACATTTACATCACCGACAAGAACGGCCTGGTGTTGAACGCTGCGCAGCTCTTTCATCTGAATCAGCACAATGCCTTTGACGGCGTTCGAGCGCGCCTGTATATGGACTGGGAATGGCCGACCAAGCTGGGGCTTGCCTTTTCCGATACCGTGGTGACGGTGCCCTACCCGCAGTGCAACGAAACCGTGCGCAATGAATTTACCTCGCACTCTATTCTGAAATACCGCCGGCCGCCGAATGTGGAGGACGTGCGCGAGATCTATACGGGATTTCTCCGTGATCGGACGTTTTTAACCGGCAACCTGGAACGCTACCTGTGTAAGCCGCAGCTTGCTTATTCGCTGTATCCGACGGAAGGGGTGCGGACTTATGCTATCCGCCGCATTCTATTTGCCGCCCTGGCGGCCAGTCTCCTGCTCTGGCTCTTTTTCAGCCTCTATCAGAGAAAACGGGCCGGCGCCGCCACCCGGGCACGAGATCCAGTCCGGTGGTGACCAGCATGCATTCCAAAGCCGGCGGCCGTCTTGTATACCGCCGGCGAGCAGGCTTTTAGAGCTTAACTTGCGGGCCAGGCGCGAACCAAAGACCGCCTGACCAACTTTTCATTCTTAACTCTGGAGTCCGCTATGGCAAACCGTTTCATCTTTTTCGTCGCCGGCGCTCTGGCCCTCCTTTTCGGCCATGTCGATGGTGCGGATGAACTGTTTAAACCGGACCATCGTTTGTGGACGCCGCAGCCGGATGAGGTCTATCTTCAAGAAGTATCTGAGAAAATAAACACGACCAGTCCGGTTACATCCATCGCCCTGTTCAAAGACAAACTCTTTCTTGTGATGCAGGGCTCGATCCATCGGCTGGACGATGGTGCGGTGATCCCCATGGCTCAGGCTCCGGCTGAAATCCGCCGGCTGATGGTTCTGCAGGAGCGGTTGTATGCGCTGTCTGAATCCGGTTTGCATCAGTGGGATGGAGCGGGGTGGAGGCGTTTGAGCGAGAGGCCTATTATTGATCTCTGCCTCCACCGCGGGGCGCTGCACGCCGCAACCGAGGAGGCGGTCTATCGCTGCACGCAGGGGACGTTTGTCGACATCGAGCCCAAAGGCGGCTATCTGTCCAGCGATATCACGGTGGTCATGGCTGATGGTTCGCAGGTGCTGAGCGATCCGGTGCGCCTGGGTCCCATCCAGCGCATCGCCTCCTACAGCGGCACGCTCTATGTCCTGCGGCCGGGAAAATTGGTGCTGTTCGACGGGCGTATTGTAAATGAAAATCATATCGATTGGGGCGAATTGGCTTCCCCCAACACCAACGATTTGCTGGCCGTGGGAAGCCGGCTTTTTATCGCTACGGATCGCGGGCTGAGCGTCTTGCGCGGTGCAGCTGTAACGACGATCAAGGGGACCGATGGCCTGCCGGTGGAAGAGACCACCTGCCTGACGCAGGGCTTCGATCATGACATATGGATCGGCACCACCACCGGCGCCGTGCGCATGCTCAAAAACGGTTGGCATTACTTTGGGCCCGAACGCTGGTTGCCGGCGGACCATGTTCACGCGATTGCGGTGGAGGGCCGCACGGTGGCCATCGCGACCGACGGCGGCGTCGGCCTGATTCGTTATGAACCCTATACGCTGGCTAAAAAGGCCATGTATTATGAACGTCGCCTCGAGGCATTCGGCCACAAACGGTTAGGCTTTATTCACTCTCTGTACAGGAACAAGGATACCGGCGAATGGATCCGTGAAATCAGCGATAACGACGGCGGCCACACCGCGCCGTATCTGACTGCGATGTGTTACAAATATGCCGTCACCGGAGATGAGGAGGCCCGCCGCGAGGCGGTCCATTCCTTCAAGGCCATGGTCTGGCTTGAACAGATTACGCAGAAAAAAGGCTTTGTGGCGCGCGCCATCTGGTCGACCACCGGAGACCAGGACAGAATGGCTCGTCAGGGTTCCGGAGGCCTGCCGGCGAAATGGTATCCCAGCAAAGACGGCAAATGGTACTGGAAGGGCGATACCTCCAGCGACGAGATCGATGCGCACTTTTACGCCGTGTCGCTGTTCCATGATCTGGTCGCTCAGGGCGAGGAAAAAGAACTGGCCAAACAGCATCTGCTTCGCATCGCTGATCACATCATTGCCAACGGATGGGTGTTGCGCGACATGGACGGTCAGCCGACACGATGGGGTCGATGGGATCCAGACTACCTGCTGCGTCCCTACGGCTATGTGGCCCGCGGCTTGAACGGCATGCAGGCGCAAACTTATATGCTCACCGCCCTGGCCCTGTCCGGCGGCAACAAAAAATACCAGGACGCATTTGATCAGTTGATGCGCTGGGGGTATCAGAATTATACGGTGCGGCAAAAGATCACTTTTCCGCCGGAAGACATCGCCCCCTGGGATGATAATTTGGCCAATTTCTGCTATTATACCCTGTTTCGCTACAGCCGGGATACGGAGCAGTTTCCGATCTACCTTCGCAGCCTGGAGCGAACCTGGGAGCTGAAGCGGCTGGAGCATGTTCCCTGGTATAATTTCACTTATGGCGCCGTCACCGGCAACGATTGCGAAGTCGAGCGCGCGGTTCAGCATCTGCGCGAGTGGAGTCTGGATTGTATCGCCCACCGCTATACCAATTCTCACCGCGATGACCTCTATCCAGAGCCGGGTTATACGAACTATGGCGGCGGGACCAGAGCCATGTCGCCGCGCGAGATATCGACCGGCAGTTATGTGATGCCCTATGACGGCGGCAGCGGTGAAAATAGAATGGCGGCGCCCACTGGTTTTCTGCGTGATTATTGGATGGGACGCTATCACGGATTCATCTGCGCGCCCGCTGTTCAGGCGGCTGAGTTGATCTCTGTGCCGATGCAGGACGCAGGGAGTCACGGCGCTAAACCCTACAGCGGGCCGCCGCGTCCGGACATCAGACTGCGATGAACCTTTTGTTAAGACAGATGCAGGAAAAAACGATTGCGTATTCCGTAATTTCCATCGCACCATGTTCAGCCTATAACAAAATCGAGGAATAGAAATGACCAACACCATCATCTACCGCTATGACGCGTTGAAAAACTTTTGTGAGGATGCGTTTAAAAAACTCGGATTTTCACCAAAGGACAGTGAAATCATCACCGATGTCCTGCTGCTCTCTGACCTGTACGGCATCGAATCGCACGGCATGCAGCGGTTGGTGCGCTATCACAAGGGCATTGAAAAAGGCATGATCAAGGTTGACGCCAAGCCGGAGATCGTCTTTGAAACCCCGGTGTCCCTGGTCATCGACGGCCATGACGGCATGGGACAACTCAATTCCCATTTTGCCATGACCCGGACCATCGAGAAAGCGCAAAAAGCGGGCGTCTGCATCGCCACCGTGCGCAACTCGAATCATTTCGGTATTGCGGGTTATTACGCCAAGATGGCGAGCGACAAAGGGTATATCGGATTTGCCATGACCAATTCCGAAGCGATTATGGTCCCGACGTTCGGCCGCATGGCGATGATCGGCAGCAATCCGATCGCTATGGCCATGCCGGCCAAGCCATACCCGTTTTTCTTCGATGCCTCCACCACCGTGGTCACTCGGGGCAAATTGGAGATCTATAACAAGAACAACAAGCCGCTTCCTGAAGGGTGGGCGCTGGATAAAAACGGCAAAGGTTCGACCGACGCAGCGGATGTGCTGAAAAATATCGTAGCCAAAGCCGGAGGCGGCATCATGCCGCTCGGCGGCGAATTCGAACGCACCGGCAGCCACAAGGGTTATGGATACGGCATGGTTTGCGAAATTTTTTGTTCGATTCTGTCCCAGGGCATCACCTCCAATCGCACTCATCAGGACGGCAAGGGCGGAACCTGTCACGGCTTTGCCTGTATAGACCCGAAAATTTTCGGCGATGCACAGGCGATCGAAGAAAAATTGTCCGCTTTTCTGCAGGAACTGCGCCAGGCCCCGAAAAGCGAGGGCGCGGAACGCATATACACCCATGGGGAAAAAGAGATTCTTGCTTATGCGGATCGCATGAAAAACGGCATCGCGATCAATGTCCACACCGTGGCGGAGATGGTCGATTTCTGTTCGTTTGTCGGCCTGGAGGTCAAACGCTATCTCGGCGAAGTGGACCTTGACGGCATTCAACGGGCCAGTTCCTACAAGTAACGGGCTTGTCGACGGGCCGCGCTGGTTTCGTGGCCCCTCGGGCAAAGGCGTTTTGCGAGTTTGATACCGAACATACCCAGGAGGTGAGCGAATGATCTATGGAGAGCTTTCCCGGAGGGATTTTTTTTCATCCACCCTGGCAGCCGGATCGGTGATGGCGTTCTCCGGACTGAACAGGGTCCTGGCCGCTGAGGCCGCTTCTTCTTCAACCAATACGCCCACGCGCATTCAAGTGGTCTATATGGCCAAACCCATTCCCACTTGGCCTTGTCCGGATCTCGATGTCAGGGCGGAGATAGACAAAATAGACCAGCAGCTGCGCGCGCTGCAAAAGCAATGCGGCCATCCTGTGCAATTCTGCGGCGGCCAGTTGGTGCGAACCGCGGACGACATGCCGGGATTTCTGGCCGGGGTTCAGCAGGTCGACGGCATTCTGGCGTTCAACCTCACCTCCACTTGCGGCCCGATGTTCTCGCCGATCGTATCCCTGGGCATTCCCACGGTGCTTTTTTCTCAGCCCTACAGCGGTCACGACTGGTCCACGGTTTCCGCTATGCAAAAACAGGGCAAAAAAGTGGAGGTTATCGCCAGCAGTGATTTCAACGATCTGCTGCCGGTCCTGCGCATTTTCGCTGCGCTGCGACGCACACGGCAGACGCATATCCTCTGCCTGCGTGCCGGCCAGGAGAAGAAATCTTCAGAGACCGATTTGGAGGCGCGTTTCGGTCTGCGCATCTCGCTGATGGATTATGCGGAGCTCAACGCGTTGTATGCACAGGCGGATGAAAAAACGGCCGCAGGAATGGCCGATGCGTTTATCGCCGGAGCGGTGCGCATGATCGAGCCCGGCCGCAAGGATGTGATCGATTCCATGAAGCTCTATCTGGCTGTCCAGGCGTTGTTGGCGAAACACGGGTCCGAGGTCATCACTATCGACTGTCTGGGAGGATTCAAGCGCAACGATCTGCCCGCGTATCCCTGCGTCGCCTGGACCATGTTGAACAACAGCGGCCGTATCGGCGTGTGCGAAGCGGACCTGCCCTCTACGGTCACCCAGGTGCTGCTGCAGTACCTGAGCGGCAAACCCGGTTTTGTCAGCGATCCGGTTATCGATACCAAAACCAACACGGTGATTCACGCTCATTGCGTCTCTGCTACCAAAATGGATGGACCGGAGGCTGCGGCTGAGCCCTATGCGATCCGCTCTCACATGGAGGACAACCGGGGTGTTGCCGTTCAGGTCAAGATGCGTGTGGGCCAGGAGATCACTCTGGCCAAGCTTGCGGACGCCGGCGTCATGCTCATCAGCACGGGAAAAATCATCGATAATCCGGAGGGGCCGCGCGGCTGCCGGACCAAGGTGACCACCCAGGTCGCTGATGCGGACAAGCTGCTGCATGATTACCGCGGCGGACTGCATCGTTTGATTTTCTACGGCAATTGGGTCTCCGAGGTCAAAAAGATGGGACGCCTGGCGGGATTTGAAGTGGTAGAGGAGATCTGAATCCCCTCTCCCGAGTGACCAGGGAGAAGGGATCGCAGACGGCTTTAAGCCGCAGGGAAATGCCCTACGGCCGCTGACTCCACGGAATCTCCATATCCAGCTCTTTTGGAGCCGCGGGGATGTAATACAGATCGAATTTCATCCAGTCTTTGCCGCCCGGGGCATCGTACAGATAGACCCGGGCGGTAAAGTCGTTCTTCACATCGGGTTGCTCAAAGATGAAGGGGTGGATCGGCCGCGAATAGAGATCCACGGGGATCACGGTCACCGGCTGCTGCGGCAGGGGGGTGAAAAATTCCGCCTCTTTGACCAACGGTCCGTCCCACTGCAGATGCTCGATCCAGTAGCGATCGCCTTTGATGTACAAAATATCGCGGCCGTCGATCTCCACCTCAAAGTGGAGGAACTTGACCGCACGGTCGCGGTGCTCTTGCAGGACCTGCGCGTAGCGCTGTTGCTGTCGGGCGAGCGTTTTTTCTATCTCTTTGTTGGTCGGCGCTTTGGCCAGCCGTTCTTCCGCCGCCAACCTGTCCCGCACCATCTCTTCCGCATTGCTGACAAGTTGATCGATGCCAAAGAGCTCATACTGGTATCCCGGAACCGCCTTGAACCGCTCGATGGTGCGGGTAAGGTGGGATAATGCGTGGACCAGGGAATCCCGCTGCGCCGGCGCCGGTTTTTCACGATAAGCGAAATAGGCGAACGCAGTTTCCACGTAAGAGATATTTGTCGCGATCAGCTGTCGTGTCATCTCCAGCGAGGTTTCGGTTTTGTCCGCCAGCGCCTGATCCGTGATGAGCGGTCGCGCCTCTTCGAACAGCTTTTGCATGCGGACCGCGGTGTCCAGGCCGTGATGCAGGTACATGAATGTTTCGTGTTGCCACGGCTTGCAGCGCAGATAGATCTCGTGGAGAAAGTCCATATGCTCGCGGCCATGATCCAATCCGGAATAGCCCATAGCCGGGAACTGGCCGACGCGCATGTGGATAAAGGAATTGAATTTGCCGTAGGACACCGGTTCGATGTGCAGGCCATATTGGTAGGCGGTCGGTGACAGCAGATGGATGGCGGCCATTTTTTCAGCCGCCTTGGCGCCGAAATGGATCGCGCAGTAATCGCGGGCGATGTCGTTGATGTCTTCGTTCAGGTTCCAGGACAGACGGTAGAGCACATAGCTGGTCATACTGCGCGTATTCCACGCGTCCATCCGTCCGCCGGCGAGAAAGCCGCTGCCGGTTACATTGTGCTCCGGCGATCGGGTGAAGGTCTGCAGTCCCGCCTGAAAATAGGCTGCGGGAAAGGTCGGAAAGATGTTTGATCCGGACCCTTCGTAATAATTCATCGTCTCGAAACCGACCAGAGTTCGATGGGGCGTGAGATTGAAGGTCGGATTGTAGGGTTGAAACCACCAGCGGTCCGCGGCGGTCACTTTCGGAATCAGATAGAGATTGCGCGTGGGGATCTCATCGGTGAATATTTTCTTAAACACGTCCGGCTGATTGTGCTGTTCATAGGACACCAGGCTCCAGGTGAAATGAAAATAGGTTTTGTCGAACTCGCCGACCACGACGTCATGTATCTTTTTGACAAACGTGCGAAACCGCGAATCCAGCGGCCAGAGACAGTCGGACGGTTCGTGCATCACGTCAAAGGCGCGATAGTCATCCCAGAATCCAGAGATGTCGTCATTGCACAGTTCGATGCCGTCGAGTTCCGGCAATGCGGTGAACAGCAGCCGGTACTTTTCCTGAAGCGCTTCCCAGAACAGCGAATCGCAGGGCGAGAGCGAAGCGCCGGTTTTTTCTATCAGCGAAGGGTGGAAGGTGAATTCGTTGGCAAAGCTGAAATACTTTAGATGCAGGCGGTGTGCATAGTCGATGAGCGTTTTGGTCTTCAGGCGGTTCTGCTCATTGCGCTCTCCTTCCGGTTGAGAATCCCATGGCGCCAGATCCAGCACCGCAGGGCCGGACACCCAATTGATAGAGTGACGCAAGGCGTTCTGCATCTCCTCTCGAGTTTCTCCGCCGCTGCCGCGACGGCCCCAGGCCAGACTGACCCGTATCGGCAGATCCGGTTTCCGTTTTGTCTGGATGGCCGGAAAACCCTTGAACACGCGCAATCGGTCCCATAGCCAATACAGTCCGTAGACATCGCCGATGAGAGAGCCGCCGGCGACCACGATCACTTTTCGGCCGTTGATCTCGCGGGTGATGATCTCGTAGCCCTGCTCGTCGTCGATGCCCTGCAGCGAGAGCGTATGATTCTGCAGCAGCTTTTTGGTCAGACGGTTGCGTCCGGCATCGCCGACAAGGATGGCATGGGTAGCCGGCAGAACTTCATCCTCAGCCATGGCCAAGGAGAGGCCCGAGGCCGCTCCGGTTTCCTGCAGATCCCGGACAGCGACAGAGACAGCCTCGTCCTGCTGCAGGGCCTTGCTGCAGACGATGGTCCAGGATTCAGCGCTGAACGACGCTCCAAACCCGATTAAACTGCAGGCCCACAGGGCTTTCCAATGATGAACGATGACACCTATCATATCCTGACCTTTCTGCTTATGAGGGACTGCTGCCGGGCGCAGCGTGTTCCTGATGCTTGGGGTGATTCCAACGACATTCCCGACGCTCGAACCGTTGCTTTCACCCATCTGAACAAACAGACAAAAAAGCGAAATGGAATTTTTTAGTCCCCCTGTTCCACTTCAGGGTTCGGCCGGCTTGCTTCTCAGTTCTTTATCCAAGAACTGATAAGCGGCCTCTCTGATTTCAGGCGGAAAATCATGCCCTGTATCCGGATTGACCATGATCAGTTTGTCGCTTGCTCGAAAAAGAGTGTAAACCGGTTTGGCGGCATACACACAATCATACACACCCGAAACCTGAAAGTTATCGTCCCTGAGCGGCGCGTTGATGAAAACAGCACGGGGAGCGATGGCTGTCAGCACGTCGGAAAAATCGAACGGCATTTTTGCTGGGTCCTTGTCAAAGAGGTGGGCGATTCTGGGCATATAGCCCTGGTGGCTCCAGCCGGTCAGGTCGCCGCCGTTATATTTAAAAAAGGAGTTGAATCCGCAGCTGCTGACCACCGCTTTGATGCGGCGGTCGAATGCTGAAACAAAAAGGGCGTTATGGCCGCCGAGAGAATGGCCGATGCATCCGATTCGGAGCGGATCCACCTCGCGTAAAGACTGCAACAGATCGACCGCAGCCATATGGTTCCAGATCCCCTTCATGGTCGCACTCTGATAGCCGTGCTGGTAGGGGTCATAGACATAGTCGCCGAAATTCGGATAATCCGGCGCCAACGTCACATATCCCCGGTCGGCCAGTTCAAGCGCGTAATGCAGATTGGCCTGTCCGCTGACCCCGGCAGGTTCACCCTTGCCGGTTTTCGTGGTCTGATGCAGGCAGAGAATGGCCGGCACAGGGCCTGTTAAATTTTGCGGCATGAGCAGATAGGCAGGAACCCGGTCATCCTTTTCAGCGGCATAGGTGATTGCAAGCCTTCTGACGTTTCCGACTGTTTCCTCCCTGAGCAGTTGAAACGCAGGAGCGACTTTTTGTCCGGCATTCGGCAATGGTCCCATAACCTCCTGCATGGCGGCAAGAATACGCATGCGTGGTGTTTCCCACTGCTCTGCCGGGCGGGGCGCCGGACGTCTACCGGATAAGCCGGTAGACGTCCCATTCAGCGAAAATAGATCAGGCGATGCGACAAACGCCTGCAGCGCCATGAAAAGCAGAGGGGCTGAGAGCAGGCAACAGGTCTTTTTCATATCGGTCTTCTTTCAAACTTTACATCTTTGACCACCGTCTGTGCACTGCCGTTGTTTTACTGAATATAGTATGTTATGGAGTCGTGGTCAAGCGATTTTGGGCAACAGGGCCGCCCGGCAAACGACTAGGCCGCTTTCCAGCCAGGACGTGGAAGCGACGGCGGTGCCTGGGCTTTTTTTCAGAAATAGTTTGATTTTCATCCCCTGGTTGGCTATTTTCTTTGCAATTCAGCGGCCGATGCCGAGCAGCCTGATGATCGCCAGATCAAGAGCCGGTCGGCTTTGGATGCGCCGGAAAGCAGGGAAACGGCGGCATGGCCGGCGGCCGATAAAAACCGATCCAGCTTATTTTGGCATGACACTCCGGACAAACCTATGCGAAATTCAGGCAAAATCTTCTCGGTGTTATTTATGATGACAGGCGTTCTGGCAGGAGCGAAAATCCCGCAAAATGTTTTCAAACCAACCGCTGAATGCTACACAACGGGAAATTGGACAGCCGACACTCTGGGCAATCACCGGGTGGTTGTTCGCGTAGCAGATCCCGCCCAGGCGGTCTATGTCAAAATCCCCTGGCGCAGGAGCGACGCCGATCCTGGGAAAAAGGGGGTGCTTCTCACCCACGCACAGACCAACACCCTCATCCGCAATATCTATCTCAAAGAGATCAATCAGGAATATGGCGAAATCATCTTTGAGCCCTCCTTCGGCGCCGGCGACTACCATGTCTATTATTTGCCCTATCAAAGAGAGGGCATGTTATACTGGGGCCAGGTAAAATACCTCGCCTCCTCTTCCAATGCGGATAAACAGTGGTTGGATGCCGCCGTTGCTTCCGTTGACCTGCGTCCGGGGAGCGAGCCCGCCGGCTTGCCGCACGCCGAGGTGGTCGAGTTTCAGTCCAGGACCTTGCATGACAGCTTTTATCCCATGGAGATCATCGCCACCGCGGCTGAAGTCGAGGAAATGATCGATACGCACGGCGAGGACGGCTATCTGCTTTTTGCTGAAGACAGAAAATATCCCATTCGGATGAACCATTTTTTGCCCTACCGCTGGGTGGAGATGGCGGGACAGACAGAGTTCCGGGCAAAGGCGTGCAAGAATGAATATTATTCTTTCCAGATCGGCCTCTTCGCCTTTCAAGAAAAACTCGAAAACGTCAAAATCATTTTCAATGATTTAAAGGGAACAAAAAATGCAGTGATTCCACACACCTGCTTTGAATCCATTCATCTCGACGGCAAAGATTGGCAGGGCCGGGAGATCGTGAAAAAAATATCCGTTGAGCGTGGCCAGGTCAAGCCGGTGTGGATTTCCATCGACCTTCCTGAAACAACGGCGCCGGACACTTATACCGGCCTGATCTCCATTCGTCCGGCAAATCGACGCGAAAAGCAGATTCGGCTTACGCTGGTGATCAACGATTCCATCGCTGTGGATCGTGGCGACAATGAGCCTTGGAGGCACTCCCGATTGCGCTGGCTGAACTCGCAGATCGCCCAGGATGATGAAATTGTCAAGCCTTTTATTCCCTTGAAGAAACAGGGCAATACCCTTCACTGCCTCGGCAGGAGCGTCAGGGTTCAGCAGGACGGCCTTCTCAGCTCCATCAAGAGCTATTTTTCTTCCTCTGTGACCAGGTCGAACGGCTCGGCCAGGGAAATCCTCAGTCGACCTGTGTCGTTTGGCGTGTTTCAAAACCATCGCCCGGTTGAATGGCAGTCGGAAAAAATGGCTTTTACCAAACAGACGGATGGAGCGGTGGAGTGGGAATTCGTCAGCCAGGCGCCTCCTCTGCGGCTGGAGGGCGCGGCGTGTATGGAATTCGATGGGCGGATTGAATATAGAGTGGAACTGAGCAGCGATGCGACGATTCTCCTGGATGATATCGTGCTGAAAATTCCCATGGACCGGAATGTGGCCAAATATGCGATGGGGATGCATCTCCAGGGCGGCCTGCGGCCGGATCAGTACAGCTGGAAATGGAACGCCGACAGAAACCAGGACAATATCTGGATCGGCGACGTCAACGCCGGGCTGCAGCTGCAGCTCAAGGGGGCAAACTATGAACGGCCCCTGGTGAACATCCATTACCATCATCGCAAGATCAAACTGCCCGATAGCTGGCATAATGATGGAAACGGCGGCTGCGCCTTTCAGGAAGAGGGCTCTTCGCTGGTGTTGGCCGCCTACACCGGCAGGCGCCTGATTCGAGCGGATGAGAAAGTGACGTTCATTTTTTCCTTCCTGATCACCCCTTTCAAGCCGATCAACACCGATGCGCAATGGAGTGAGAGATATTATCATTCTCATCCCGCGCATCCGCTGCCGGACGTCGACAGCATGGTCGCTTCAGGCGCCAATGTCATCAACATTCACCAAGCCACTTATCTGAACCCCTTTATCAACTATCCTTTTTACCAGGTGGCGGAGTTGAAACGCATCGTGGAACAGGCCCATGCAAAAAAGGCGTTGTTGAAAATTTATTACACCGTTCGTGAAATGTCGAATCATATCTCAGAAATGTACGCCCTTAGAAGTCTGGATGATGAGATCTTTGCCGATGGACCCGGCCAGGGCGATGCCTGGCTGCAGGAGCATCTGTACGATCACTATATTCCCGCTTGGTATGATCTCTCGGTGCGCGACGCCGCCATCATCACCTCCGGCATGTCGCGTCTGCACAACTATTATCTCGAAGGATTGGATTGGCTGAGCAAACAAACGGCCATCGATGGGCTGTATCTGGATGACGTGGCGTATGACCGAACCGTGATGAAACGAGCGCGAAAAATTCTCGACCGGAACAGGCCCAACGCCCGCATCGATCTGCACTCCTGGAACCATTATAACGAGGTGGCCGGTTTCGCCAGCAACGCCAATCTTTACATGGAAAATTTGCCTTACATTGACCGGCTGTGGTTCGGCGAGGTTTTTGATTACGAAACCACCTCCCCCGATTACTGGCTCGTCGAAATTTCCGGAATCCCCTTTGGCCTGATGGGAGAAATGCTCGGAGACGACCGCGGCGGCAATGTGTATCGCGGCATGGTCTATGGGATGACCAACCGGTTGCCGTGGTCCGGCGATCCGCGAAATTTGTGGAACCTGTGGGATGCTTTCGGCATGCAGGGCAGCGAGATGATCGGCTATTGGGATGCGCAGGCGCCGGTCAAAACCAACCAGAAAGATATTTTGGCCACAGCCTATGTGAAGAAAAACAAAGCCCTGATCGCCATCGCCAGCTGGAACAAAACCCGGCAAAAGGTGAAGCTGACGATCGATTGGAAAAAGCTGGGCATGGACGCGAAAAAAGCAGAGATCACGGCGCCCGAGGTGGAGCATTTTCAGTCCGACGCGCGGTACGCGGTGACCGATGCCATCCCCATCGATCCTGCAAAAGGGGTGTTGTTGATCATTCAGGAGCAGCGATGAGCGTTCAAAGCAAAGGGCGCCGGTTGCGCGCGGTGCTGCTGGCGTGGATTCCGCTGTTTTCCGCAACCGCGCAGACGGATAGCGTGCCATGGCACTGGGTCAACGCTGAAAGCCTGACCGTGGCCGGACAGGGATGGCGGGATACGCAGCTGCCTTTCGATCGGCTGCCGGCAAAGGCCGAAGCGCTGGTGAGACCGGCGGTGTGGAATCTGAGCCGCAACACCGCCGGCGTCTGTATCCGCTTTCTCAGCGATGCCACAGAGCTGAAAGTCCGTTGGACGCTGTTGAATAAAAATCTGGCCTTGCCGCATATGCCGGCCACCGGCGTCAGCGGCCTGGATTTGTATGTGAAACACGAAGGACGGTGGATTTGGCTGGGGTCCGGCAGGCCGGAAAAATTTCCCGACAATGAAGTGACGCTGTTCTCCGGCATTCCGGCGGGCAAGCGTGAGTATGTGGTGTATTTGCCGCTTTACAACGGCGCGATCAAAGTAGAGTTGGGCATCGAACCCGGCTTTGCTCTGGAGCCCGCACCGGCTTACTCCACGCCGTCGGTGGTCTGGTACGGCACGTCGATCACCCAGGGAGGGTGCGCCTCCCGTCCCGGCATGGCGGCGAGCAATATCCTCAGCCGGAGAATGGACAGAGAGTTCATCAATCTGGGGTTTTCCGGAAACGGTCTCATGGAGCCGGAGATGGCTCATCTGCTGGCCGAACTGAATCCCGCGCTTTATATGCTGGCCAATCTGGAGAACGTCAAAGCAGAGCAGGTCTATGATCGGACCATCGCGTTTGTTGGAATTTTGCGCGCCGCGCATCCGCGAACGCCCATTCTTCTGGTGGAGCCGGTCCGCTTCAGTCACGCCTTTCTCCAGCCGGATGTCAACCGTGATATTTTGCTGAAACGGACCGAACTGCGCCGGGCGTTTGAAATCCTTCTGCGTAACGGCGTCAATGGCCTTCACTATATGTACGGCGACCCGCTGTACGGAGAGGATGGCGAGGCGGCGGTGGATGGCGTGCATGCCACTGACCTCGGCTTTCTGCGTCAGGCGGATGCTCTGGAACCCGTGCTCAGGCAGCTGTTGGAGAACAGCCGCTGAATCCTGCCGGCGTAGGTCTTGCCTTCAGGCGGCGCACCGGCGCTTATGCCAGCTGCAAATTCTGTTCCGCCCTCGCTTTTCTGTCAGCCTGGTCAAAATCAAACAGCTTTGCACCGCGTTCGGCCACAAGGGCGTTTTTCGCGGCGCAAAGCGGCTGATCATTTGCCCTGATAATAGTATTCCTGAAATGTCGGCTCTTCTCCCGCCATCTTGAGAAAGACGTCGAGCGGGACCACTTCGATGTTCTTGCTCAGCTTGTCGCAGATGGACTTGACTCTGGCCACATCACTGGACTCGCGCACATGGACCAGGAGGAAATAGGGCAGTTTGGCGTTGATCACCGCCAGCTCTTCCAGATCCGCCACCACCTCTTCCTCCGATTTTTCCGCCGCCAAATAATAATCATAGGAGATCATCGGTCTTTTATCGCGAACCGTAAAGGTGTTGGAGGAGCGATAGCCGTTGATAAAGCCGATGGCGTCCGGCATGCTTCTATAATATTCATCGACCAGGTCCTTGGGCAGATTGTTGTCGCAGGTTTCAGTGCCGCCTTCGGAATAATCCATGATCTCGAAGACGTTGAGGTCGAGTTTTTTCATGTACTCCGCCGCCCTTTGCAGCTCCTTGGGCAGCCATTTTTTCGGAAACGCCTTGGGGTACATGTACGATGAGCCGGAGAGCGAGCCGATGAAAAAGTCGTTGGGCAGCGCCTGCGCGTAATAGTATTCCAGCATGACCGGCGAGAGCTGCTCGAATTTCATGGTCACTTCCCATGCATAGGGGATGGAGCCTCTTCCAGGTTTGAGCCAGGCGCCGATACCCAGGCCGTCGGTCTGCACCAGCGCCAGATAGATTTTTTTCTCTGGAATATATTTTTTGCCCGGCGTCAGGTTGTGATTGTTTTTGAATTTGAATCCTGGAGACACGGGGATGTGGATGAGAAAACTGGTGTTGGGCATGGTGTTGAGACCGTCCGAGATCAACGCATAAGAGGACAACAGCGTGGTCATCTGCTCCTCCAGGTCCTTTTTATAGGAATGCCATCCCCATACCGTACCCAGCGGATTCATCTCAGCAAAGAGGGCGTTGGTCATTTGATATTCCTGTGCATCCGTGGGACGGGCCGACAGGTCCGAAAAGAACGCTTTCTTCATCATACCGTAATCGGCGCAGGCGGGCATGAGGGCGCTGCCGTGCACGCCTCCCAGCCAGGAGATGACCTCGCGGGAGCACCGGCTCCAGTATTTCTCCTTGGCCCAGGTATAGATCTCATAATCCGATTGTCCAATGAACCGGCCGCGGTAATCGTCGATCTCGGTCAATCCCATCTTTTTCGCCAGCGGCACCAATTCTTCGCTGATCACGATGGCGTTCTCCAAGCCGGCCAGCGTGTAGGCCACGATCAGCGAGGTGCGCACATTTTTATCCCAGACGACGTATCCTTTGATGTGTTCTCTAAAGGCAGTCAATCCCTGCTCCAGCGACGTCAGAGGGGTGAAGGAGAAATTTCTCTGCGTTTCGAGATAGTTGGCCAAATCAGCGGTATAATTGAACGGATATTGCGGACCGAAGGTGAAATAGAGCAAGGGCTTGTGCTGATTGACCACGCCCTGCAGAGAAATCCAACAGGCCTGTTCCGGCAGTTTGGAATGAATATCCCAGTCATCCACCATGGCAAATAGATAGGCGTTGTCGGCATCGTACCGTTTGAACACGTATTTGGTCTCCGGCCCTTTCTGGCGGGTGGAGCGCTCGAGGGTGCAGGTCAACAGATCTTTGTTAGGCGACAGCTCATAGCGGTAGATCATCTCGCCCCGTTTTTTTCCCTGAGAGGCGAAATAGTCGTACATCTGCACCACTTTCAGCGATCCGTCCTTTTCCCAATTCGCGCGGATCTCTTTATCGCCGTCCAGCGGCAAGCGAAGGCCCATGTGAATGTTGGTGGAAAAAGTTCCGTCGGTGATCTTGTTTCTATTGCTTTTTCCATCCGTGGTAAAGGCCAGCTTTTCTTCGTATTTTCTCTTGGGCCCCATTCTGGTGATGATCACGGCATCCTTTTTATTCACCGTGATGTCCAGCGTCATCTCTGCATAGTAATCCAGAAAAGAGCTTTTGCTCTTGATCATCTTCCACTTGCCGTTCATATCCATGTTCTGAGCAAAAAGAGTTGCGGCTCCGAGCAGATACAGCGGCATGGCTTTGATGAGCGTTTTCATACCTTCTCCCAAACCGGTTTGCTATTGGCTGTTGTTATTGATTAGCAAACAATATAGAAAAAATAAGCAGGAATGCAAAGAGTTTCTCTGGCCGGGGGGCCGCGGTGCGCGATTTGGTATAAAGTCATTGTGTTTCCACGGCTGATTGCGTATTTTTTCACAACCCGCGCCCTGCCTGTTGCGAGCGGTGGATCTCTGTTCCGCTCGACGGGATACGGGCAGCATTCTTTCAAACCACGGTCAAAAACCGCTGAGGAGCGCATATGGTCCTATCATCATCCCCCAGCCGCCGGACGTTCATCAAGACGTCGGCGCTGCATGCCGTTGGCATCGGCCTTGGCGTCACCCCTTCCCTGCGGGCACACAGCCGGTCCCTGCAGTCCCAGGGCGCCGGCCGGGTTCAAACGGAAGACGCTCCTCCTGCCTTTATCCCCGTGCGGGCCGCCAGCTGGTGGTGCGAGTTGGAGGATCTGCTCTGGCCGCAGAAAAAAATCAAGGACCGGATTCAACGCCGGGCGAAGGCCTTTGCCCAAGCCCGCATCGATACCGCCATTAATTTCGGTTTTCACATTCGCTTTGACTTTGCCGATTATTTCGACCGGCTGCATGGCTATTACGCGGATGTCTGCGAAGCGCTGCACCGCTACGATATCAAATTCATGGACCATTATTCCTGCAATCATGTGGAACGGCCTCGAGGGAAAGACGAGCTGATCAAGCTGCACAAAAACCAGCGCCATCATGTTCTGCTGTTTCACGATCCCATGGCGGCGGATCACTCTCAGTACCAAGGCCATCTTTTCAACGATCTGTGTCAAGTGGACCTGCGCAGCGGCGGCCGGGGCTATGCCAAGCAGTATCAGCTGGAGGCTTTTTGTCACAACAATCCCGCTTTCTGGGATATGCATCAGAAATATCTCCAACGATTGCTTCGGGAGGTGCCGTTGGACGGCATCGAGGTGGATGATATGTGCGATTATGCGGGTCTGGTAGTCTGCGGCTGCCGCTATTGCCGCGAGCGTTTCAAGCAAGAGTATGGGCGCGACCTGCCTCCGCTCGAGGACGCTGCCTTTTGGGGCGATACCAGCAACCGGGATGAGCGGTCCTGGGGCAATTATGAAAATCCCGCCTTTCGCGAGTGGATTCGAATGAAAGCGGATTCCGTTGCGGACCATCTGCGCCGGGTGAAGGAGACGGTCGGCGACAAACCGTTGATGACCTGTTGCTCTTCCTCCGGGCCGATGTTGCTAAACGCGCTCGCGCTTAATCTGGAACGGATGTCGCCCTGGCTGGATTTTTTTATGCTCGAGAACTGCGGCATCAATGTGAACAGCGTCGAATGGGTGCGGATGGATGCAGAGGCGTTGCATCAGAAGGACATCGCCGGTAAAGAAAAACATGCGCCGGCCATGGCGCTCAGCTATACGATCTACGAAAAGGGCGCCTATCTGGGCTGGTGTCTCAGCCGTTTCTGGGGCGTGGCGAACTGGAGCAGCACCCTGAATCAAAGACTCGAGGAGGATCCGGCGGATAGAGCGGAGATCGAGAATCTGGTCGGCCGGTACAACAACTGGGAAATCGAGCACAGCAACTGGAATTACCGCGACGGCGTCGACCTGGCGGAGGTCAGGTTGGCGAACAGCCGCTATTGCCGGGAGAACGGCTGGCGCAGGCAAGACGGCCTGGAACAGTGGGATCAGGCGGCCGCTTGGTCCGAGTTGCTGGTAAAGGCGAGCATCGGTTACCGGTTTGTCCGCTGCGAAGAATTGGCTGACCCGGACGCCCTGTGCAGCGAGTCCTCGCCTCTGATCCTCGACAGCCTTGGCTGCGTCTCCAATGCGCAATGGCAGGCGATAAAAGCGTTTCTATCCCATGGCGGGATGGTCTGGCTCAGGCTGCCGTTCGGCACTCATGATGAAAAAGGGTATCGACGAAAAAGCCCTTTGTCGGACGCCTGGTTGAAAATGCGCAACCGCAACTGCTTGCTCATGGATGCAGAGGGTCCTTTTTTAGATCAGGTGATTCAGCAGGGCAATTTCCGCCCGGCGATCAAGTTTGCAGGCGGCAACCGTAGGTGGGCAGCACGAATCCGGTTCCACGGCGGTCAACCGGTGCTTCATCTGTTGAACACCGGCTTGGTTGCCGTGCCCCATCCTGATCTCAAAGACGGCGCAGGCCTGCCTGTTCTCAAGGACATCGATGCGTTGCCCGGTGAGGATTACGTCTCTTTTCGAATCGATACCCGCCGGGCGCCGATCCCCCCTGTGCGCCTTTACAGCCCTGAACTGGAACGACCGAGGATTGTCGAGGTCCGTCCAGGCCGAGATCATCAGGCCATCGTTCACATCGATTTGACCGGGGTGAAAATTTATGCGGTAATGCAGCCCGCGACATAGACTTTTCGCCCGACGAAGGCTGCAAAGCGGCCTTACAAATTTAAAGCTGAATAATGGGCTGCTGAACAGTCCTCTTTTTTTGCGGATCACAGAGCATGCGTTTGATGGCCTCAGCCGAATGAGCGCTTTGATCCAGCGGCGGGAACGGCGGCCTCGCTTCAAGGCGCCAGTCTAAGCCCGGGGATGTGGCCGGCTTTCCGGCGCCTAACAGAGGATGAATTTCTCGATTATGTTGACCTCGGCAAAATAAATCTTACTTGATCAACAGCATTTTTTGCATGATTGAGGCCCTGTCCGTTTGCATGTGGTAGAGATATAGACCAGCCGTCGCCGCATCGCCTGATTGATCCGTGCCGTCCCATTCGATGGAATAATCCCCCTTACTCTGATGCTTATCTACCAGCGTTTTTACGAGCTGACCGATATTGTTATAAATCTTTAAAGTTACATGTCCTGGCTCAATGATCGAGTAGTTGATTCGTGTTGACGGATTAAATGGATTGGGATAGTTCTGCGCTAGATTCATTCCTGCCGGCGTCGACTTTAGCCCGGAGCGATTAACCTTGGAAACGATCACACCGGCATCGGCGCCCACCGAAAAGGCATAGCCGCTTTTCGTGACAAAACTATTGGGACCATCCGGCGGAGAAAGGCATATAACCTGACCAATCGTTTGATTCGCACCAATGATGTTTCCAGCAGGATCAAAATCGATGTCATTGTTGCGTAAGGCGTAGGCCCATGTAAAAAATTCATCCTCCTTCGCACCGGTTTCCGTATTGAAAATTCGAATGTATCCCGTCGTTTCCAGATCCGTAACAGCTAGGCGGTTTGAGCGAGGATCATACGCAATGCCCATGGTCTGAATCGTATTCGGAACAATGCGTTCCCAGACTAATTCGTACGAATCGCCAACCGGACGGAATTTCTGCAACGAGTGATATTGATGCACGCCTTCTGCTCGATTGTATGCGCCGCCTACATATAGATTGCCATGCGCATCGAATTGAATTTCTGTTGCCTCCGGCGCCATTTCGTTAGACAGCACCACTTCTGGATTCGCCTTATAGGCGAGTCCCTGTTCGACATGATCGCCCACTGCAAATTTTACGACCTGTTGCTGTCCCCATGTTTCATCCATATAGCCGGAGCCGTTTCGGCAATCGCATACATAGAGGACTCGATCGGCGCCGACGCCATCGACCCACATACCGGAACACAATCCGTGATTTCGCGTGACGCCGTACGTCTGTAAAATGTCGAGCGAATCCGTCGTCCAGATATTGTCCTCAAATGTACAATAGCTGAGTGAAGACGGATCCGATCCAAAATTAGTGAATGGCAATCGGTTGAGCAGGAAGAAAACACTTTCGATGCTAAAGTTCGGATCGCCGACGGTGACGCCGCCTAACGCGTCGACAAGAGAGGTGCTGACATAAATATAGTCCGCGGAATCCACCGTGATGCGAAACGGCCCGTTGGAATCAGCATAATCGGTGATGCTTGCCAAGGTTTGGGTATCATACCATGAACACCAAACAGAAACGTTGCAATATTCGGATAAGCTGCAATAGAAATTTCCACTCGCATAGGCTGTTTCCTGTGAATCGCCCCAAAACGAGAGATCGTTGCGATAAAGCCAGACTCCCCGAGGCCGATACATTCCCGGCCCAGCGATTCGAGACTGCTGCTGCAGCACATAAATCCGTCCGAAATTGACACTGCCGTTGTTTTTATTGACAGCAACGCCACGGACATTCGTCATTTTTGTATCTGTCCCAAATCGATCGCTTAATAATGTCCACACAGTGTGGCCCATGGATGCAGCTTCAATTTCCACGGTATATACACCATCAGGAGCGGATTCCCCGCCTTCGAGCAGTCCATCCCACTGCATCGAAGCCTCGTGGCCTCGCGTCAGTTGGTCGCCGGTTGCAATAAGTCTACGGACAACCGATCCCTCTTTCTTAATGGAAACGGTGACATTGGTCGCATCCTCGTTCAGGCGATAGCGGATTGTCGCCGGAAATGTTCCATCAAAATCAAGTTGCACATGGGCAGCATAAATATTGGCATACACAGTATTGTTTGCCAGACATAGCAGCAAGGCGATGCAGATCTGCATTACATAACTATTATGCCTCATATGCCACCTCTTTAGTTTTTTAGTGATAGCGAATCTAATTTTGTCGGGGAATGGAGACAATAAGGAATACGATTTTGCCCAGGGTCGATAGATCGTGGAAATCATTCTCTCTCAGTCTTTTAATATCTGGCCCTTTTCCCGTTTTCACACACAAAGTTTTATCCGGCAATCGCTTCTAACCAGCGGTATTTTAGCCAATACAGTCCTGAAATGCAAGCAAAATTGCAGACTTTATTTCACTCTTCCAGCCGATCCATGCCCTTCAAGGGAAAATAAAACATGAACAATATATTATTACTGATGCCAAGTTCTGTCGGATGCTTCTTACACCTGCGTGTCAGTGGGGCACTTTGCGCCCTAGGACATTTTGCTCATCCGGTTCGGTTTTGCGCAAAGGTCCTTGGCAGAATGACAGGGTGGCGACCTCCGGGCGTCAGCGGGGGCCTGAAGGCTTGCTGTTTTATAACAATTACTTTTTGCCCGACGAATGAAACGGATCGTCGTTTTTCGCAAAAAAAACCCTGCCGGTTGGCAGGGTTTTTTGTTTGAACAATGTTTCCGCGTTTAGCGGACCACGGTGACGTTCGATGCGTTGAGTCCCTTGGGACCTTTTTCGATTTCGAACTCTACGTTGTCGCCCTCATTCAACGTCTTGTATCCATCCGATTTGATGGCATTGAAATGAACGAAAACATCTTCGCCTTGTTCACGGGTGATAAAGCCAAAGCCTTTTGCCGCGTTGAACCATTTGACCGTTCCTTTTTCCATGGAACATTTCCCTTCTTTTACTTGTTACGACCCGGCTTAACCGCCGGGCAAGGTGTACGCCAACGAGTCTATCTGGGTGATGGCCTTCCGCCCTTGAAGGGATCCGTACGGTTCATCAGCAGCATTAACACATGCGGTGTACTATAACTAAGGAATCAATATACGCATTATCAAGATCTATTCCTAACTAAATCGGCGCTTTTTTCTTCGAATACCCATGGATTGCGGCGCGCTCCTGCATTGATCATCTGCCGATTCCGGTTTGGTTCCGGCCTTTGCCGGTGGTCTCTGTCATTCGAAGGACAGGCGATAGGTCTCAATGGCGTGTTTGCCGATCAGGACGACCAGTTGGCCGTTGACGACATTGGCGGGATTTCCGTTTCTTTCCAAGAGATCAGTGTGCCACGCTGAGCGGATCGGTGAGGCAAAGGCGATCGTCGCTTGCGCATCCTGACCGTCGGTCTCATAGCAGCGCAGCACGATTCCTTTACCCTTTTCGGCTTTTTTCACCACCGACACGATCACGTTGGGCTGGGACACGGAAATGAACGATGCGGAATCCGGGCGTGTCCCTGCAGCAGGCTTGGCGAAAACCACCTGAAGCGGCGCGTTATGTTCAAGTCCTTGTCGCACGGCTTCGTGTCTGACCAGTGCGCCTGAATGGGTGGCGACGGAGAACCGGTAGACATGTTCGCCTGGCTGGGTGAAATAGAGATTCGCATCCCCGCAGCTGAAAACCGAGCGCAGCAGGATGGGCTGGATGACAAAATCGGTCTGCAGCAGAATCGGATCGGTGAGAGCGACCCGGGTAAAAGGCGTGTAGGCGCCCCCCCAGAACATGGTAAAGGTGTCCGGCGGAGCGATGCCGTGGATGACGCGGGCGTCGCGAAAGCGTTCATCCCGTCGATCTTTGACATCGAACGGCGTTACTTCGGTGGCCAGGGTGACGCCCATCTCATTGTTGGATAGATCGATCCAGTTGTTGGCAGCCCGGACTGTGGGATGGCATGCTTTGGCCGCTGGATTTTCTTTGCCATACTCTACATCGCCGAACGGCACTTCATAGGTCACGCGGGCGTCGTTCAGCTGAAACGGAAAAGCGGCGTTGACCTGGATCGCCTTTTGTCCATTCCAGTTCAGCCGGGTCTCCAGATCGATTCTCGGCAGGCCGGCGTAGAGGGAGATCGTCTGAACCGTCGGGCTGTTCAGCAGGGTTCCCTCTATCCGGAACGTCGTCCGAACCGGGCCGCGTTCCGTAATGGTGATCGCTGCCGGTTTCTCGCCCATGCGCCACCACTTTTCCGTGAACTCTTCCGCTTCATCCACGCCGAGATTTTCCATGGCGATCAGCTCATGGGCGCGATAGAAGTCTGTTTTGATCCATTCGCGCTGGTTCTCTTTGTCATAGATCGAGGCGATGCCGCCGGTCCGCGGATCGATCTTTACTCTGTAAAATCGGTTTTCGATCTCGTTATCGGCGATTCTAAAGTTGTTGTGCATGGACTCTTGGCCTTGGCTCAGATAAAAAGTGGTGTAGCCAAGCGCCGGCGTTTCTGCTTCAAAAATAGTTTGGATGCGCGCGATCGATCCATCGCTGTGACGGGCGAGGACGTTGAACTGCGCCGGTACGGGCCGGCCGCGGCGGTCCACAAGACCGGGTTTGCGCAGGCCGGGTTCAGGGATCGACAGAATAGGATCCACGATATCGCGGCGCGGCCAGGCCAGGCTGTTGAAGACCACCAGGGGAGTTCCGCGATTCTGCACAGACACGGCGCCGGCCAGAGCGGTCAGGGCGTCGCGGTTGACCTCATCGGCCAGACGGTAGGCGTCACGGGCTCTGGCCAATTTCACCGCATCGCTGATGGCGCCGTTGGCGCCGCCCCAGTTGTGTTCATGCACCCACAGCCTTCCCTTCCAGACCTGGTCGATGGCTCGGACCGGATAGTCGTGGCTCGCATCCAGCCACTCCAAAACGGTTGAAAATTTTTCCGCGCTCAGAATGAGATGCTCTGTCTTGCGTGAGAGCATGAAGGCATCGTTTTCAACCGATTGCGTAGCGTCCCACCAGCAAGGCAGTTCTCCTTGCAGGGTTTGCAGTTCACCGCGTCCTTGCTGCAGAGCGGTTTCGACCGCCTGAGCATAGCGGCCGACATGCGCCAGTTCTAAGTGCGGATAGCCGTAGAGCTGATTCCACAGGCCGGCGTTTTGCGCGACCCGGGCGTCCGGAATGGTGCAATCCGATCCATCGGCCATCATGATCACCGGCGGCAGATTCCATTGCTGGTTGTGCCATGACTCGTTTCTGACAAAGTGCTGTAACGCTTTGGCTGCGGTTAAAAAGTCCGCGGTGCGGAGCATATGACCTGCGCCGTACCCCTGCGGACAACTGGTCGCCAGGATCTTGGATCCATCCGGCGCCTGCCAGCGAAACAGATTGGGCCCCACATAGCCGGTGACGTTGAGGTTGTTCTCCCAACGATAGAGCGTTTTCCAGATGACAAAATGGTCGATTCCGCTTTTAGCCAGAATCTGCGGCATCTGCAGCGTGTGGCCGGGTTCGTCGACATTCCAGGCCATTCGGGCCTCATAATTAAAATGGTTCTGCAGCCAGAGTTTGCCGTAGTAAATGTTGCGGATCAATCCTTCGCCGCCGAGCAGGAGCTCGCTGGGTCCGAAATAAAAACCGCCGCACTCAAGAACGCCGTTGCGCAGCAGATCGCCCACCTCGGCATACCGTTGCGGATTGCGGCGTAAAAACTCTTCCAGCACAAACACATCCTCTTCGGAAAACTTGTAGTGCGGCAGCGTGTTGAGAATGTCGATGGATTGGCTGATGGCCTGACAATTGAGGTTGGTGCAGACTTCCGGGGTATCCGGCCAGCAGAGATCGGCGTGAGAATGGGGGACGACGAAAATCTGCAGATCCGCATGATCGTGCGTCGCCCGCCGGTCCTGAGCGATCTCCATGGTCCTATGCCCGTGAGAGGTGGAGATCTTTAATCGTGCAGATAATCGGGAGCCAACCACTCTGAGATCAGCGTTGGACGCCACAACCAGCCAGGCCGAGGTGTCCGCGGGGATGGAGGGGATGGTGACACGGGCTGCTTGGCGGCCTGGTTCAGCCAACACCTGCAACGTAGTGGGACCGGAGGGCTTGCTGGAAACATTGTATGCCAGCAGCGAGAAGAGATCGGTCACGGTTTGATCGTCAATTTTTTTACAAACAGGTGAAACCATGGGCTCTAGAACAAATATTCGATCATCCACGGCAAAAAGAGATTCTAGCCGGCTGTAAAGCCACCAGCTTCCGCCCGCCTGATCCACCTTGGCCAGAAGCAGATTGTTTCCTTTGTGCAGCTGGACCTGAATATGATCCGCATCAGGCCCGCCGGCCCGCACATCCGGATACTGATAGATCTCTTTGCCATTGAGCCACAGCTTGAGACGGTCGTTGCTGCCGGTCTTGAGCAGCGCGGGCGTTTTCTGATCGCAGCGAATGATCGCAGCTGCATAGGCGACATTGTTCTGATTGGGCGATAGATAGCGGGCGAAATCGAGTTTGCCGGAGACATCCGCAACGACCGGTTGCCAGGCCACGAAGCCTTGCGGAGTAGATGCGCTAGCATGAGAAAGTCCGGCGACGGGTGTGATGGCCGCTTCTCCGCCCCACTGGGCGAGAAAATCGGTCGCCATGCCTGCCCCCGGTTCATTGGGAAACGGTCCACAGATCAGCCAATCGCGAATAAATGCATTGGATGTAAAGGGGGTAACCGGTTGCGCCGTGGCGGTCGCCAGAGGCGCAATCAGCAAAAGCCCGATAATCAAACAGCCTGTCTTTTTCATCATTTCCACCTTTGCTCATTTATGGGGCGGACAATTCTCTTAATGCCGTTTTGCACCTCTTTTGCAAGTTTGGCAAAAGCAAAATCGAACGAACCCGCTATAATCATACCTGACCGTTGTGGTTCACCCGCGTAGGGATGATCACTATGAAATTATTTCTTCGCCGCGCTGCGACTCTGTCGTGATGCACCCTGAAAGAGCAGTTTTTCGCCTGCCTGTGTCGCGATCTCGACCATTCCGCATCGGTTCAGCTCGAGCGGGTGAAAAGTGGATTCGCCGTCGCGCCGCATTTGCAGGCGCGGCCAGGGACTGGCCAGGCGTAAGAGTCCGCCGTAGAGCGAGTGCACTTGCAAACTTTTAAGCGCTTCCGAGCTGCCGGCGGCGCTGATTAAAAAGCCGCCCTGACTGCGCAGGTTGGTGAATCCGGCTCGCGTGCCGGCCGCCAGCGCCGGAAAAATGCGGATCACGTCATCCACGCTCTGCAGCAGCAATTCAGAGACCGCCATGCCGACGCCGAACTGCTCAGTATAATGGCCGAAATCATTGAAACGTTGAGGCGGCTGCAAGCGGTTCAGCGACAGGGTTCCGTTGCTGCGCAACCGGGCGGTGATTTCGTTCCTCAACCATTCCTGCGTTCCCGCTATGCTCAGCCTGGCGCGGGCGATGGCCAGCATGATGGTGGCGTTGTTGCCGTTCCATTGTATCTGTTCGATGGTGCGCGCAAAGAGCTGCTTTTGCTTTTCCTCAGACCACCACGTCACTTCATCGCCGGGAAAAACCGGCGCGGCAGGAACCGGGATGTTGTAGGTGATCGCCGGCGCGCCCTCCACATCCACGACTATGGCCGGTTCATCGATGGAGAGCGGATAGTTCGGCAACCGCTGCAGCGCGGCCTTGAATCTTTCCACCAAAGGTTCATCCCGGCCGACAAGTCCGGCCGCCTCCACTGCAGCGCGAAGGATATAACGGATCAGAGCGATGTCAAAGGTACAGTTGTAATTGCACTCGAGATGCCGGGTCCACCCCCAATGCTCGGGAGAAACGGAAGGCCCCAGGCGGATCGGCGTCGTTCCCTCGCAGCGTTCGATGAACCCGGCGTAGAACAGCGCTACCTCCCGAATCGCCGGATAGACCAGACTCTGCAATCGTTTTGGATCCGGATCATATTTGTATCGCCACCACAGGGGCTGCACGCTAAAGCCGTTCACGCCCAGGGTAAAGCCCCAGGTGTGGTGCAGGTATTGCCGTCCATTGTTGCTTTTGCACGTGTTCGGATTCGGCGGCTCAAAGGCGTACAAAACATGCGGATAATAAGCGCCGTCCAAACCATACACCTGCTCAGCCAGCCAGGAGGCGCGCGGCAGATAGTCGAAGATCAGACGGTCATAGGGCTCGGCCAGTTCGGGGTGATTGGCCGCCAGGGCGGACCAAAATGTTTGCTGAAGATTGTAATTGGTGTGATAGTCGCCGTGCCAGGCAGGCGTGTCGTTGATGAGTCCGGCGAACAATCCCACGGACTGAACGCCGGGTTTGCTGAAACAGCGCAGATAATAGAGCGAGCGATACCAAGCGGCCTGCAGCACAGGATCGCTGATCTCGATGCCGCTTTGTTCCCAGAACTGCCGCCAGATCATCTCATGCCGGTTGACCAACTCCTGCGGCCGCAGTATGCTGGAGACCAGAGCCATCGCATCACGGAGCGGGTCAGCGGATTCGCGGGAGGTGACCACCGCGATGCGGCACCATGGCTCGTCATGCCTGGCCGCCACGGCGAACTGCATGCCCGGCCAGTCAAGGTCGCCTGGAATGGTCTGGTGCAGCCAGTGGATGCTGTCGACAACCCCTGTTTCTGCCGCAGGCAGGCCGGCGGAGACGATAGCCTGAAGCTGGGGAATGGCTTTCGTTTTAACCAGAAAGACGTTCTGCTGCGCCAGGCAACGGATTTCCGCCCAAGGGCGTTTGCCCGCCTTTGGCAGTATGCGCGCATTGGCCGAACGGAGATCGAGTTCACCGCGGGCGGCCGCGGCAAGCGGTTGTTTTCGGCTCGTCCATACGATGCGTGCGCATTGGCGTGGACAGGGATGGGCGGCCGCGCTATAGCTGTCCGGCCCTTGCCAGGTCATGCCCTCAGGCAGAACAAAGCCGCGGTTGTTATCCTGGAGCGGAAAGGCTGTGTCAGAGGCGCCTAGCTTTTTAATCAGATCGATGGTGGGCAGCGGCGGATCGAGCTGGGTGTCGATGCGGGCATCCCAGATGTCGTTCTTGGTCAGACTCATGACCAGGCCGTCCTTTTCCTGATACACTAGAGCGTTGATGTCTCCGTTGCCGATGATGAGTGATTCATCGAGAAGGTGACGGAGATCGTTCACCCGCACGGCGGCTTCGGCCAATGCCTTTGGATAGGGAATCTCCGCTGGTGAGGCTATCAGATGCGCCATTGAAAAGATCGGCAGAAGCCGCACGCAAAGAAGAATCAATCGGGAAATTTTTATCATGACGTCCTCGCTCTAGACGGTTATTGGAAAATGCGCATTTCGAGCCGCGGAACCATAACGTTGGCATTACTGCAGGTCTTTGATCCCTGTCTCAGGGGGCAGCGGACACGGCCACTCGCGGAGGATCGCCTCCGCCACTTTTTCCGCCAGCCGTTTGTAGCCTTCGGGGCGAAAATGGACATTGGCGGGCAGCTGGATCTCACTCAGAATGGGCAGGCAGAAAGCATGCAGATCATTGATGATGATATTATGCGACTGAGCGAGTTGCACCGCCGCCTTGTTATAGGGGACTTCCGCACCGGCCTCTCTCCATGCGGTGTTTTCAGGCACGGGAGTGGTGGTTGCGAAAATGAGTTTGGCGTCGGTGCGTTTAATCCGCTCGATGATGTAGGCAAGATTTTTTTTGTACGTTTCAAGGTCCGCTTGCAGAGGATGGTTGAAATCGGAAGAATTTTCACCGGTTACTGGGTGTACGTGTTTGATGTCATGCAGGCCAAAGTTGAAATGGATGACGTCCCATCGGACCTCGCCCAGCCATGCGTCGATTCGTTCAACCCCCCGCGTGCTGCCCTGGCAGTTCTCTTGCGGACGCCGGACCTCGGCTCTGCCCTGCAGTTTTTCTGTCAAAAATGGGGTATAGCCTATGGAGATGGAATCGCCGAGGATCAGAATAACCGGTGGACGGTCCTGCGCAGAAACGGATTTGGCGGAGGTAAAAAAGAAAAACGGCGCCAGCGCGGTCGTGCGTTGCAGAAAGGTTCGTCGTGAGGTTTTGATCATTTGAGCGATCTCATGAAAGTAGTTGTTTCAATCGCTGAAGGTGGTCCTGATAGACCGCTCTGGGCAGGCATTTTTTGTCCGCGCAGACAGCCGCGGCCTGGCCGACCACTTCGCCCATCATGCCGCAGGTGCGCATAACCCTGACCGGTCCCAGGGCGAGATAATCGGTGCTGATGTTGCGTCCGGCCATGAACAGATTGACGATATTGCGGCTGTAAAGGCAGCGGTAGGGAATTCCCCACCAGGGTTCACTGTGCCGTGGACGCCTTGTATCTTTAATGCTCTCCCAGTTCTCGGCGATAAAGGGATCGTCGGGATATCTGCGGTTATACGTCCGGTGAGGAATATGGCGGTCAAGATACCAGCTGACGGGGACAAAGCCGTCCTCAAATATGCTCCGGTTCAAGATATCCTCCGCGGTGAGCACATAGTCGCCGATCAGTCTGCGGGATTCGCGAGTCCCACCGATGGCGGCCACTCCGCTCAGCCGGGCTTTCGCATAGGCCTTTGATTTTTCTTTATTTTTCACCGCATTCCAGGCGCCGAACACGGCGCGCAGGTTCCAATCGCGAATATATTCGAGATCGTCGATGGGGTGACGATAGAATCCGCTCTCCCATCGCCATGAACCCCAGAGATCCGCCTGATGCAGTGGAAAATCATCCAGGGAGAGATCGAGTGCCCAGGGTGTTTCCGGGAAAGCGCTCGGAACGTCTGTCCAGGTCCATCGCCATTTATTGGTCATTCCCATCAAAGGGAATTCCCTACGATGCTGCTCATTCGCGACAGGACCGGCGCCGATCACCCATTCGGCGCCGGCCAGCGCGCCCAGTGTGGCGTGACCGGTGCAATCGGCGAACAGGCGGCCGGTGATCAACGTTTGTGAACCGGCATGGGTATCTAGCATCCACAGGCCGGTCAGGCGATCGCCCTCCGTTTCCGCGGCGCATACATGATGGCTCAAGAACAGATGGATATTTTTTTCCGCGCGCAGCACCTGCTCATAATGCAAATCGTCGGTTTCGACCGCAAGGCGGGATTCCACATTCTGATCAAACTGCAGCTCACGGACCAGTCTGCCGAGACGCGGATAAGGTCCGTTCTCCGGCATCAGGCCCCGCGGCGGCACGTGTATCTCGCTGGACGCGTTGCCTCCCAGAACCGGCCGATTCTGCACCAGCGCTGTCTTTAACCCCATGCGGCCGGCAGACAGGGCGGCGGCCATGCCGGCATAGCCGCCGCCTGCAACGACCAGATCGAAATCCTGGGTCGGTTGGTTCGAGGAAGACACTTTGAAAGACAAGGGCCGTTGGGCAGGGGGATCCGTCGTCAGGTTTTGAGTGAAATAGATGGCCTCGCAGCGGCCGTTGAATCCTGTCAGGTCGTGCAAGGCAAGCGTGATTTCCGGCTTGCTGATTTCCACGATTCCGCCGTCCTGCCAGTGCCATTGGCTACCGCTGTCGCCGAACGTGCTTTTAAGCGGAATCCGGTCGATGAGCAGTTGAAATCTTCCTGGCGCACCGAAGGCCTTCCAGCGGGCCACCCAATCCATGGTGCGCACCCAAACACGCCATTTCCCTGCATGTGGTAAGCGGACAAGGCTCGTGGCATTCGCCACCGGGACACCCAAGCCATGCGCTATCAGATAGGGAGAACCCATGGTGTCGATGAACTGAGTGTCCAGCAGCCATCCGCCGGTCTGATCAAAACCGGCCGCTGCCACCATCAGGCCGGGATCGCCGGCTGAGGTTGGATTCCCACTCGCAGCGCCAGCCACTCTACATCCAAAGACGGTGAAAAACGATTTCAGCATTTCGCGGCGACTGAGCATCACTGTTTTCATGCGGGTTTGCTGTCAGATATACAATGAACTTTTTAACCAATGCAATCGACACAGCCATGGCGGGCTCTAATAACGCAGGAGGCCGCTCCAACGCGAATTTTATAACATATTAATATTAATTGATTTTGCTCGCAATGGCGGTCTTTTTTAAGGTTGTTTGGTAAATAACGCCTCATGAACGTTTGTTGCTCGCGTCGCTGCAGCTGTTTTACCGCCGGGATTCCCGTGCAGGGCTTAGACCTTTTCCGGAATCACAAAGGGCTCGCGATAATTCCGTTTCAGCAACCTGTTCGCTTCATCGTCATCGATCACCCGTTCCGCCTGCGGATCCCAATCCAGAGAACGGCCGAGTTGGGCAGACATGTTGGCCAAATGCATCAGGGTGCAGCTGTAATGGCCGTCTTGAACCGATCCACGATCCACCAGCAGCGAAGGATCGTTGGCGCGAATGGCGTCGATGAATCGTTGATAGTGATCCAGATCCGCATGGTTGGTTGCCTGTGCCGACGGGCCGGGCTCGCGTTTTTTGCCGAGAAAGGTTTTGAACCAGCCGGAGTGTATGACCATATACCCTTCCGAGCCGTAAAAGAGGTTGCCGATTACATTGGCATCGCTGGTCATATAGCCGGTGGCCTGGTCGTTTAAAAAGCTCGAGGCCAGATCGCCCTCATTGTTGGTGATCCAATGCCTCACTTCAAACTGCAGGATTTTCTTTTTGTCGCCGCCGCGGGTTTCGGCGGGAAATTCGAAAACAGCGATCTGGGTGTTGGGCGTGGTCTGCGCGTCGTTGAACATGAAATGCCCGCCAAGCGACATGACCTTGGTGGGCATCTCCACGCCAAGCCCCCATCGGGCGATGTCCATCTCGTGAATCCCCTGATTGCCGATGTCGCCGTTCCCATAGTCGAAATTCCAGTGCCAGTTGTAATGAAAGCGGTTTGGATTGAAAGGACGGAGCGGGGCCGGGCCTTGCCACAAGTCATAGTCGACTTTTTTCAGGTAGGCCTCGGTAAAGGGCGGCTTGGCGTCGCCTTCGGGAGTGAACTTGAATACTTGTCCTTCCTGCATAGGGCCGTCCGGATACTCGCCGATGCTGTTGCGCCATTTGTAGCATAATCCTTTGGCCATGTACACTTCGCCGATGACGCCCTCGCGCAACAGCCGGATGGCCGCCCGGCAACTGTCGGAGCTTCGGCTCTCGGTGCCATGGTGAATGATGGCGCCATAGGTTTGGGCCGCTTCGATCAATTTCCGGCCTTCAAAGATGCTGTGGGAAAAGGGCTTTTCGAGGTGTGCATGTTTTCCCGCCTGGGCCGCCCAGATGCCGGCCAGCGCATGCCAGTGGTTAGGGGTTGCCACGCTGATGGCGTCGATGTCTTTGCGGTCCAGTAACTTTCTGATATCCTGATAGGTTTTCGGTTTGGGATAGCCGTTGGTGGTGAGATAGTTCACCCTTTCGTCAAAGAGATTGGCATCCACATCGCAGAGCGCCGCCACTTCCACATTTTTAAGCTGAGGGTATTTTTTGATATGGCTGTTGAATCCATGGCCGCGAATGCCGACGATGCCGACGCGCACCCGGTCATTGGCGCCAGCCCAGGACTGAGAGGCGCCCCAGAGGCTGAGCCCGGTCACAAGCCCTGCCGTGTTCCGGCTTGCGGTTTTGATGAATTTTCGTCTGGTCACCGGTGTCTTTTGCTCCATACGCCCTCACCTTCTGCAAGGAATGATTGGTCAATTACGGCCGCCTTGGGCCGGTGGATTTTGTTCAAGCGCAAGAACCGCGACAGGCCGGCTTTTACACCGGACGCAAAAACAGCTTTTCCAGTTTTCTCAGATAGACCGGGCACTCTTTGAAAGGATCCCCCTTGCCTTCATACTCAAGAGTCACCCACCCTTTGTAGCCGGCGTCGAGGATAATATCTCTGAATCGGGAGAGATCTGCGAGCACTTTAGTCTCTCCCTTGAAAACTTCGATTTTGATCTGAACGTTCACCGCCAGGGGTGCGACGACCTTGAGGTCTTCATAGGGGTTGCGTCTAAAATTGCCGGTGTCGAGGTTGACGCCGAAATAGGGATGTTTTCCCACCAGGTTGCAGATGGCCAGCAGATCCTCCGGAAATGCGGTGATGCCGCCGTGATTTTCCAATCCAATCACCACGCCCTGTTTTTCCGCATGATCGAGCACCTGTTTCACCGACTCTGCGACCCAGCCGATGACCTCTTCTTTTTGGGAACCTTGAGGCGCACTGCCGGCGAAAATTCTGACATGGGGGGCCCAGAGATCAGCGGCATAGTCGATCCATTTTTTCACCGTTTCGATCTCCTGATCCCGTTCCGGGCCTGCGGGTTTGCAAAAGTCATTGCGAATGGCAGTTCCGGAAATGGTGAGCCCGTTATGGAAGGCGTGATTGCGCAGCCGGCGAAGGTAGGCGGAGTCAAAATCCTTGGCGAAATAATAGGAGGTGAGCTCAACGCCGTCCAGGTCCATCTCTGCGCACCAATCGATGAATTTGAACAAAGTATAATCGGTTTTGGTCAACGCCTCTCTGACCGAATAGGCGGCCAGAGCGATACGTATGTTCGTTGGCTTTTTCTTCGTCGCCGAGCAGGCGGCCGGCGCCAAACCCAGCAGGCCCGCTGCGCCGGTTGCAGCCAGTCCGGATGCAAGAAAGCTTCTTCTCTTCATTCGATTTTTCCTCCGTGTAGCCAATGATTTTATTCGATAATTTTTCAAATTGCAAATTCTTCGTGTCCTTGTATGTTTAGTAATTTCAGCAAACAGCCATGAATTCCATAGCTAATATTCTCCTGCGGAATTAGCCAACCGTATATTAGCCAACGACGGCCTTAAAGTCAAGAATTAATGTTGCGGCATGCACCCTTTTCAGGATCGGCGGTAGAGATAAAAAAGCTTTGGCAAATGATCGTAAAATGGCTTACTTTGAATGAAAGAACCATCCGCGCGCTGCGCAACGGGCGCACGGTCGGCAAACACAATCGCTGGTCGGCCGAAAAGAACGATAGATAAAGGAGTTTCTATGAGACGATGGATGCGATGGACCTTTATATGGCTGGTGCTGGCCTGCGCCGGTTCGGCGCAGGATGAAAATCAGCCGCAACGCATCGTATTGAGCTGGGAGCGAGATCCAGCCACCAGCCAATCTGTAAGCTGGCGCACGGTTCGTCATTTGGATCACGCAGTCGGCCAGGTGGTCAAAGTGAAAGAGTGGGCGCGGATGTTCGATGATTCCGCCAGAACGGTCAAGGCCCGGCCCGCCAGAATCAAGACTCAAACAGGCGCTGCTTATACCCATTACAACGTGCTGTTCGACAGACTGGAGCCCGGCGCTCGTTATGCCTATCGCGTGGGTTGCGAAGACCACTGGAGCGAATGGAATCTCTTTCGCACCGCCGGCGCTGATTCCGCAGCATTTTCGTTTTTTTATCTCGGTGATGTGCAAAACGATATTCGTTCCGAGGTTGCGCCGCTGCTGCGCGCCATGTATGCCGATGCACCGCAAAGCCGATTCATCGTATTCGCCGGCGATCTGGTGAACCGGGGCAGTGAAGACGCCAACTGGGCGGAATTCTTTGAGGCCTTTGGTCATATTCTCCGCATGACGCCGCTGATCGCCGCTCCGGGAAACCACGACACCGACAAAGAGATGTTGGACGACCGGGGCAATCGCAAGGTCGATCCTCTCTATCTGGCTCATTTCGCCTTTCCCCAGGACGGTCCGGAAGCGGATCATTTCAAAGAGACCGCCTACACGCTGGACTATCAATGCGCGCGCATCATTGTTCTCAATTCGAACGCCTATAACGACGATCGCCAGCTTCGCTGGCTCGAGTCGGCGTTAGCCGCTCCGCGCAAGCCATGGACCATTGTCCTTTTTCATCATCCGGTCTATTCAACCGGCAGCGAGCGCGACAATACAGAGCTGCGGGCTATGCTGGCGCCGCTGTTTGAAAAATACGCTGTGGATCTGGTGCTGCAGGGCCATGACCATTATTACGGCCGCACGGGAAAAATTTTTCAGGGGAAAATCGCTGCCGCCGATGCCGCCGCTCCGATCTATGCGGTATCGATCAGCGGCCCCAAGATGTACAAACAGAATCAGACCTTCACCCACCTGATGCGGCGGATGATCGGAGAAACCCAGCTCTATCAGATCCTCACGCTCAGCCCGCGCTATTTGACCTATGTCTGCAAAAGTCTGGATGGCGAAGTGAAAGACGGATTTACTTTAGTGAGGCAGGACCAGGGCACTGTGCTGGTGGAAAAGCCGCTGCCGGCAGCCGGCTGTTCCTGCGCGGTGAGATGAAGGTTTGTACGGTTTCCTGATTGTAGTGAAAAGGGCGTTTTTCTGACTATGGGAGAGCATGGTATGACGGTAGCGCTCTTTTTATTCGGCCTCATTCTGCTCTGGGGCGGCTCTGAGTTGGTCACACGGAACATCACTCCCCAGGCCAAGGCCTTTGGCGTTCGTGACTGCGGTCTGCGCCCTGGTGCGGCCATCGATATCCACCGGGATGTCCAGGAGAGGGAATCAGGCTGGATGGTGCTCTCTTCCGCCCTGGTTTTCTGCTTTCCATGGATGGTCTGCTGGCTCGTTCGTCCTTGAAAAGGAGTTGCCATGAATTGCACTCGTCGTGCGTTTCTTCAGAGTTTGGCCGCCGGTGCGGTCACCCTGACTGCGCCCCGCCGTCTGTATGCGTCCGGAAGAGCTTCGGAAAAAATGAATGTGCTCTTTATCGCCGTGGATGACCTGCGGCCGCAGCTCGGCTGCTATGGCCAAAGCCAAATGATATCGCCGAATATCGACCGGCTGGCTGATGAAGGTCTGCTGTTCGAACGGGCTTATTGCCAGCAGCCGATCTGCATGGCCTCGCGCGCCAGCCTGCTCAGCGGATACCGACCGGAATACAACCGTATTTACACCTGCCAATCTTTGCAAGTCCTGGCGCCTGATGCGCTGAGTTTAAACCAGCAGTTTGAACAGAATGGATATGAGATCTGGGCGAGCGGTAAAATCTATCATCATCGCGAGGACCATCACCATCAGTTCGGCGATCGCTGGCACAATCCAGCCGGCAACTGGGTGGGTCGGGGCTATCTAACGCCTGAGGCCATCACCGCTGTCCGGGAAAATGAAAAGCGCCATGCCTCCGATCCAGCCGCCGCCGGCGGCCGTGGGCCTGCTTTTGAAGCAGCGGAAGTGGAGGATAACGCCTATGAGGACGGCGCTATGACAGATCTGGCGCTGTCGCAGCTAGAACGCCTGGCGCATGGATCAAAACCTTTTTGGATGGCCCTTGGTTTTCACAAACCGCATCTGCCCTTCAACGCTCCTGCCAAATACTGGCGTCTGTATGATTCCCAGCGCATTCACTTGGCAGATAATCCATTTCTTCCCAAAAACGCGACTGAATTCACACGATTTAATTACAGCGAGCTGCGCCATTACGTGGGCATTCCTCAGGGCACTGAACCCCTGCCCGATGATCTCGCGCTTCAACTGGTGCACGGCTATTATGCCTGTGTGAGCTATGTGGATGCGCAGATCGGCCGGCTGCTGCAGGCGCTGGACCGCTTCAAGCTGCGGGATAAAACCGTCATCGTGCTTTGGGGGGACCATGGCTGGAAACTGGGCGAACACGGCCTGTGGGGCAAGCACACGCCATTTGAATGGGACTGCCGTGCGCCGCTGATCATCAGCGCCCCTCATCTGTCGGCGGCAGGCCAAAGAACCCGGGCGCTGGCCGAGTTCGTGGATTTATATCCCACCTTGTGTGATCTCTGCGGCTTGCCCAAGCCCGAACATCTACAGGGCGACAGCCTGACGCCGCTGTGGCAGGATCCCACTCGACCGTGGAAGCGCGCCGCTTTCACTCAATGGCCGAAACAGGACCGCGATAATCCGGACAAGCTCATCACCGGCTATGCCATCAAAACCGATCGCTGCCGCTATGTCGAATGGACGCGTGTCAAAACGCTCGACATATTGGCGCGCGAACTTTACGATCACAAGACCGATCCGGGGGAAAACATCAACTTGGCCGGCCTGGCTGAGCAGCAGACGCTGGTGCAATCGCTCAGCCGTATGCTGAATCACGGCGAAGGCTGGCGCACTCTGCGTCCGCAACCCTGATCAGCGAATCCTGGCCTTTCTGTACGAATGGGAGGAGCATGACGCCCCTGTTGGCTATTGTTCTGTTCATGTCGGCGGTGCAACCGGACCAAAAGGCGGCGTGGAATCAAATGCCGCACTCGCCCGCTGACGGCACGACCATTAAAATAAATCCGCCGCCCTTTACCTGGGTCCCGCCTGAGGATGGGTTGACCTATGTGCTGGAGGTCGACGATGATTCATCATTCAGCAGCCCGGTGGTGCGGCGAACCGTGGCTCATGTCAGCACGGTTTCGCTGCATGCGCCTCTGGCATCGGGTTCGTACTGCTGGCGGTACGGGATTCAAAGCTCGAGCGGTGTGATTTACAGCCGGGTACGTCGGTTCATAGTCCCGGCCGATGTGCAGCTGTGGCCGCGGCCGGCTCTGGACGAGATGATCCAACGCGTACCCGCTGCCCGGCCGCGGCTGTTCGTCCGCCCGGAAACGGTCGCTTTTTATCGCGATCGTGCGATTGACGGCGACCTGCAACAGGTGTTGGCCGCTATCCAACATCAATGCGCCGGCCACCTGAACGAAGAGCTGGGGCCGGAGCCGCCTCCGGTTCTCGGCGTCGGCGCTGAACGGGGACGCAATTATGCCGCCATCATCAGGGCTACACGTCCGCCCATGGATCTGATGGAGAGCTTTGCGCTGGCCTATCTGCTCACCAACGATCCGGTCTACGGCCTCGAGGCCAAGCGCCGGTTGCTCTATTTTTTTAGTTGGGATCCGGAGGGCACCACCTCGTGGCTGAACAACGACGAGCCGGCCATGTGGATCATGATGCGCGGCGTTCGTGCCTACGATTGGACCTACCCGCTGTTCACCGCCGAGGAGCGCAAAGCGGTGGAATCGGTGATGCGGATTCGAGCCGCCCAGTTCTATTATCATCTGCGTCACCGGCAGCGGTTTCACACTGATCCCTATGTCAGCCATTCAGGCCGTATGGTCGGCTTTCTCGGCGAAACCAGTCTGGCCTTTATCCACGAGTGGCCGGAAGCGCGGGAATGGCTCGATTATGTGACGACGATCTACTGGAATATCTATCCGGCCTGGGGCAAAGAGGATGGCGGCTGGCATGAAGGACCGAGTTACTGGTCCGCGTATATGACCTTTGCGCTGCACTTTGCGGCGGCGTTGAAAAATGCGACCGCTGTCGATCTGATGGAAAAACCCTTTCTGCGCAACACGCCTTATTATCTGCTTTACAGCAATCCGCCCTACGCCAAAATATCACCCTTCGGCGACGGCGAGAACAGCCCTGCGGGCACGGGCCATGGGACGACCATGTTCGCCTTTGCTTCGCTGCTCGGCGATCCCTATCTGAAATGGTATGCCGAAGCCTGCGGCGTGACGATTCCCGACAATATTCTCGGCGTGGTGCTCAGCAGAGACGTTCCGGAGAGCAAACCGCCGTTCGATCTGCCGCAGGCGCGCTATTTCCCCGGCGTCGGTTTGGTCTCGTTGCATACCAGCCTGGGCCGTGCGGATGAAGATGTGCATTTCCTGATTCACAGCGATCCCTATGGTCCGGTCAGCCATGCTCACGCGGATCAGAACGCTTTTACGCTGGAAGCGTTCGGCGATGAGCTGGCCATTGCATCGGGTTATTATCCTTGGTACAATTCGGATCATCACAGCCAGTGGCAGTGGGAGAGCAAGTCATCGAACACGATCACGTTCAACAACGGCGTCGGTCAGGTGAAACGCGATGCCCGTTCAGCCGGCCGCATCGTGCATTTCATCCACACCGATGCTTTTGACTATGTCGAGGCGGACGCCGCTCAGGCTTACCAGGGCCGTTTGAAAGAGTGTGTGCGGCAGGTGGTGCACGTCAGGCCGGGGGCGTTTGTTATGCTGGACCGGGTTGCAGCGCCCGAACCGGTGACCTTTGAGTGGCGTTTGCACGCCAATGCGCCGATTGTTATGAACGGCAATGGATGGCTGGTTTCCCGGCAAAAGGCCACGCTGGAAGTGAGTTTTCATTCACCGGCTGATCTGAAATTTTCTCTGCACGAAGGCGCCGAGCCGCCGCCGGAGCGGGAGGCGCCGGTTCAGTATTATGCACTGGCGTCCACCGCGGAACCAACCCCAGCGGCAAACTATCTGTCGGTGTTGGTCCCCAAACGGCGCAACGGCACACCCAAGGTTTCGATCACGCCGCTGTCCGTCAAGGGCGGCGCTGGTCTGCGGGTCGCGGTGGACGGCGTTGAATCCTTGGTTGCTTTTAATACGAGCGGCCGGATTCTCGAGCTGGCAGGTGTGACCACTCAGGGGCCTGTGCTGGCCGTGCGGTTGGACGACTCTGGCAAACCGATCGCCCATCTCTGCGTGGAGCAGGTCCAGTAAGCGGCGTCGCCGGCCATGGCCACGGCGCGATCGACTTTCAACGCTGTGAAGTCATGGCGTTCAGGGCTTGTCTAATCAGTTGTGGGAGAAAGAGAACATGAACCGTCGCCGATTTCTCAAAACCGCTGCCTCCAGCAGTCTCATGCTGCGCGTCGCCGGCTGTAGCGCCGCGAATCCTGTCGCCGACCGCCCCAACCTCTTTATCTATATCGCCGACGATCAATATAGATCCAGTCTCGGCTGCTACGGCGCGACTCCGAGCCACACGCCCAACATTGACCGCCTGGCTAACCAGGGCATGCGCTTCACCAGCTGCTTTACCCAGTCCTCTATCTGTACGCCGAACCGCGGCACCCTGTTCACCGGCATGTATCCGTTAAAGCACGGCGCCCATGCCAATCACTCAGGCTTTTATGATGGCGTCAAATCCCTGCCCAATTACATGAAGGAATCGGGCTATCGCGCCTGCATCGTCGGCAAAGACCACATCGCCAAGCCCAGCGATCTCTATCGCTGGGAATTCCGCATCGAGAAATCCGCTGAACGGATGCCCGGCGCCGATGGTCCTGAACGCGACCGGCATCGCAAAACCGACTTTGATCAGGTGGAAAAGTTTATCACTGCAAAAGATCGGCGGCCCTTTTGTCTGGTTCATGGCGCTTCGCTGCCGCATGCGCCCAATTTGACGGAATTGCCCAACGGACTAAAGGGCTATGACGCTTCCAACTGGTATCTGGATTACGAACTCGGCCGCTACCTGGAGCTGTTCGAACGACACGGCATATTGGATTCCATGGTGATCCTCTATGTAAACGATAACGAATCCCAACAGCCGCGCAGCAAATTCACTCTTTTTGAAACCGGGCTTCAGGTGCCGATGATCCTCCGCTGGCCCGGAAAGGTCAAGGCCGGCATGGTCTGCGACGCTATGGTGGGCTTTATCGACATTCTGCCCACGCTTCTGGAGATCGTCCAAAGGGATATTCCTGCCAATATAGATGGAAAAAGTATGCTCGATCTATGGCAAGGCCGGACCGGCCGTCATCATGAAGAGCTGTTTGCCAGCTATACCGGCGTTCTGGTCAGTACCCAGCGCCAAGAGACCCCCTATCCCATTCGTTCCCTGAGAGACCGTCGCTATAAATATATCCGCTATTTAAACTATCAGGTGGGTCACCCGAAACAAAACGGCGCTTTTTTCCCCTATGAGCAGCTGTTCGATCTGTCCATCGATCCCGGCGAAAACGATAATCTGGTCACGGATCCAGGATTTCAGGCGATCAGGCAAGCCATGAGCGCTAAAGTCGATGCGTGGATGGCAAGGATGGGCGATCAGGGTGTGGAAAGCGAACGGCAGACTCTGCAGAAATATCCGGCGAAACAAACGCTGTGATAATTACGTAATTGGCAGGGACGGGATAACAGGCTATAGGAAACGAACGGCTGAGTGAGAAAAAATCCCCGGAGAAACACATCCTTTAAGGAGAAGGGCATGATCAAGAAGGCCTCTTTTTTCAGGATCGCACGGGCGATCCTGAAGACGCCGCGAATCGTCCTGGCCAGGCCGGCGGTCAATGGATTCCTCTGCCGTTATCTGGGTAAATTCAAGATCTTGGATGTTGACGGCAACCTCATCATCCACTCGCATCTGCCGCCGGTCAACAGCAGGGCTTACTCGCGATTTGTCACCGAGCATCTGCTTGGCGAATCCATCGCTCCGTCTCACGCCCAGATCGCAGTAACCAACGCCTGCCCGTACCAGTGCTCCTATTGCTATAACCGGGGTCGTACCGGCCGGGTTATGGATCAGCAAACGATCCTGGCCACGGTCCGCCAACTGAAGGAACTGGGCGTGTTCTGGCTCGGGCTGACCGGCGGTGAACCGCTGTTGAACCGGAGGCTCGAGGAGATTATCGCGTGCGCGGCCGGCGATTGCGCGGTCAAACTCTTTACCACGGGCTGCACACTGAGCAAACAACGGGCGGAGGAGCTGAAACAGGCCGGGCTTTTTTCCGTCTCGGTGAGCCTCGACCACTGGCAGGAAGAGCGCCACGACCAGGGGCGCAACCATTCGGGCGCGTTTCGCACCGCTCTGGAGGCGATCGAAATCTTTAGAGGCGTGGCGGGCCTGCATGTCGGCGTCTCGGCGGTGCTGTCTGCAGAGATGCTCGAAGAGGAACAGATCGAAACGTTTCTTCAGTTTTTAGCCGGCCTCGATATTCATGAAGCCTGGCTGAGCGAAGCCAAACCCTCCACAGCCGCATATCAGCGTCCCGAGCTCGTCGTCACCCAGGAACAGCGGGAGCTTTTGATCGCTATCCAGGACCGGTATAATAAAAAAGGCGGAATGACCGTCAACTATTTGGGACACTTTGAAGACCGCCGGCATTTCGGCTGTTCCGCCGGCCACAAAATGATCTACATCGATGCGTTCGGCGAGCTGAGTCCCTGTGTTTTTATTCCCATGTCCTTCGGCAATGTCAGAGAGCGTTCGGTGAAAGAGATCTACCGGACCATGCAGCAGCGCTTTCCCACGGAGAGCAGCTGTTTTATCAACCGGAATTATCGGCTGCTGCAAGGCCGAGGCAGTAAGGCTGGTCCTATCGATCCCTCGGCCGCCCTGGCGTTGTTGGAAAGGATTCAATTCAGTCCGCGGTCAAAATTTTTCAGCCTGCATTACGGCAATCGGTAAAGCCGGCCCGGGAAGGAAGGGAGCCATGATACAAGGAAAGCGGTTTGAACAGCGAACCTATCGGTCGATCAGCCTGGCAATGGCCGTGGTCTTTGTTGTCGTTGGTCTTTTTTTTCTTTTCTATGCCGGGCAGGTGCTGCACCTTTTCAACACCCTTGCGCTCCAACTCGGCCTGCCGCAGTCCAGTGAAGAGGCAACCGGCTTTTATTTGATATTAGCCGTGGCCTATATGTATGTCGTTACGCTGCTGGCTTTTCTGATGTACCGGCATCCGGAAAATTCGCTGCCCCCATTCCTGCTGATCAACGCCAAGGCGGCCAGTGCGATGCTGTCCGCGCTCTTTTTTATTTTTCATCAGCGGTATCTCATCTATATCGTCAATGCGGTGGTCGACGGTTCTATCGCCTTGGCCGTTGCCAGGTTGCGTGAAGAGAGGCGTATAAATTCACGATGAGCCTGTTTCTTTTTCTTGCCGAAAGAACATTGCCTCAGTTCATCCGCAAACGAGAGTTGAAAAAACTTTTCCGTTTTACGGCAGAGGCGTTTGGTTCGAAAACGCCGGAGCTTTCCCGCCTGTCCTGCGACGAACTGTTAACCGCTTACGCCGCTTTCACCCGTTCGGCCGTAGATCAGCTGGATTCAAGACCTTCAGCGGCTGCCGGCGTGCAGCAGCGCCTTTATCAACAGGCGTATGCCTATGGCAACTTGTGGCGGGCGAGATTCAGGCTCAGCAGCATGAACCAAGCCATGCGCGCAGCCAGAGTGCTGTATCGCGCCGTTGGGATCGATTTCCGCGGCGCCGGAGACGGCCTCATTGAAATCCACCAGTGTTTTTTTAGCGCCTATTTTACCTCAGCCACCTGCCGGATCATATCCGCTCTCGATGCCGGCATTGTGGACGGCCTGGCTCATACCGGCGGACTGGCCTTTTCGCATCGTATCACCGAAGGGGCGGACATGTGCCTGGCTCATTGTACGGAAAGGGAATCTAAACGATGAGAAAAGCCGTTGTGGTGGGCAGCGGCGCCGGCGGCGCTGCCGCAGCCAGGGAACTGCAAGGTTCGTTCGAGGTCATGGTGCTGGAAGCGGGAAACGAGTTTAAGCCTCTTTCCCTCGATCTCTCCTGGGTGGATCAGTTCAAGCGGGCCGGTCTGCTGTGGGATGAACGCGGAATCCAGTTGCTGTTCCCTGCTATGAGAATCCGTAAAACAGCGGATCGCATGGTGATGGTGAATGGGATCGGCACCGGCGGGACCACGACGTTGGCTACAGCCAATGGAATTCGTAGAGACCACGATTTGAAAACGTTGGGCATCGATCTGGATGACGAGTTCGCCGAGTTGTCGGCAGAGATCCCTGTCACTACTGATCACCGCTCCCTCTGGAGCCAGGCGAGCCGGCGTTTGTTTGATCTCTGTCTCGAGATGGGGCTTGCCCCGGCGCCGCTTGCTAAAATGGGTGATTACACCCGCTGTGTGCGCTGCGGCCGTTGCGTGCTGGGCTGCCGCCATGCAGCGAAATGGGACAGCCGGCATTTTTTACGCAGCGCGGTAGAAAAAGGCGCGCGTCTGTTCACCGCTTCCCGGGTGGAGAAAATAGTGATCCGTAGCAACCGGGCCACGGGTGTCCTGGTGCGAAAAAAACTGCGCACCGAGTTCATCTCCGCTGATCTGGTGGTCGTGGCTGCCGGAGGATTCGGCACGCCGGTGATTCTGCAGAACTCGGGCATTCCCTGTGAGCCCCGGTTGTTTGTCGACCCGGTCTTATGTGTGGCAGCTCCTTGGGAAAAAGCCGGTCAGAACAAAGAGATCTCCATGCCCTTTGTCGTGGAAAGGGATGGATTTATTCTTTCCCCCTATTTTGATTATCTCAGTTATTTTTTCAACCGCCATTGGAAACCGCCTGCGCAGGATACCTCTGTCCTGATGATCAAGTTGGCGGACTCGGCCTGCGGCCTGGTTCGCGACGGGCGGATTGAAAAGACGTTGACCGATCAGGATTGGGTTCACTTGAAACAGGGCGTTGAATTGTGCAAAGAGATCTACGCCCGGCTCGGTCTCAGCGAGAAGAGCTGGCTGGGGACAGTAAACGCAGGACATCCGGGCGGAATGCTGCCGTTGACCGCGGCAGAGGCCGCTACGCTGCATTCCGAGCGGCTGCCGGAGAATGTGTACGTCGCTGATGCGACGCTTTTCCCAAAATCTCTGGGGTATCCTCCGATTTTGACCATCATGGCATTGGCGAAAAAAATCGCCAAGATCTGTGCGCAAAGCTGAGAGGAAGGAGGCGTATCCCCTGCAGCCGCGCTAGTATGGGGATGGGCCGGGCAGGCGGATGGTTTCAGCCCAGTGATACACCCTGGTTTTCAGCATCTGTCGACATGATCCGCCTAAAGCGCCGCCGATCAAGGCGCCCTGACAAAAGACAACCACATCGCCCTCGGAGCTGTGCAGCGCCAAGCGAAGATTCTCTCCTGCTGCTTTTACATTCTGCGGATGTTTCTGTTTCAGTAAAAATTCAGAGTATTTTGCGAAAGCGTCCCTCGCCTCCAGACTGTCTGAAAAGGGGATGAGAAAGAGCTGAAAATCGCCGCAGGCATTATTGCGATAATCGCGGCGATATCCATTCTGGAAATAGCTTTGACCGTAAAAGTCACTGGGAATATAACGTTCCGAGTGAAGGATTGCGTCCTGCTGCGGAAAAAGAGTCAGCATTTCCGGCGCGGTGAAATGCCCTTTGATCCGGTCTGCAATGAATCGCGCCATCTCTGCCAGCACCGGCCCCATATCCCGGTCGAGGGTGAAGCTGGTGAGCTTGACATAGTAGGGGCCTTTGTAAAAATTAAGCACATTAGCGCTGTGATACCCCTCCACGCCGATGGCGATCGCCGGTTCCGACGGCGATCGTTCGGCCGCATAGATGCCGAAGGCGTGCAACGGACTTGCCATGGTATAGATCTCCACCGTCACCCCGTTCGAATCGGCGCCGGCGGCGTAATCAGCGGTCAGCACCATGCGAAATCCATACTGCAAATAGAGGTCCGCTGCTCCGTTGATGTACTCAAAGAGATCGTCGGCTGTGAAAAAACGCGCTTCGTAGGTTTGTCGCCAGCCGGCCAGTTCACCCTTTTGCGGCAGCAGGCTGACCAGAGTCTGCTGCAGATTCTCCTGCGCCCGGCCGCTGTTGAGGAGAAGGAGACTGGTTATCCCGGCGAGCGTCAGATGTTTCAATAAATGGGGCATCATAGGATCCTCATGCAGTTACGTCACGCCAGCGGCAGACGGAAGGTTTTCTTCAATTCCGCTACTTTTCCGCCGATGTTGAGCTGATGCGGGCAGGCGGCAATGCAGGTTTCGCAAAGGCCGCAGACCTGCAGCCCATATTGTTCCGGCAACATGGACAAAGTCCATTCCGCGTGGCTGAGGTTGCCGTAGCTGCCGGCGTACATGGCAGCGCGCATGAGAGTGGGGATATCGACATGTTGCGGACAGGTCGGCACGCAGGCCCTGCAGCTCTGGCACATTGCTCCGATCTGCAACGATCCCAGTTTGATATAGTTCTTTTCCTCTTCATCCAGGTCCAGGTCCGCCGCTGCGGCCAGGTTGAGCTCCAGTTGATCAAAAGTGGTCATGCCGGGGATGGCGGTGGTCACCTCTTCATGCCGCAGCACCCATTTTAACGAGGCCTTGTGGTTCATAGGCACTTTTTCATCCCGCCGCTTGCCGCCCTGTGTTTTCATGGCTACGATGCCCAGTCCTTTTTCCTTGGCATAGGCGATCGCCTTTTCCGTGTCTTCTTTATCTTCGCGTTGGAGGTTGAAGGCGATCTCGGCCACGTCATAGATTTTTGCATCCGCTGCTGCGCGCACCACCTCGGGCACGCGGCCGTGACAGCTGACGCCGATGAAGCGCACTTTGCCTGCCTTCCGGGCTGCCACCGCGGCGTTCATCAGCGGTTCATAGTTCACCATTTGGGCGGTATCGCAGGAATGAAGATAGAGGATATCGACGTAATCGGTCTGCAGTCGGGTAAGGCTCAGATTCAGCATCTGGTTCAAATTCTCCGCCGTAGCCGCCGGCCCACGGCCGCTCGCCTGGGTGCTAAAGCCGCCGGTCTGATGATCGCGCGCCAACCAAACCTTGGTGGCGATGATTAACTTGTCGCGGTCGCCGCGTTCTTTGACTACGCGGCCGATGGCGGTCTCGCTGTTGCCGCGCAAATACCCGTGCGCCGTATCGAGATGAATGATGCCGGCCTCCAGAGCCCGTTTGATCAGATCCGGGCTGTCTGTGTTCATCACCCCGAAGCTGAGTATGGGGATTTTCACGCCTGTCCGGCCCAGCGGCCGGGTCGGCAATTTTATCTCCTGCGCCTTGCCGGTTTGAGCGGCCGCCCGACCAGGCCATGCGCAGCCCGCCGCCAGCATGCCGATGGAACTGCTTTTAAGAAACTGCCGTCGCTCCATTCTGTCCAAGCTCATTCATTTTCCTCCGCAATTTTCTGTCTGTGATGGTCCATAGCAACGAATGTTTAATGGTATTGAAAAATGCAAAGATTCGCAAGAAAAATTCCACGTTCTTTACAGCTGGAATGCCAATTTCGGCAGCCGTGGAAGCGATGGAAATCCGGCGTTGCATGGTAATGAAAATATCGATATAATGGACCATGCGCACAAACCTGCTCGCTAAAATCAAACGTTCTCCGCAAACGCCGGGCGTTTACCTGCTCAAGGACCGCGAAGGCGGCATCCTCTATGTGGGAAAATCGATCAACATCCGCAAACGCCTTCAGCAGCATGGAGCAGCCTGGAGAGCGGGATGGATGGATCGTGATCATCGCCGCATTCGTCCCGTGGTGGATGTCGCCTGGCAAGAGACCCATTCGGAATTGTATGCGCTCCTGCTTGAAGATTATCTGATCAAAAAACATTGGCCCATTGGCAACGTGCGGCAAAAGGATTACCTCGAATACGCTTATCTCGCCCTTTCCGCAGAGCCTCTGCCCCGTTTTGTCCTGATCGATGCACGGCAACGTGCGGAAAATTCTTGCTCCTTTGGGCCGTTTCGCGATCGCTATCATGCGCAGGACATGCTCGAACTGGTGCAAGAGCGGTTCCGCCTGCGGACCTGTCCTGCGATCAGAGAGGGCGGATGCCTGCAGTGGGAGATCCACCGGTGCTCAGGGCCCTGCCGCACTACCGAGGCTGGGGAGCGCTACCGGCGGACGGTTGTCCGGGCTGCCGAATCCCTCAGCTCACTCGATCCCTTTTTTCTTCGTTTTATCGAAAATAGAATAAAAGTACTTGCGCAACAAAAAGAATTTGAAAAAGCCGCCCATTATCATGCCCTGCTGCTGCGTTACCAAGGTTTGATCAACCGTGGTAAATTTTTCGCCATGTTCCGCAAGCATGGCCTGTTCATCCAGGAGAGCGGACGCTGGCCGAACACGTTTTTATTTCTCGAGGGAAGACTGGTACAGCGGAACGGCGAACGGGTGGACGGGATGCTGGTGGAGGGCGCTGATTTCAATGAGACCTGCACGAGCGAGCGGACCTTGGTCGATCGCGCGGATGTAATCTATCGCTGGTTGCGCAGCAGGCCGGGGGAAAACGCAATGGCCTTCATCGACCGGCTGGGTTGTCGAGATGCCTCGTATCCCTGATCCGCTTCGCAGTGTTCAGTCGATATCGATCATTCCGGCCTTGCGTTTGCGTCATATCTTCATCCGTGCGGCGACGATGAAAGCCCCAGCTGATGTTCATGGTTGGGGGGGCCGTTGAGCGCAGCCAGCGGTCGTTGAATTCGTGCAACAAGGCCGGCGCGATCTCCTCCTCCATGCGAATACGGACAATAGCGTTTTCGTCCAGCGACGCGATGCGCCGAATTAATCGCTCTCGCACCTCGGCGATCGATAGGCCTCGAATGTCGAGGACCAGATCGATCATGGGCCGGGTAGGCAGCGTTATGAAGCGATGAGTGATTCGACGCTCGGGTTCTCGAGCTAGGGTCAGAATGGAATAGCCCTTCTCTTCATCGCGTTCTGCGAAGGAAGTGCGCTCCGTGGAACCCGGATAAAAAACCGGCGCGCGCAGCGTCCTGCCGGCAAGATCTTTTGTGATCACCTGATGCCGATGGATATGTCCGCTCAGAACCGCATCGAACCCGGGAGGGATATCGACGCTCCGGATCACTTCTTCGCCGCTGCGAAAAGTAAAATGTTGCACGCCCACCTGCGCCCCTTCCACGGCCTGGTGCATACACAGCAGACGAATGTCCGCTGCGGCAGACTGCCAGCCTGTGCGTACCAGCTGGTCTTTGAACTGGAGCCGCGGATTGCGGCGAACGTGGGGAAATCCCGTCAACGCGATTTTGCATCCATTCAGAGTGACCACCCTGGTCAGCGGTCGGTCGAATACGATGATCCCTGAATGAGTTTCCAACAAGGACCTGGGAATATTCGAGCGTTCGTGGTTGCCTGGAACCAGGAAAACCGGGATGCCGAGGTCCGCGATGTGCAGAAGAGGCTCAAAAGCCTGGGCGACGATAGCCGGCGGAACTCGGCTGCGAAAGAACATATCGCCGCCGTGCAGCAGCAGATCGACCTCCTGCTGCAGCGCCGGCGTCAGGGCTTTGAGATAGTTGGCCATAAAATCTGCGCCGCGGCGTCGGCGCTGCACGCGTGGGCGCAGAGGAGCATCCAAGCCGAGATGGGTGTCGGCCAAAAACAGCAGCCGGACGGCGTTGTGGAAAGCCTGCGTCATTCAGATTCTCGCAAATGCGGTGGTTGAGGCACGAGGACAATTTACGGGACCGATCTGTAAAGCTCAACTGCTTTTTTCCGATGATTTCACCCCGGCCTCGTCGGTTGCTGATTTTTGAGCATGAAAAGGAGACGACGCTGCTCTCATCGGCCGCAGCCAGGGCGGCGAAGCCAATTATTCCTTGCAAATAAGGGTATTATTCATTATATATTTATGGGGTTCCGTTGACGGGCGGGGCAATCCGGTCCGGCTCATAAAAGCCCTTTTTCGCCTTTATGCGGCCGGACGATTCAATCAGCCTTTGCACGGGAAGTCACGCCGATGATCGGACAGACCATATCGCATTACCAAGTGTTGGAAAAGCTCGGTGAAGGCGGCATGGGTGTGGTGTACAAGGCGGAAGATAACCGGCTCAAACGGACGGTCGCTCTTAAATTTCTCGCCTCTTCTCTGACCTCGGATCCTGAGGCGCGCAAGTGCTTCATCCACGAAGCGCAAGCCGCTTCGGCGCTGGATCATCCCAATATCTGCACCATTCATGAAATACATGAAACGGATGAAGGACAGCTCTTCATCGCCATGGCCTATTACCTGGGCGAAACCCTGAAAGAAAAAATCGCAAAAGGCCCCACCTGTCTGCAGGAGGCGCTGCACCTGGTGCGGCAAATCGGCGAAGGCCTGGCCAAAGCCCATGACAAAGGGATCGTGCACCGGGACATCAAACCCGCCAATCTGATGGTCGTCGACCGCCGACTGATTAAAATCCTCGATTTCGGCGTGGCGGAGTTCCATCATTCAAGCCCGTTGTCCGGCCCCGGATTCCTTGTCGGCACCCCCGCTTACATGTCTCCGGAACAAGCCTCGGGAAAGCCTGTGGACCAGCGTTCGGATATTTGGTCGGTCGGAGTGGTGTTTTATGAACTGCTGACCGCCCATCGTCCATTCGCCGGAGAGAACGACAGCCGTCTGATCGATTGCATCCTGCATGAATGTCCCTGGCCTATAGAAAAATTTCTCGGCGCAGCGTCCGCGCCCATTAAAAGAGCGGTCGAAAAGATGCTGGCCAAGGATCCTAAGGACCGTTATCAGAGCCTTTACGAGTTTCTCGACGATCTGGAAAGTTATGAGAAGAAAACAGCGTCGTCTGACACCCGGGTGACGGCTGCGCCGCAGCCGGCTGTTCCTTCCATCGCTATTCTTCCTTTTGTCGATCTGAGCGCAGCGAAAGATCAGGAATATTTTTGCGACGGCCTGGCTGAAGAGATCATGGACGATCTGGCCCGGCTGAAAGGGCTGCGGGTGGCGTCGAGAAATGCGACCTTTCAGTTTAAAGGCAGGAATGCGGATATCTTAAAAATCGGTAAAAGTCTGAATGTGCAGAAAGTTCTGGAAGGCAGTATCCGCAAGGGCGGCAACCGGATTCGAATCGCCGTGCGTCTGATCAATGCCTCAAATGGCTTTCTGACCTGGGCCGATGAGTATGAGCGCGAGCTGGCGGATATTTTCGCCATTCAGGACGAAATCTCCAGCGCCGTGGTGAAAAATCTGCAGCTCCAGTTCGGCGGCGCCATCGGCGGCGCTTGCGGCCCGGGTTCGGCGCGGCATTACACCGAGAATGTGGAGGCCTACTCCCACTATCTTCGGGGAAGGTTCTATTGGAACAAAAGGACCACGGAGTCGATCCAAAGCGCTGTCAGGCACTTTAAGGCAGCCATCCAGATCGATTCCGACTATGCGCTCGCCTACTCTGGTTTGGCGGACGCTCATATTGTGTTGTGCCTGTACGGTCGAGTCGCTCCTGCTGAGGGCATGCCCAGGGCCATGGAGGCGGCTCAACAGGCGCTGCGAATCGATGAATGGCTGCCGGAAGCGCACATCTCTCTCGGCTGCGCCAAGGCCGTCTATCAATGGAAGTGGCAGGAGGCGGAGCAATCCTTCCTGCGGGGGATCGAGCTCAAGCCGGATTATGCCGGCGCGCATCACTGGTACGCCATCAATCTGCTGACGCCGCTGGGCCGGTTTGAGCAGGCGGTCCGCGAGGCGCAAAGCGCGTTGGAACAGGAGCCGTTTTCGCTCGCCATCCATGCGGCGGTCGGATTGGTCTATTATTTCAGCCGCCGGTATGAGGACGCCATCAAACATTTCAGGCAGGCTCTGGATAAAGATCCTGATTTTCCCGCCAATCAATTTTTTCTCGGCCAGGTGTACGTTCAACAGGCCCGTTATCAGGAGGCCCTGGACTGCTTTCAGCAAGCGATGAAGATAGACAGCGACAACACCAACATGCGTGCCACCTATGCCCATGCCGCCGCGGCCTTCGGTAAAACAGCTGAAGCCCGCTCCCTGCTGGAGGATCTGTTAACCCTGGCCAAGAAACAGTACGTCTCTGCTTACGACATCGCCTCGGTCTATCTCGGCTTGGGAGAAAAAGAAACGGCGCTGTCCTGGCTCGAAAAAGCCGCAGACGAGCGCGCTTATCTGTTGAGCTATCTAAAGGTCGATCCTTTTATGGACCGTTTGCGTGAAGAAAAACGGTTCCAAGCGGTCAGGGAAAAAATCATGGGGCAGGCTGCTGTTCGATGACGCCTGTGATCCGCAGCGGCAAACAAAGCGCCCTTTTTCCGGACCAGCGAATGAAGGAGTGGTCATGGAGAAAAAAGATAGCGGTGTTGAATCGCCGGCCATTCGAGTGACGGTTGAGCAGCAGGGGCAGGACGCCCGCGAGCTGCAGTTTCGCAAGGGATTTCTCATCGGCCGGGAGGACGGCTGCGAGGTGCAGATTATATGTCCGGGCGTCAGCCGCAGGCATGCACAGGTTTCCTATGAGCAGGGGCGCTGGTGGATCGAAGATCTGCAGAGTGCGAACGGCACTTTTATTCAGGGACAAAGAATCAGCAAAATCCCCCTCGCTTCGACGGTCAAGGTCGTGCTCGGCGCTGCCGGCGATGTGTCGTTGCTCTTTCACCTGGACCCGCCCTCGACAGAGGCCATGACCCTGCATGAGGCGCCGCCCTCGGTTACGCAGGTCATTCGGCAGTATTTTGCCCCAAAATCAGGAGAAAAGCCGGGTGAGCATACCCTGCTCATCCGCGGCGCCTTTAAACGTCTGCAGCATCAACAGAAGAAAAAGTATCTGCGGATCATCGGCGGCGTGCTGGCGATCGCCCTGGTTTTGGCTGCATACGCCTATATGCAGCATCAGGAGGTGAAAAAGCAAAAGGCGCTGGCCAAGCAAATGTTTTACAGTATCAAATCCTTGGAATTGGAGTTGAACCATCTGCAGCTGCAGGCGGCGGCGGACAAGGATGCAGCGGCCTTGAGCAAGGCCGAGCAGATCCGCAGCCGTCAGTCGGAACTCATCCGCAACTATGAAAAATTTCTCGAGCAGCTCAACTTTTACAAAGATGCCAAATGGAGCGAAACGGACCGGGTGATCCTGCACACGGCGCGGATTTTCGGTGAGTGTGAGCTCGGCCTGCCGCAGGAATTCCTCGTTGAAGTGTATAAATACATCAAACAGTGGAAAAAAACCGATCGACTGCAAAAAGCTCTCGCCCTTGCCCGGGAGAGTGGATTCCATCGAATTGTGCCCCGGCTTATGCTGGAGCAGCATTTGCCGCCCCAGTTCTTTTACCTCGCTCTGCAGGAGAGCGACTTTAACTATAAAACCGTCGGACCGCCCACCCGCTTTGGCATCGCCAAGGGGATCTGGCAATTCATTCCGGCCACGGCCACACGCTATGGGCTGAAAAACGGGCCGCTGGTCGGCATCCCCCAGTATGACCCCAAGGATGAACGGTTTCATTTTGAAAAAGCGACTCGGGCGGCAGCCTGTTATATCCGCGATATCTACAACACCGAAGCGCAGGCCTCCGGCCTGCTGGTGATGGCTTCCTATAACTGGGGCGAACGGCGAGTGGTGGAGTTGTTGCAGAAAATGCCGTTGAATCCCCAGGAGCGGAATTTCTGGGAGCTATTGCGATTATATCGCGACCAGATCCCCAAACAGACCTACGATTACGTGTTTCACATCTTTTCTGCGGCGGTGATCGGAGAGAATCCGGCCCTGTTCGGATTTCAACTCGACAATCCACTGCGCGAGGCGCTGCCGCCGGCTGCGGAGTGAAATCCGGCAGTAAGGAATGATGTTTCATCCGCTCGCAGGCGTCAAGGGATCCAGGCTGACCGCTGGGACCGCGACGCCCTTTTTCTGCTCCACGGCGTTGCGCGGACGCTCGTTGGTGCGGGAAATTTACTTGTTTTTTCTTCCTCATTGGCTATTTTAGCTGCGAAGTGGAGGGGGAGGTTCAGGCCCGCAGGCCTGAATGCGGCAGTGCGGTTTGAACGAAGGTGGCGGTTGGTGGCGCTCAGCAGAAGGATCTTTGCTGCAAGCGCAGATCGTTGACCCGAAAGAGGTGGCCAAACGTCAGACCGCGGACAGGATCAATAGCACCATCGAAAGAGGCGTGGATGAAGGTCTCAATCAGATCGGCAAGGGGCTTGGCAAGTTTGTAAAAAAGAAAAAGGGAACAGCCGGCAGCGAGGCGGAGGAAACAGCGGCAGTGGAAGAGGATGAGGAAACGGAAGAGTCCCAACGTTCATCTTCTGCCGGCCAATCCGGCGCCTCAGCCCAGCCAAAGCTGTCAATCACCACGCAGTACGATTTCGTCCCCGGCGACCGGATTCTCTTTTTCGACGATTTCTCCCAGGATGAGGTCGGCGACTTTCCCGCTCATTGGACCTCCAACGGCAGCGGCGAGGTCAAAACAGTCAACATCGCTTCCGGAAAATGGTTTCATATGAACGGTGAGGATGCCGTTTATTGCTGTGGCAAAAAGATCGATTTTCCCGACAACTTTATCATCGAATTCGATATCATCCCTGACGAGGAGTACACCCACGGCGCGACTCTGACGCTCTACGGCGACAACCCGAAGAACCGATGGAACTGAACAGCGATCTCTATCCCGGCACAGCCGGCCTGCACATTACCATGAAAAAAGAGGGTTGGGAAACCAAAGGCTACGCCAGCGCGGATGACGCCTGGCTCGAGGGGCAGGCGGTCAGAAATCCGCTCCTCACCGAGCAGGTCAACCATGTCATCATCTGGGTGCAGAAGAGAAGGGTGCGGATCTATTACCAGGGCGCCAAAGTCCTTGACGTTCCGACCAATATCCATTCTAGGGTGAAATTCGACCGGCTGCGATTCTCCGGCTGGGATGCGGGGAGCTACCCGATGATCACCAACCTGCAGATCACCACGGCCTCGCCAGACACCCGCAGCAAGCTGCTCACAGAAGGCAGATTGGTGACCTATGGCATCACCTTTGACGTCAACAGAGCCGAGATCAAGACCGAGTCCTTTGGCACGCTGAAGAGCATCGCCGATGTGCTCAATGAGAATCCCGGTGTAAGCGTCAAGATCGTCGGTCATACGGACAGCGATGGCAATGAAAGCACCAACCTTAGCCTGTCCAAGCGGCGGGCGGAATCGGTCAAGAACGAACTGATCAAAACTTTTAGCATCGAGGCTAGCCGCATGGAAAGAAGGCGCCGGCGAAAGCCGGCCTGTCGCAGCCAACGACGCGCCAGCCAATAGGGCCAAGAACCGCAGAGTAGAATTCATTAAAAAGTAGCGAAAGGGCGGCCTTGACTCGAGGGGCCGCCCTTGATTCTTCGTCAGAGATCAGCGCGTCCCGAGCCGTCACCTGAGCAGCACAGCGCTTCTGATCGGCGGCGGCATGGGTACGTCGCCTTTGAGCGCCAGCCAGAGGATCTCGTTCAGCTCGTCGAAATCGGCCAGGTCATAATCCGACCAGTCCAGCAAGGCCGACCGACGTGCGCCTTCTCCTTCGGCCGGGTTTTTCGCCATCAAATCGACGCGGCTGGCTTCGTGGGTAAAAGGCGTCAGCGTCGGTGTTGTCGTAAAGACGTTGCAGAGCGGCGTGGCCAGTTGATCGTATTGGGTCATGGGCGGCAGCCCGAGGATGAGTTCCATGGTGCGCACCATGGAGACTGTGGTATACATGGTGCTGTCGACGATGCCGCCGCGTTTGACCCAGGGGGAATAGACCAGCCCCACGGTGCGGCGCGAGTCCACGTGGTCCGGACCGTTTTGCGCATCGTCCTCGATGACAAAGATGGCGGTTTCCGGCCAGAATTTCGACCTGCTCACCGCCTCGACGATCATGCCCAGAGCCAGATCGTTGGAGGCGACGCAGGCAATGGGGGTGAACCGGCCGGCGGTGAGTCCATCAGTATGATTTTCGCCGAGGGACATGACCATGTAATTCCACCATTCGCCCCGATTCTCCGCTTCGTGCAATTCCCGAATAAAGACCTCCGCCAGTTTGGGATCGCGCTGGCGTCCGCCCGGCACTGTTTTCAGCTTGAGCCATTCCTCACTGTAATGATCGCGCAGCCCGGATGCGCCGATGAATTGCGGCTCGGTGTCGGGCGAAGAGCGGAACGAAGCGAATTCGCCATAGCTGCGAAAGCTTTTTCCGTGCTTGCGGCAATGGTCCCAGAGATAACCGGCGGGGGAAGAGGTCAGCCGTTCGTCCGCATTGGGTTGGCCCCGCCGGCTGTAGCTGTTGACCCAGGCCTTTTGGGTGTAATCGGTCACATACGCGGCGTTCGACCACTGATGGCCGTCTTGGGAGACCTCGCCGTTGGCGTAAAGATTGTCGAGGATCACGGTCTCCCGCGCCAGTTTGTGGGCGTTCGGCGTCACCTCTTCGCCGAACAGGACCAGATTGGGGTCGCCGTTGCCCTTGCCCAGATCGCCGAACACCTGATCATAGGTCCGGTTTTCGCGGATGATGTAAAGCACATGTTTGATTTTAGGAAACACCTCTTTGATGATCTTTTCACTGTGCGCTCGATCGATCTGCGCGGTGGGATCGGGAAAATTGCTTTTGACCTGCGCGGTGTACGCCGCCAGTTGACCGCGGTCCGGCACATCGATCACCGAGAATACGCTCTGCAGTTGAGAGCCGACATAATCATAGGGCCGGGTCGGATCCGGCGCGGTCCTCTTGAATGGGGTTATAGCCGGAAAATTGCCGCGCAGATTCATCCCGCCCTTGCCGGTAGCGACGTAGAGCTTTTGACCGTCGGGAGAAACGGCGACGGCGCTGGGATACCAACCGGTGGGAATGAATCCCAACACCTCCGATTCACCCGGACGGCTGATGTCAATTACAGCGATGCTGTTGTTATCGGCGTTGGCCGCATAAAGCCGCCGGCCGTCTTTGCTGACCGCCAGCGCCACCGGCGTGGCGCCGACCAGATCTCTCGGATTGATAGAAGTGCGGATGGTCTCCGTCACTTTAGCGTTGCTGATCACGCTTACGCTGTTGGAGCCGCTGTTGGCTACGAACAGCCGGCCGTCCTGCGACCAGAGCAGATCGTTGGGATGGTTGCCGACCTTCATTCGGCCGGTTTCTTTCATGGATTCGGCGTCGAGCAGGCTCACCGACTCTTCCCCCCAGTTTGAAACCGCCAGGATCTTGCCGTCCGGCGACGGCGCTGCGCCGTAGGGACGGTAGCCCACCTGGGCGCAGGTCTGGCGGCTGAAATCCGCGCCGCTCAGGCGATAGACCGTGTCGTTGTTGATGTCGACGACATAGAGCGTTCCATCGATGCCCAGGGCGACGCCGGAGATGAACCATTGTTCATCGCTCAGCCCCTCGATCGCCAGGGAGGGCAGTAGTTCGAGCCGGTCGTCCTTCACGCTGAGCCGCGAAATCGGATTTTTCAGATAGTCCAGCATCGCTTGGCTGACGCCGAATTGAACCGCCGCGCTGGCGAACCGTTCGGTCACCGGTCCTCCGCCGGATACGAACAGTTCGCGGCGCGTGGGGTCGAAAGCCATGCCGGTCCAGTTTTTGGCGATGGGAAAGCCGGCGATTATTTTTTCCGCAGTCAGATCGATGATGTTGACGCTGTGATCATGCCACCCGGCTGTGTTGACAAAAGCCCTTCCGCCGTCCGGGCTGACGATGATCCTCATGGCCATATCCCCCGGAAGCGGCAGAGGCCGGCCGGCGGGAGATATGCGCCAGGTGTTGGGCAATGTGGCGGACTGGCCGTCCGTTGCCGTAGCGGGCCGCAGCACCCGGTGCCGGGAACCGGCGCAGTGGAGGAGCGCCAGAGAGAGGAGCAACTCTGATAAAACGATTGCCTTGATCAATATTTTTTTCATCTCAAACCTCCATTCGCCAAAGGGAGAGCTAGTGGAACAGAAAAGCCGCTGTTGCGGATCGATGCACGAAGTGGGCTCGGGCTGTCAGCCATTTGCAGACAGGCGGCCAGGCAAAAGAGACGGATGCATTGCATCGTCATCCTTATTTTAATATCAGGTATGCCGTTTGGACTTGTTTTCTTCTCTCTTCGGATAATATAGCTGTTCATAGTCTTAATTCAAATATGAATTAACACCCTAACCTCCATCTGTGATCTCTATGCTTGGGAAGATGTGGGGGTGCAATTATAACGCCGTGGTGGCGAAAGCTATAGCGTCCTGCTTGTAGCAGGTAACGCCCTGTTGAATAAAAACTGGCAAGAGGGCGTTTCAAAAAATGCACCCTTTGGCAAATGGAGTAGTGATCTTGGTGGCAACGGCTGTTCAGAGAATTCACTGACTTGGCACTGCTCCGCTTTATATTGCTTTTCAGGCTTTAGGGAAAAAGTGCTTGCATTTTTGGGCTAGAATGGGTATAATGCATTTAAGATTCAGATTGTTGCTAATTCTAGAAGGGGGTAGATTGGCATGATCTAGAAAGCATAAATAGAGCCACAGAGATGGCTATATTTATGCTTTTTTTTTATTCCATCCTTTGCTGCGCATTTGCAATGCCACCCCCATGAAATTTAAATGAGTTCATAGTGATCCAATATTTTTAGGGCCACCTTTCGGCTATCCTAGATGGAGAGCATGATGTACATGCGTACGTCGAGCTTTAATCGAGTTTATCGCACTATGTGGATGTTCTCGCATCAAAATGTGGAGGGTACCATGAAGAAAAATTGGATGGTTTTAATCGCCGTTTTATTCCTTTTTGAAATCGGGCTGGCCGACAATGAAGATACAAATAGCTTTCCTAAAGGGCAGTTGGTTAAGAGTGTTCCACTCACCACGACATCCGGCAAAGGCCAGGCTTTACTCAAACCGAATAAATTGTATTATCAGCCGTTTAATGAATTCGTCGATGGTTGGGCGTTGACGGGCGAGTGGCATATCGGCCAATTGCCGCTTGATGAGGGCGGGGGAGTGGCTTTGGCTTCCACACGACAAGCCAAGTATCAGCCGCAGCTCGACAGTCGTTCGATTGGTCCGATGATTGACTTGCCGACAATCGACCCAAGCCGCCAAAAGTTGATGCTTACATTGCGAGAAAAATTTGAAATTGAGAGCAGCTATGATCAGGGATATCTGGAAGTATCAATCGACGATGGGGCCTCGTGGATTTCAATACATGGCCGATCGGGTAAAAGCGATTGGTGTGAAACTCTGGTGGATATCAGCCATTTTTCCGGAAAAACGATTCGCCCCGCTTTTCGGTTATTGACGGATAAATCTGAAGAATTCTCAGGCTGGCAGATCGAATCCATGGGAATTGAACTCCAGGAGATCCAGCAGTTGGATGCTTCTCTAATCAGCCTGAATCCCCAGGGATTTCCATATATCTATATGAATGTGGCGGTCAATTCAGGTGCATCCGTGCTCAGTCAGACAAATTTCGCCGTCTATGAAAATGGCGTTTTGCAGACCGATTATTATCAGGTTGCTCCTCCGCAAACCGGAAGCGGAAATCGGCTTTCTGACATTGTGTTTCTGATGGACAACAGTGGAAGCATGGGAGACGATCAGGCCGCTGTATACAACAACGTACGCAGTTTTGTGGATAATTTATCCGCTTCCGGAGTCAATTATGCACTTGGATTATGCCGTTTTGGCATGTCTGAGGGTGATGGAAATCCGATCTTTGAAAATAGCGGTCAATTAACCCAGGATCCCGAGTATTTCAAGAATACACTCTGGTCGTATAATACGGTTTATGGTTCACGTGAACCTGGATATGATGCAGTCTTACAATCCTGCAGTGCATTCAGTTTTCGGCCGGGAACACAAAAGATTTTTATCCTGATAACAGATGAGAGACCGGACCAGGGAAACGCGACCGTGAACGCCGTATTAAACGCCTGCACCTCGGGGTCCATCACACTTTTTGTGCTGACAACGGCGGAGCTCAATTCCTATTACACCACGCTTGCATCTGCAACCAATGGGGCCATTTTTGATATTCGCGCTAATTTCAACACCATATTACACCATATCTCATCACAGGTCTCCAATAACTATGTAGTGCAATACCGTTCCAGCAACCCGATCGCGGACGGGGTAGAGAGACAAGTGGAAGTGCGGATCAACTGGAATACAGAGCGTACTTCAGTCTATGGCAGCTACGTTCCCGGTGCTGTGCCGCAAATCCTCCGCACGGCAGCGACTTTGGCATTGGAAGCGCAAGCCTGGGCGGCTCATTCTTCATTGATCATTGAGGTAGAAGTGATTGATCGATCCGCACCCTATGTGGCGTCGGTAACGTTGTATTGCCGAACCACCGGATCCAGGAATTATTACTCAATCGGGTTGACGCGAGGATCTGGCTCGATATGGAGAGGACAGCTTCCAGAGACAATCGTCGACACTCCGGGAGTCGATTACTACTTGACCGCCTCTGATGGATCCACCACCGTCTCTACGCCGGCTGTAAATCCTATTGATGCACCCTACCAGATCGCCGTGTTACCAAACGTCGCGCCTTTGATCGTTCATACACCGATTACCCAAGCGGCGAGAGGATTGCCTATTACGGTGACCATTGAGGCGATGGATGTGACGAATAGATTAAGCGGTGTTCGCCTTTATTATAAACGCACGGGACAGTTGACATTCCAATCAAATGATTTTTCGTTTGTTTCGGGTAACACCTATGTTTGTGAGATTCCAGCAGAATATGTCACTCTGAGCGGAGTAGATTATCTCATCAAGGCATGGGATGATTTAGGGGTAGCTTCTACCCATGGGACCTTTGATCTTCCGCACAATATTTCAACTTCTATTAGCGGAAGCTGGCGTCCCATCCTCCTTGATCCTGTGGCGAATAAAGTGGGGATGGGAGTGGATCTTTGGCTGTCTTGGGAGGCCAGTACGGGCGCGACGGCTTATCGAATTGTTCTTGATGATGATGCTAATTTTTCATCACCTGAATTTTCGCGCGACAATTTCTCCAAAACAAGAATTTTCGTATCCGGGCTAAAATATGCGACAAGGTATTATTGGCGGGTTCAGTCTAAAAACTCCCAAAGTATCAGCGAATGGTCGCAAGTGTCCTCTTTCGTGACGATGAGTCAACCCCCGGTTGCTATTACGGCGCCAAGTCAATATGTGTTGTCCTATCTGCAGGAAGGCGATCAATGCTACACCGATCGGGATTATACGATTTACAGCCTGCCGTCAGGTCTACAGAATAATTTGTCTATCAAAGTGGCCAATGCGGATAAAAAAAATTCCAACGCCAACTATATTTCTTTTAATCTTTCCGAGCCCGCAATTCTTTACATTGCTTACGACCAGCGGTCAAGCCTTCCGCCGGATTGGCTCAATAGCGGATTCGTTCCCACCGACAAGAAGTTAGTGATTTTAGAATTGGATGGTTCATTGACCGTTTTAGAGCTTTGGAAAAAAACTTTGCAGCCAGGCGCACATATTCTCGGAGGCAATCTTGCGGCCGGCGCGGTCGGTGCGGCAATTAATTATTTGGTCTTATTCGGTTTTAGTTTTGATCCTTTTGCGTTGCCGGAAATCATCAGCCCGGTGGAAAAGGCAAGGTATGTATCGATCAATCCGACCAAATTTGTCTGGCGTAAATTTCCAGGGGCCAAGTGGTACCATTTTAATCTAAATACTGCAAAAAGTGCTGCCAATGTGATCGTTTATGATTATGGCATAACGGATACAACCTTTCAAGTGAATAATCTAGAGTTGGATCGAACCTATTATTGGCGCCTGCGCGTGGCCGGTCCGGACCGCCGGACGGAATGGACTGATTACTTTAGCTTTACCACCGGAATAGCGCCAACGGTTGTCGATTTGAGCATATCCGGCCCGTCTGAGGTTAAAACTAATTCATACGCGGACTATACCTGCACTGCCGTCTTTAGTGATGGAACAAGAAAAGACATTACCGATTCCACTGCTTGGACAGAGAATTCCGATTTTGTCCAAATCTCGCGCTTTGGCCATTTGACTACGTCTATCGTTTCTGCAGATCGAAGTATCACCCTCGAAGCTCGTTATTCGGGTTGCTCTGCAAGCAAAACGATTGCCATCAAGGAAAGGCTGGCGCCGGTCATTTTTATTCCCGGCATTATGGGTTCGCCGCTCTATGACGATATCAATTCTGATAATCGTCTGTTTGATAACGCGTTCTCCTTATTTAATGAGCGGATTTGGATAGATCCTTACAGACTGGATAATCTATTGCAGCAGGTATATTTATTGGCCCTGAGATTAGACGAGTCCGGCGAAAACTCGTTGTCTCAATCCAATCATATCAAGGTGGCTCCGCTGCGCGGTGATGGTGGCAATACGCTAGTTGATAATTTGGAGAAAAAGCCATTGGATTGTTATAAAGGTTTTTTCGATTATTTTGCACGCGTAGAGAGAGGATACATCCTCGATCAAACCGAGTTGGTGCCCCCCCCATCAGGCATCAACCTGTTTTGTTACTCATATGATTGGAGAAAAAGCATTGCCTGGAGCGGAAAGAATCTCTCTGCTTTCATTGATTCTGTCTTGAAATGGACGAAGTCTAATAAGGTAAATATCGTCGCTCATAGTATGGGTGGTTTGGTGGCGAAAAGTTGTGTGAAAAATTCCAATACCGAACGCATCAACAAGTTAATCTTTATCGGCACACCCCATCTTGGCGCACCTAAGATATACTATACCATGTTGACCGGTGATGTGGAGTTTGGTCTGGCCGATAAGTTTATCTCCAATGAGACCATAAAAATAATTACCAAGAATATGCCATCAACGTACCAGCTTTTTCCATCAAAAGAATATTTTGATACGTCGATTAACAACGGCGGATTGCATTCAGATCTCTATGCTTATTCTTTAAGCAAGGTCTACCCCTTCCGCAACCCGCCACAAATTGAAAATTTGGGCTATTTTGAAGCTCTAAAGTTTTTTAAGGAATTACGAGGTTTTACAGACAATCTTTTTAATGCTAATTTGTTGGATTTATTTAATATCACGCAGGAAGATATCAGCAGAGTCGATTTTGGCAACATAAGCGTCTATAATATTGTCGGAATTGGTACCGCGACAATAGGGCACATAAGCGTTTTCTTTGATCTTTTTAATTTAAGATATGATCATTTGCCAATCTACTCTGTTGATGGCGATGGAACCGTTCCGTTGAAAAGCGCAGAAACCATAAACGGACAGACACATCAAACGCAGCATACCTATTATGTGCCTGATTGCGAACATACAGAGTTGGCCTCAGACGATAGAGTTACACAGATTATTGAAAGATTATTGAAAGAACCTGCCATCGTGCAAGCACATCCTCTTCCCAATAATCATACTTATTCAAATTTGGATGTCTGGCAATCCATACTCGCTTGTCCAGTGATTGCCCACGTGTATGATGACCTGGGGCGGCATACCGGCCCCACCTCGGACAGTACTTTCGCAGAGGAAATCCCCGGCAGTCGGTATATCCCGGCTAATCTGGCCGATCCGGAATCGAAAAAAATATTTCTATTGCCGATAGGAGGAGTCTATAATTTTGAAATCATTTCGCAGGACACAACGGGCCATTTTGACTTTAATGTTTTGGAAATTATCAACGGGAAGGTGACGGCATCGTTAGCCTTTGACAGCATTAAAATTGTGCCAACATCACGGGCTTATTGTCGACTGACCGCACTGTCGCCACAGCTGGTTGTTAACCTGGATGAGGATGGAAATGGAAGTATCGATACCATTCTTTATTCGCGCGGCAATTGTCCAACCTCCGCGAATTTAAATTCTGCAAGTCAAATTATTGCCGATTACTCGATTTATCAGAATTACCCTAATCCTTTCAACCACTCGACGATAATAAAATTTGACCTACCTGAAGCCGAACATGTGAAAATTGTCATCTTTAATAGCAGTGGTCAACAAATGTTGACCCTTGTCGATCAACGAATGACTGCAGGAAATCACGAGGTGCTGTTTGATGGTAGCGAGCTCGCCTCCGGCGTGTATTTTTACCGCATAACGGCAGGTTCTTTTAATCAAACGAGAAAGGTGGCTCTCGTCAAATAAGGAAAATTATCAAACGGGCGATTGTTCAGCACACCCTTTATTGCCGGACAAGAAAACATCCAGAAAAAAGCAAGTGCTAGAACATGTAAAAATGAGAACTGATTAGTGCGACAAAATGAATCTATTTTAGGCACTGCAGTAAAGCAACACATCACACTTGTGAACGACGCTGGTCAGAGGCGCTTCAGCTCGCTTCCACAGGAAGAACCGCCGTGAGCGTGGCGCCTTGCCCCGGTTCACTTTTTACCGAAAAGCATCCTCCCTGCAGTCGAACCCGTTCTTCCATATTGCGCAATCCATGATGGGCGCTGCCGTTCGTCGCCCTGGCCGCGGCCGGGTCAAACCCGCAGCCGTCATCCTCGATGGTGAGACAGACCTGTCCGGCCTGGTTTTCAACCTGTACCCGCACCCGTCTGGCTTGCGCGTGCTTGAAAATATTGGTCAGGGCTTCCTGGGCCACGCGAAACAGAACGGTCTCTGCGCTCGATCCCCTGATCGGTTCGAGGCCTTTTGCGCTGAAAGAGACATCGAGGTTCCATTTATCTTGATATTTTTTTAGGTAATCCTGTAATGCGATCTCCAGACCAAAGTCATCGAGGATGGACGGACGTAAATCGTAGCAGATGTTCTGCGCCTGTGTGATCAATTCCTTGATCGTCGTCGCTGCGTCGATCAGAGCTGCCGGCGGGGCGCTCTTGCCGGCTAGGCTGTTTACCACTGCGGCCAATTCATACTGCAAAGCGATCAAATGCTGCCCCAGTGAATCATGAATATCCCGCGCGATGCGGCGTCGTTCCTTCTCCTGGATATCTGCCATACGCAAGGATATATTGCGCAGGTCATCGTACATCGCCACCTGCTCCGTGACATCGATGTTCACGCCCACCAAACCGATCAGCTGATCGGCTTCGGTCAGAACCGGACTCAGGGTGGCGATATAGGATAGAGCATTCCCGTCTCGAACAATGGAAAAAGAGGTCTGCGCCGTGGCCCGGGTTTTTATCACTTTGGCGACCAAATCTTTCAGGCATTGAGCCGGGCCGGGGTCCTTTATCACTTCTTCGATCGTGCGTCCGAAACACAAACCCCATACCGTGTGAAAAGCGTCGTTGGCCTCGCCGTATCGCCCGTTGAGGTCGAGGCTGTAAACCTCATAGCGAATAGCGCTGAACAGGGTGCGATAGCGCGCCTCGCTGATGCGCAATTTTTCTTCCATCTGTTTCCGTTCGCTAATATCGCGGCACTGGCAGACCGCACCGATCACGCGGCCCTCCGTTTCATAAATGGGGCTCAGGTGAAATTCTAGAATACCCTGTTTCTTGAAAAGCGACGGTCTCTCCATCGTCACCCGCTCGCCGTTGAACACCCGATCATAGGTCGCTTTCCAAAAAGCGTTCTGCTCCGGGTCGAGGGCGGGCGGCAGGCTCGTTCTGCCAGGGATCAAGGGATGGACGCCGTAGCTTTGCAAGAGCCTCTGCGCATTGGCATTGATGACCAGCAGCCGGTATTTAAGGTCCACGGACCAGATACAGCCGTCGCTGTTTTCAATCAACGCTTGCAGCCGTGCTTTGTATTTGAGCAAATGATGGTAGAGAAGGTTGAAGAGGATGCCGGTGCCGAGGATGATGATGACGGATCGATGAAATCCGTAATCAGCAGGCATGGAGGAGAACAGCGGTTGGGCGAAAAAGAACCATCCCAGGACCACCGAGATCAGCAAGGCGCCGATCCCACCCCATAAACCGCCGATCCACGGCGCTGCGGAGATCACGGGGATGAAGAGCAGCCAGGCCACCGGTTTGATATAGTCCCAAAACATCCATTGAAGCCAACAGGCGGCCAACGGCAACAGCCAGGCGACCGCCAGCCGCGTAATGCGGCGCCGCGAAAAATGAATTGCGATCATTGTCTGCTTTCCAGCTCAGTGGAAGCCGGATGGCGGTCGAGTGCTGAAAGAGCGTCCCTGTCCCGGCAAAGATAAAAATTTTTTTTACCGCCGTATTTAGACAAAATACCCATTCACTATTGAATTTACAAGTGAAAATATAAACAGATAGGCTGTATCTGCTGCCGCAGCGGAAGGCTGGCTGGGAAAAAGAACTTGCAACGCCGGAAGGATCGCCAAATGCACGGCGTTCTCGGAGATTCGGTGATTGGGAACTGTTTCTTCAATCATCCGGCGAATATAGCTATTTTCTCCCAGGGATCCTAGACTCTCCTCAACCGCTGCGGCACAGAAACGCATATTCGAATCATCCTCACGGCCGGCGAGCGAAAACTAGTTGTCCTTTTTATTTGAATCTCTTACATTATCCCACCGTGTGCAGATCGGGATACGGCGCTCGGTAAACAAAGGAAAAGACTGGCTATGACACACTCCTCAGAATCGTCCAGACGTGTTTTTCTCTCCACCCTGGCTGCAGGCGCCTTGGGTGTGGGCGCCTTGGGCGCGAGCGCCCTGAGCGCAGGCTTAGCCGCAGGCGCAGGACAAAAGGCACACGGCCCCATGAATGGCCCTGAGCCCCGCAGCGATGACGGCGAGGCCGTCCACCCGCTTCGCAACGACAAAAAGTTCGTTCCCGTCATGATCACGCCGTTCACTCTGGACGGCCGGGTCGATTACGACGGCCTTTCCCGATTGACCGATTTTTACCTGGCGGCAGGGGCGAAAGGCTTTTTTGCCAATTGTCAGAGCAGTGAGATGTTTGCGCTGACGGAAGAGGAGAGGCTGTCGATAACCCGCCATGTCGTCCGCCACGTGTCCGGCGCCATGCCCGTGGTGGCCAGCGGCTCCTTCGGCGAATCGCTGGAAGCCAAGGCCGAGTTTGCCGATAAAATCTATCAGACCGGCATCAACGCCGTCATCATGATCTCCGGCCATTTTGCCAAGAAAAACGAGAGCGATGACGTGCTGATCAGCCGGTTTGAAAAATTCTTTGACCTGACCGGCGCCATTCCCCTGGGAACCTACGAATGCCCGAGGCCCTACAAGCGGATTATCACTCCTTATGTCTTCAGCTATCTGCTGGCCGCCAAACGGGTGATCTATCACAAAGACACCACCATCGTTTTCGATAAAGTAAAAGTCAAAATCGACCTTGCCAAAAACAGCCATCTGGAGTTTTATGATGCCTGTACGGCGAACGCCATGCGTTCGCTGCAGGCGGGCGCAAAAGGGATGTCCGCGGTCTCGGGAAATTTTTATCCGGAAATACTAGTGTGGATGTGCGACAATGCCATGCGGCCGGAGAAGCAGGAAGAGGTGCATTATATGCAGGAGCAACTGACCAGGGCCGAGGCCGTGATCGCCAAAGGATACCCGGCGAGCTCCAAGTATTTTCTACAGAAAAGAGGATTGCCGATCGAGCCGATCACCCGGAACAAGAAAATCAAGCTCAAAAAGAAAAACATCGCAGCGCTGGATGCGATGTATCAGACCTTTCTCGGATGGTGCGACCGGATCGGGATTGAGCCGGTCAGATTATAGTCACGAGTAATGTTCACCGATACGATAGGGCTCTTTACATCGCCAAAGGGCGGGGTGTTTTAGCGCCGCATGGATGTACGCCGCTTTGTTTTCATCTCGACTTATAATTGAACTGCTTTACAACGGTTCTCTCCGTCGTTTTATCATCGAGGATGTAAATATCGTACGTCTCGCCTTTTGCCTGCACGCGCAGAACGATGTGTCCTGAGATCGATTGATAGTGCTCTTCGGCCATGTTGCCCAGAAAGGTCTGGTTGGCCGGGTGGAGAAAATTCGTGAAAAGATCCCGTTCGCCCGGATAGACAAAGCGGCTGGTGATGCGCCGCACCACCTCCTCGCCCGGATGGCGAACCGTCCAGCTTTGTCCGATCCAAACGCGCGGCTGCAGGGTTCTGACAAAATACTCATTCTGGGAATCGCGGTTGCCGTGATGGTTCAACGTGGCGACATCCACTTGGCCGATGACCGGCGCGGCATAGGATTCCATGCTGAAAAAATCGCAACCGCCGGTATGACCGATGCCGGGAATATCGCCGCCGGTGTAGAAATCAAATTTTCCGTATGAAATTTTGATGCCGCAGGATAGATTGTTTTCGTCAACCTGTTCTCCTTTTTTGAATTTTCTCATCGCTACGGTGGTGTCGGAGATGCCGGCGACATCTCCGTTGGCGAAAAGATTCTTAATGGTGAAATCCGCAAACTCCTCCCGGCCGTTGATTAAATGAAATTGAGTGACCGACCCCACGCGGAATTTTTCGTAAATCAGTCCGTTGGTTTTCTTTTGGTATTCGATGAATTTCCAATAGTCTTCAAACTGCCCCAATCCCCTCATGCTGCTGGATCGCGGTTCTTTCGCCGCTTCCCTGAAATCAAGCGGATGATCATAACCGCGGTCGATCAGTTTTCGCATCGGAACGATAGAGCCCAATTCTGTAATGCCGAACAACTTGTATTGGCCCTCTGGATGCGTGCGTCGGGCCTCTCTTGCTGAGCCCATGTGATCGCCGTGATAATGGGTGATGAGGACGTAATCCAATACGGCTTGGTTGCCCAGCGGATGAAAGTGGTGGATGTAATCCGCCACCCACTGCGCAGCGGATTTGCTGCTGTCCGGCACCGCGGGCGATCCTCTGCCGTCGTTATTCAACGGCAACTCTCCCATGTCAACCAGAAGGCTGGCGCCGTCCGGCAGCAGATAGAACGCCGCATTGCCCCTGCCGGTGCTGATAAAATGAATGTCGAGCAAGCCCTTTTGCCAGGCGGGCAGCTGGGTTTGTCCCATAACCGTTGTTTGCAGAAAAAGAGCGAAGAGAAAATATTTCAATAACTTCATGACCTTCCTCCTTATATAGGGCAATATGGTAGTGTTTTTCTGTGGCATAACCGACTGAAGAGCGACGTGCAACTATGCAGAGATTTTATGAGATCTTTTGGTAATGTTGCAAACATGAAGGTTAAGTGGATAAAATTTATGAAAAAGATGATCTCCTGCAACAGCAATGAAAGAATTTATAGAAATTCCATCTTGAAGTCAAGCAGGATGCGTTTTTATGGTCGGCTTTCCGGCGGTAAATTGCGTGAGTAAAAGCCTATACAGACAGCTTTGCACGAGCTCTGATAAATAACCTTTGACAATATTTTTTCGAATGGTGGCAGCTCTGCTTTTTCCTCCGCCGCACCCCGCTTTCGCTTTTCCTTTGACTCCGGGAATTTACTTGTTTTTCAATGTCAACATGGCTAAATTACTTTAAAAGAGAGGGTGCGATTTTACCGGGATTAGCATGAAAGGGAATCATCGAGATCGCCAAAGGGTCGCCTGACTCTCTTCATCCCAATCCGCGTCAACTCCTGCAAAACAGTGGCTCCTCTCTTTTTCAATTCTCTATCGTTGATCAAATCGGCAAGGCGCCGAACTGCCTAACCGCTGAAGAGCGTCGATGAACCTTGCACTCTTTTTCGCATAACAGGGAGAGGCTTTCTTCCCGCAGTGTTCTTCGGTCAGCAGATTGACAGGGGTTGAATGAAGATAGCCTTCCGCATAATAATTCAATCCGGGGCCGGCGGCGTCCACAACCTGGCGCTCGCTTCTTTTTTTCTCACCCGCTCGATCCACTTCACCAGCCGCATCAATCTTGATCTACTTGCAGGGATGCCTTTACTCTTCCCTTTCGACTCTGAAGACTTGGCGGAGCGGGAGGATTTGCGCTACTGTTTTGACCGGCGCAGTGCCGCCGGTCGTTTAAATATAAAGCTATACAATTGAATATTCTCATACGATAAAAAAACCTAAAAGGAGGATGATCATGAAAAAGTCCTTTTGGTTCGCCGCCGGTTTGATCGTTCTGGCCGGTCTGGCCTTTGGCCAGAACTATGTCGATATCGTGCCGGGCGACGGCACGCTTTCAGCCGCTCTTGCCGCGGCCAATGACGGAGATGTTCTGCGCCTCATCCCCGGCGCTGAATACACCGAGTCGGTCAACAAGACCCTCGGCACGATCGTAGACAAGGACATCTCCATCGTCGCCGACGGCGACGGCTCGCTGAAGCCCATCGTCAAAATTTTAACCGATCCCGGCGAAGGCACCTGCCAGTTCTTTCAGGTCGGCAACAACGGCTCTCTGTTGCTGATGGGGCTGGAATTGGACGGCGCTGTAGACGGTACAATCAAAGTCTCCTATCTGGCTCGCTGTTATATGGGTGAAGTCGCGCAGCCCGCCACCATTAAAAAAATTCGTCTGGACAACTGCCTGATCAAGAACCTCAAGAGCAACGTGCTGGACGGCGCCGGCACCGCGCTCAAGGGCAATGTCGTGGTCGATACCACCGTCGTCAGCAACTGCATCGTCCATGACACCGGCACCCTGGTCCATTACAAATATGTGGGCGCTCAGTACATCCTGGTGCGTCATTCCACCATGTACAACATCACCAGCTATGGCCTGCGCCTCAGCGGCTATGATGAAAGCGGCAGCACGGTCTATCCGGCGATGGTCATTGACCACACCACCTGGTACAATATGGGCTTGACCGACAAGCGCGAGATCCTTTTGACCGAAAAGGCCACTCAAGTGCCCTTCGACAAGCCCATTACCATCACCAATTCAATTTTTTCCACCCAGACGGATTGGGAGACCACCTCCAAGACCGCGATCAACATCAAGACCACCATGGGCGACGCCATGGCCACTATTGCCAACATCTGCATGTGGCAGCTGCGGCCGAAAATGGCTTGGCTGAATCATACGGTCAGAGACACCATCCGGATGGATCCAGGTTTTGCCGACCCGGCCAACGGCGATTTCACCATTCCGGCCGGTTCGCCGCTGCTCACCTACGGCAGCGACGGCGGCCCCATCGGCGACAGACGCTGGGCCAGCAACGCCTCAGCAGTCGAGCGGCCGATCTTTCAACCTGAAGGGTTTATGCTCAGCCAGAACTATCCCAATCCCTTCAATCCTGCTACCATCATCTCCTTTACCTTGCCGCTGGCCTCTACAATCAGGCTGACGGTCTACGATGGTCTCGGACGCGAGGTGGCTCTGTTGGCTTCGGGTTTCTATCCTGCGGGCAGCCACCGCATCGAGTTCGCCGCCAACGGTCTTTCTTCAGGCCTCTATTTATACAGGCTGACGGCGGCCGGCCAAAGCTGGACAAAGAAAATGGTGCTGATGCAGTAACTAAAGGCTATGGGGCGACAAGGAATGGGTAAACGAATCTCGCTGATCTATCTGATTATTACGGTGAGCATGGAGCGCATACCCGCCCAGATCCCCGCCTTTCCCGGCGCCGAGGGGGCGGGGCGCTATACCAGCGGCGGCCGCGGCGGTGCAGTCTATGAGGTGACCAACCTCAACGACAGCGGGCCGGGCTCGCTGCGCGAGGCGGTCAACAAATCGGGAAAACGCACCATCGTCTTTCGCGTCTCCGGCACCATCCGGCTTGTGACTGATCTCAAGATCAGCAAAGGGGATCTCACCATCGCCGGCCAGACCGCGCCGGGAGACGGCATCTGTCTGCGCGATCAGACCACCTTCATCGGCGCCAATAATGTTATCATCCGTTTTTTACGCTTTCGCCTCGGCGATTCTTTGAAAACCGAGGATGACGCGATCTGGGGGCGCGAAAGAAAAAATATCATCATCGATCACTGCTCCGCCAGCTGGAGCGTGGACGAGACCATGTCCATTTACGGCAACGACAGCACCACGGTGCAGTGGTGCCTGCTGGCGGAGAGCCTGTACCAGTCAACCCATCCCAAGGGGAATCACGGTTATGGCGGCATCTGGGGCGGCGTCCATTCCAGCTTTCATCACAACCTCTTTGCCCATCACTCCAGCCGCAATCCCCGCTTTTCCGGCAAAGAGACCGCCAAATGCGTCAATGTCGATTTTCGCAACAATGTGATCTATAATTGGGGCGACAACAGCGCTTACGGCGGCGAGGATGGGACCATCAATATGGTGGCCAATTATTATAAATCCGGTCCAGCCACTAAAAGCAGCAAACGCAATCGGATCGTAGAGCCATCGGCAGAACCTCCCGCTTATCCGCCGGGCAAGTGGTATATCCAGGATAACTATGTCGAGGGCTTTCCTCTCATCAGTGCGGATAACTGGGCCGGGGGCGTACAGGGCGGTTACAGCAATCCGGCGGTGGTCCGCGCTTTTACACCTTTTCCCTTTGTCCCCATCGCCCAGCACAGCGCTGAAGAGGCCTATGCAAAGGTGCTGCAATACGCCGGAGCGATTCTACCAAAACGCGATGCGGTCGATGCGCGAATTATTCGGGAGGTAATCTCAGGCGCCGCGAGTTTTGAAGGTTCCGGTTATGATCCCGGTAACGCTAAAATCACCGGCATCATCGATTCGCAGAGCCAAGTCGGCGGCTGGCCTGATCTCGTTAGCCTGCCGGCGCCGACAGACGGCGATCACGACGGCATGCCCGATTTTTGGGAGAACGCCAACGGCCTCAATCCCACTGATCCCGAGGATCGCAACCTGCTCAACCCCGATGGCTATACTCAGCTCGAAGTCTATCTCAACAGCCTGACCGCGGCGGCCACAAAGGTGGTATACTCTAGTCCTGCGCCGCCTGCTGATTTCATCCTGGCGCAGAACTATCCCAATCCATTTAATCAGAGTACGACACTTCTTTTCACACTGCCGGAAGCGGGAGAGGTGGAGGGGACGATTTACGATCTTGCGGGCAGAATGATGCGGCGGATAAGTGGCGGCATCCTGGCTGCCGGCGCCCACCGCCTACAGTGGGACGGACGGGATGAACAGGGCCGCCCGGCAGCCTCGGGTCTCTACTTGTGCCGACTCTGCTTTCAGCAGCAATACAGGGTGATCAAGCTGCAGCTTTTACGCTGAGCACGGCTGCGATAGAGCGGACCGCTCGCACAGGATCGTTAGAGAAGGAGTAGCTATGGGATGTACAAGATCGTGGGGCAGCAGGGGGCTGGATGTTGTGCTCATTCTCCTGCTGACTCTGGAAGCTCAGGCGCAGACGCGCAGCCGCATCAGCGGAACCGTCAAAGATGCCGCGACCGGTGAGACCTTGCCCGGGGTCAATGTGGTTATCGATGGCACCAACCTCGGCGCTGTCACCACTCTCGAGGGCGAATATGTCATCATCAACGTGCCCGTGGGCACTGTCGATGTGCGGGCCTCACTGATGGGCTACACGTCGCAAAAGCTGACTGGGGTCATGGTCTCCGCTGATCGCGTCGCCAAAGCCGATTTCAACTTGCAGCAGACGATGCTGCAGGGCAGCGAGGTGGTGGTGCGCGCCCAGCGCGATGAGCTCAATCTCGAGGTCTCCAACACCCAGATGGTGGTCAGCGATATGCAGTTGCAGGACGCCACCGGCATTCGCGAGGTCAACTCCTTTCTCACCAAGCTGCCCGGCGTCTCGACCGACAACGGCTATCTGACCATCCGCGGCGGTTCAGCCGACCAGACCGGCATGCTGGTCAACGGTCTTTCCTATATCAACGCCGCGGCCGGCAATGCCGAGACCAGCATCCCTCTCAGCGCCATCGAACAGATCTCATTGATGTCGGGCGGTTACAACGCCGAATACGGCAATTTCCGTTCCGGCCTCATCAATGTCAGCACCAAGTCCGGTGCAAAGGAATCCTATCACGGCGCCATCAGCCTGTCGATGGACAACGCCCACATTCGCCGCTTCGGCGGGCCGTTCTATGACAGCAAAAGCCAGCCTTTGCGCGTCTATCTCGATCCTGCGGTCGCCTTTACCGGCACCAACGAAGCGTGGAAGGATGACCCTTATTCGCGTCAGCAATACCCGACCTTCACCGGGTGGAACACCGCGGCGGCCAATTTCAACAAGGGCAACCCAAAGATTCCCGCGACGCCCCTCGATTATTACCTGCTGGCCGCGTGGATGTTCATGGCAATTCCTGATTACGATGGACTGAAAAGAGCGGGCATCGACATCAGCGGCATCAGCGCTGAGCAGCGCGCTCTTTTTAAGGCGCATCATATGGAAGAGGAAGGGAGCGACTGGAATATCGACGGTGGTTTCGGCGGGCCGCTGCCGATGATCGGAAAGTATCTCGGCGGGGCTACCTTTTACATTTCCAACAATTCCCAGTCGCGTCACTATGTCATGCCGGTTGTGTGCAAGACGCAGGAGACTTTTACCACTCTGGCCACCCTGCGCAGCCAGCTGCGCAACAACCTCACCTTCACCTTTAACGGGCTGCACAAGCGGCAAATGGGAGTCAGTCCGATCCGGCCGGCCTTTGGCGATTTCCCCGACGCCAGTCGTTCCGGCGGATTCATGCCGCTTAACAACATCAAGAACGTCAAGAACGTCGGCGACAGCTATGCCTACTGGTTCGATCCGCCCTTCTTTCCCGAGATCGACCAGACCACTTTGATGGGAGGCGTGTCTCTGAACCATGTGTTGAGTAAAAGCCTGTTCTACGAGTTCAGCCTAAGCGCCATGGGCATCAAGAACAACTCGAATGTGGGCGACAACCGCGACCAGACCATTCTCACTCAGTTCGGCCCCTTTCCGGTCACCGAGATGCCCTACGGCAAGTTCATGTACGGCACCAACAAACTCAAGGTCGACAGCACCTACACATACACCTATCCCAGCTATGACGGTCTGCCGGGTGTTCCCTACCGCTTTCGACGCAAAGAGGGCGACCTTTACGACAACACCCGTGTCGGCCAGTACCGCGCTAAATTCGATCTCGTCTGGCAGGCCGGCACCCGCCACTATCTCAAGGCCGGCGCAGAGCACAACCGTATCGACATCAAACACAATCTCTGGCAAAAGTGGAACGAGAATTACTATAACGCCTACGAGTTCAATTATCATCGCATTCCGAGCCAGACCGGCATCTACCTCCAGGACCAGATCACGCTGGAATCGATGATCGCCAACCTCGGTCTGCGCTATGACTATTATTACGGCGGCGGGGGCAAATGGCCCACCGGCGACGCCTTTGCCATCGAAGCCTTTACTCCTCAGGTCTTTGGCGAGGACTCGGTCCTTTTCGATTATCTCGAGTCCGGACGTTCTTGGATCTGGGATGTTTGGGAGGCCTACGATCGGGAGCATCCCGGTTTTTTGCAAAAAATCAAGAACCATCATACGTTGAGTCCAAGGATCGGCATCTCCTTTCCGGTCTCGGACAAATCGAAATTTTATTTCAACTATGGCCATTTTCGCTCCAACCCACCTTACTACACCATGTATCTCTACCGTTACCGTTATACCAAGAACGGCCTCTACGACATGTCCAATCCCAACCTCGAGCCGCCGCGGACCATTTCCTACGAGCTCGGTGTGGCCTATAATTTTTACGACAGCTTTGTCGCCAAGATCTCGGGCTATGCCAAGGATGTCAGCGGCCAGCACGGCGAGGTGACCTATACCAACGCCGCCGGCAGCATCAATTATGACGCCTGGTCCAATAACGAATACGAGGATATTCAGGGCTTTGAGATCAACCTCAGCAAGAGCGACGGCGGCTGGGTCAACGGCTGGGTCAATTTCAACTATATGCTGAAAAAATCGGGTCTCACCGGCCGCGAGACCATCACCGATGTCACCATCAACAATGATCAGGAGGGGCTCTACAAGGGCCAGGAGTCCAGTTCCCTGCCGGCGCCCAAGATCAACGCCAACCTGACCTTCCACCTTCCGGGCGACCTGGGCCCACGGCTGTTCGGCCTGCATCCCCTCGGCGGTTGGAACCTGACCCTCTTCGGCGAGTGGGAGCGGGGCGATTATTTCACCTTTAACCCCCTCAGCGAACTGCACGTCAACGACAACATGCGCTGGCCGGATTATACCATGATCGACCTCAAGGTCACGAAAATGTTTCGCGTCGCCGGACTGCAGACCACGCTCTTTGTCGATATCAGCAATCTCTTCAATTTCAAAGTGAACTATATGAGCCGGGGCTGGCCTTTCGACAGCGCGGTCAACGACGAATATTATTATCTCGCCTCGTTGCATCTGCCGATGTACGATTCGCCGGACTATGACGCACTGCGCGCCACCTATCCTGGTTATTTCATCCCCGGCAAGGACAAGATCGGCGACCTGCGCTCGGCGGACAAGCCTTACATCAACGATCCCAATTTCAATTTCTGGCTCTACGGCCAGCCGCGGGATATTTGGTTCGGCCTGCGCTTTGCGTTCTAAAAGGGGGCTCTCAAAGATACCAAGGATAGAATTCAAGTATGAAAAGAATCTCTGCGTGAGATACTTTCTCTAGCAGCGTTGCGGGATAAATGGAGCCTTTCATGCATAAAATCAACCACCTGATGTTCCGCTTGCGGTTTTGCTCGTTCGGCTTGCTCGCCATGGCGCCGGCAGTATGGGCTCAAAAAGCCCCGGAGCTGGAGACCGCTCTGATCAAGGTCAACCGCATCTGGACCGGCGTCACTGCCAACGGCGGCAAGGGCAGCTTTGACTACCGCGCCGGCTTTTTCCCTAATGACTTTGACATCATCGGCGTACGCGGCCAGGAGCAGGACCTCTGGGCCGGGTCAGGCCTGAAACTCGCCACCACCAACTGGCGCGATCCCATGGATACCCTGCACACGGTCGCCATCTACGGCCCAACCAACGACTTTATGCCGAACGGCAAGGTCACGGAGCGCATCAGCAGTTATCTACGCTACAAATACACGGAGCAGGAGATCGATTTCAAGCCGGTCGCCCTCGACCTCTTCGGCATCCATGATCCCGCGAAATTCGGCGACCTCACCTGCGACCAGCTCGTGCAGGTGACCACCGAGAAC
>ERZ795059.67-NODE-67-length-152491-cov-9.458599_pt1 | contig 152491 bp, 132 predicted proteins | sample MGYA00375143_ERZ795059 | MGnify/ENA primary metagenome ERZ795059 (study PRJEB30188, sample SAMN05720168) | activated sludge metagenome | isolation source: Anaerobic digester | place: USA | collected 2015-01-07 ... | reverse complement strand
CCCGCAGAGCCGCGTAACCGATCACCGCATTGGTTACGCGGCTCTGCGGGTAATTATAGGTTCTGATTTTTTCGGAACGATCTCCTGTACGAACAATGGATTTCCGTGCGCTACTGATCTCTGATTGTTGCTTGGTGTATTCCAATTCAAACAGTTTGGTCTGCAACATCTTCAACGCACGCTCACGATTACCATGCTGCGAACGCTCTACCTGGCAGGTAATTACTATTCCGGATGGCTTGTGGGTAAGCTGAACTTTCGTCTCTACCTTATTTACGTTCTGTCCACCAGCACCACCCGAACGTGATGTCTGATATTCAAGGTCGGCAGGATTAATGACAATCGATACATCATCCACTTCGGGCATAACTACAACTGAAGCTGCCGAGGTATGTACTCTTCCCATTTGTTCGGTTTCGGGTACGCGCTGAACACGATGTACTCCCGATTCGAATTTCAATAAGCCGTAAACATTCTCACCACTCACACTACAAATCACTTCCTTGTAGCCTCCGGCAGTTCCTTCCGTAACATCGAGAACCGACATTTTAAGTCCAACACGATCGCAATAACGCTGATACATCCGCCAAAGATCACCGGCAAAAATAGCGGCTTCATCACCACCCGTTCCGGCCCTGATTTCGAGCATTACATCTTTATCATCATTCGGATCTTTCGGAATAAGCAATTCCTTGATTTCAGTATCCAGCTTTTCAATGCGTGGCTCTACTTCATCAATTTCCATTTTGGCCATTTCGCGCAGCTCCTCATCTTTCTCTTGCTCCAACACATCTTTTGCCTGGCGAAGATGATGCTTAGCCTCCGTTAACTGATTGAATTTCACTACAATTTTCTCCAAATCACGGTATTCCTTGCTGAGCTGAGAAAACCGCTTCATATCCTTCATGGTATCGGGTTGACCCAATAACTGACCTACTTCTTCAAAGCGGAGCTTGATATCTTCTAATTTCTGAATCATACTTAAAAATGAACGCGCAAAGGTAATAAAAAGTCGATGGCTGACTATCAACAAAATCAGGACGAGTGTATGAGAGTTTTGTGATGTTGGGGTCATGGCCAAGCGAGGCGCAAGGCCACCGGGCTTTCCGTTTCAAGCCCTGCCAAGCGCTTCGATTGGTTCGATCTAAGACACTTCGGGCTTTCCACTACAATCCCTTGCCCGCGTACGCCAATAGTAAGCTGTCATTTGTCTAAGTGTCGTACACCATGAAGACTTCGGCAATAATTAAACGCAGGAATGTTAATTGAAATTAGGATTTTGAAACGAACGATTTAAACTTTGTCGGATGAAGAAAATACTTTTAATCTCCTCAGTTGTACTGATGTCGTGTGGCGGATCAATGTCTGATGAACAGCGCAAACGCCTCCACGAAGGTATGGAGCAACAGAAAATTGTAAAGATGAACGACTCTGAAATTGTGCTGGCAGCAATGGAACAAGGCCGTACGTTTTATTCAGTAATTGAAAGACTTTCGTTCGATTCAACTAAAATAGATTCAGTTGCCAAAGCCTATGGCGTAAGGGCCGTACAACTAGACATTAATTCTTCTAAACCCATCACGAATGAAACAGAAAAACAATTGCTGGATGCCTACATTTCTGCTGCTGCTACAGGAAGTATGACTGATAACATTCAGAAAATCCGCAAGAGCGAAACGGATTATGACTCATTGATTTATTCGAAGCCTATTGTGGTAACAAAAGATGGTGTTGAAAATGTGACGGGTATCTGGAATATCTATTTGGCAAAGAAGCAGGTAATTATTTCTGCCAGTAAAAAGTAATTAGTTACATACTCCCTTGGTCCAAGTAACAACTCCTGCCGCTTTTGCAAAACACTCATTGTCATAGGTAACATTGTTGCAGCCACAGACAGGATCAATAACAAAAGGGCAAGCCTTTATCTCTCCCCACGTATCAGGATTGATACACTCCTTTGGTTCATCGCTATCATTGCATGACGCACAAAAGATTATACCGATGAGAAAAAGTTTCTTCATAGTCCTTTTAACACATCACTTCATATTTTGGTTGTATAGAATCAGGCTTTGTAACGCCAGCAATCGATAAGATGATCATTCACCAGACCACACGCCTGCATATGCGCATAGATTACCGTACTGCCGACAAACTTAAATCCACGCTTAATTAAATCTTTGCTCAATGCATCAGATTCTTTTGTAATGGCCGGCACTTCACTTAATGATTTTCTTTTGTTCACTATCGGTTTTCCTCCAACAAAACTCCAGATGTATTGATTGAAAGTACCAAACTCTTTTTGCACTTCCAGAAATCGTTTGGCGTTGTTCACTGCTGCATTCACTTTTAGTTTATTACGAACGATACCTGGGTCCTGAAGAATTTTTTCAATCCGTGCTTCTGTAAAGCGAGACACTTTCTTTGGATCAAAATCAGCAAAGTTTTTTCGATAACCTTCGCGCTTTTTTAAAATGGTGGACCAGCTTAAGCCTGCTTGAGCTCCTTCCAAAATTAAAAACTCAAAATGTTTATTGTCTTCGTGAACAGGCACACCCCATTCCTCATCGTGGTATTGAATGTATTGATCAAACTTCAGGCACCATCCGCAGCGAATTTTTTCTTTCATGTAAACTAGACATTAGATGTTAGATAATAGACGTAAGACTTTTAGAACTTGTGCATTTGAATTCTTGCCACCAAGTCTCTAAGACACCAAGAAGACACTAAGTTTGAAAAATTAAATGCCAAGCACAAACCCTAATCTAAAATTGTCTCCCATTTTCTTTGTGCTTCTTTGTGACCTTGTGTCTTCGTGGCATAGGTATTCTTGCCGCCAAGAGTGAAATCAGTCTTCCATGTGAGTACCTAGCTTCTACCATGCGATATCCTACAGTGTTGCTACACTCTCATGGTGCATTCAATGCTACCTTCAAGCAAGCATTATGGCAGAATGATAGGGGAAAAGCAGTTGATTTCCGATCATATTGATGTGCTAGCTCACCAGAGACTTCTGTCCTGCGATGATCAAGATTGGATTAGGGAAAGGTGACATTATTCGGGCTCGAAACTTTAAACTCGAAACTCATTTCATCCACTCAAAAACAGTATAGTGAGATCCATCCATACCCATTGATTCATAAACCTTAATGGCACGTTCATTTGTTTTATCAACATAAAGACGGAGACCAATTAATTTCGGATCAGCCTTGATGATGCTCAAAATATTATCATACATCATTTTGAAAATACCTTTCTTCCGATGACTTTGCTTTACATAAACAGATTGCAGCCACCAGACTAATCCATTGCGCCAATCGCTCCACTCATAGGTAATTAAATGGCAGGCAATAATTTCTTTGTCATCCTCCACAACATAATAAATACCTTTTGCAGGATCATCAAACATCGCTTGTAAGCCTGCGTTGAGTATAGTTTCATCTAACTTTACACCTTCCGATTCATCAGCCAATCGTTGTTGAAAATCAATCAAGATCGGAATGTCTTTTTCTTTTGCTTCCCGTATTGAAATCATAATCTTATTGCAAGGCTTGCTTAATATCGTTTATCAAATCAGAAACTTCTTCAATACCTACAGAGAAGCGAACGAGATTATCGCTCACACCAATTGCAGCCCGTTCTTCAGCATTCATTTTTGAATGCGAGGTTCTCACCGGAGAGGTAACAGTAGATTCTACTCCTCCCAGACTAATAGCACGTTTTATTAATTGAAGTTTCCCCATAAAGGCATGAGCATCACCATTCACTTCAAATGAAAGCATGCCGCCAAAGCCACCCAGCATTTGTGCTTTCGCGATAGCATGATCAGGATGACTTGGTAAACCCGGATAAAATACTTTGCCTATTCTTGAATCAGATTCAAGAAATTCAGCAATAGCTTGTGCGTTTTGATTTTGCTGGCGAACCCGCAATACAATGGTTTTCAAACTTCTTTCAACAAGCCAACATGTTTGCGCATCGAGTGATCCACCAAAATGGATAGCACTTTCCCAAATTTTTTGTGTGAGTACTTTTGAAGCTACTACTACACCACAACAAATGTCGCTGTGTCCGCCAATGTATTTTGTGCCGCTGTGCGTAACGATATCAATGCCGAAATCAATTGGATTTTGATTAACAGGCGAAGCAAAAGTATTATCGATAATCGTAATCAATCCATGCTTTTTGGCAATATCCGCCACAGCTTTTAAATCCGTAATTTTTAAAGTAGGGTTTGAAGGTGTTTCAATATACAGAACACGTGTGTTGGGTTGAATGGCCTTTTCAAAATTCCTTGGGTCTGATCCATCAACTAAAGTATATTCCATTCCATATCGAGGCAGTTCATTTACAACTGCATGAAAAGTGCCGCCATATAAATCGTTTTGAAAAACAGCGTGATCACCTTTCTTCATCATGGCAAAAATAGAAGTGAGAATAGCGGCCATCCCGGAACTCATAATCAAACCATCTTCTCCATTTTCCAGCGCGGCTAGCTTCTCCACCACAGCCTTCATATTCGGAGTATTGAAGTAACGTGGATATAGCGACACCTCAACTCCTTCGTAATCGTAGGCTGAAGATGGGAAGATGGGTGTTACTGTTCCTTTAAATTGGCTATCGCCTGGCGAACCAACATGAACACTTTGGGTGAGTTTTGAAAGATTTTGTTTTTTCATCTGGAGAAATTCGAAGTGAAACAAAGATAGGGCTGACTGCGAGAGCAAAAAAAATTCAGATTGAAAACATTTGCCTGAAAATTTTAACTATTAATTCTTTAATCTGAAAAGCTACGTATTTTAGATTTGTAAAATTGTTTTCATTATACTTACATATCATTTATTGTATTGTAAAAAATTCATGTTAATCCTTAAACATTCATACTATGCCGGACGGAAAAAAAATCTCGAAAAAGAAAGCGATTAATGAAGTAAAGAGATACAAAGACAATCATCCAAAATCTACCAACTCTGTATCTTACGATGCCAGCCTTATTCAGGAGTTGCTTGATATTCCAAAATGTGTAACCGTGCGCATTCACCTTGCTGAAACCGATGAAAAAACAATAACCCTCGTGTTGGTAGCAGTAGATAAAGACGGAAATGCTATTCTACCCGCAACGGATGAATTAACTAAAGATGCGGCTGAATCTCCCTTCATTGTAAATGAAGGAGCGACTTGTCCTCCTGTATGCCCAAAAGGTGATTTATAAGAATGAAATATAGTGAGCTTAGAACTTATTTATTTTTCAAGTTATTTGCAGCTCTTTGGTAGTTTTTTAATTGCCGCGCTTGGACTTCTTTATTTTTCAAAAAGAGATAAGACCATTCTTATTATAGCTTTTTATGGATTAAACAGTTGTGTCTTTCAGATAGCGAACAGCTTTTCTCCACGAATAGGCAATTACATAGTGAACAACATTGTGGCGAACGTTTATACATTTACAGAGGCTTTCATTCTTCTTTACTTTTTTTTTACACTATTTCCTGCAGTGTGGTCAAAGAAGTTAACTATCGTTTTCGGCATCTTATACACAATTCTATATTTTGTACTTATTCGTGATCATTGGCAGGAAGCTATTGGTTCAATACGAATGTTGCGTGATCTGTTGATGATTGTTTGTTCTCTGTTCTACTTTTATTTTTTAATATCTAATTTGCCTACAACACAAATTACACGTTACCCAATGTTCTGGATTGTTGCCGCATTCATTTTCTTTTTTTCGGGTACTTTTGTATTGTCATTATCAACAGATTACTTACATCATGTTTTAAAAAACGACTTCAGCTACCTGTGGCCAGCACGAAATTTTTTCAGGTTCTTCTTTTGCCTTGTCGTTTCGTATGGTTTGTTGTTAGATTTACGTGAAGTGAAAATGAAACAGCCTGCTCAACGCTAGTGCAATAATGGAAAGCAGCTATCAGGGTATGTTTTTGATTGCAGCCGGTACTGTAGTTATGTTACTACTGGTTGCTGCAATTATTCTATTTCTGGTTTTCTACCAGAAGAAGATGATTCAGGAACAAGTAAAGCGTCAGGAGCTTGAGATTGTCCATCAGCAAAAAATGATGGAAGCCGCTTTAGAATCCCAGGAAAACGAACGAAGGCGAGTGGCGGGTGATCTTCATGATAGCATTGGTGCCATGCTCTCTGCTATACGGCTTGGCCTAATCACCTTAGGCAGGCAGATGCCAAACCCTGGTGCCATTGACGAAACGAAAGAAATGCTGGATGAAACCATCGGTTCTGTTCGCAGAATCAGTCGCGATTTAATGCCATCAACATTAGAGAAGTTTGGGCTTTCGCACGCGATAAAAGAACTCTGTGAACGCTTTCAATCTACTTCTCAATTACCTATCCACTACCACGTAGACAATGAGCCCAAACCAATCGATCCAAAAAAAGAACTGATGATTTTCCGGATCGTCCAGGAATTATTGAACAACGCTATTAAGCATGCAAAGTCCACTCACATTTCGATAACACTTCGTTCAGCTGATACATTTCAAATTATAGTTGAAGATGATGGCGTGGGCTTTAATCTTGATGAACAAAATGCATCCAATAAAATTGAAAAAGGATTGGGGCTTTTTAATATTGAAAATAGAACTAGACTGTTAGATGCTACGATTGAGTTTGATAAAGAAAGAAAGAAAGGTACGCGCACAATTTTAACAGTTCCCTATGAAACAGGAATATAGTGTTTACATAGCCGATGATCATACTCTTTTTCGCAAAGCGATGGTTAACCTCATCCGAACCTTTGAGAAGGTAAAGCAAATAAAAGATGCAGAAAATGGAAAAGAACTTTTAAATCTTATCAAACATGAACCCCCTCATGTGGCTATCATCGATTTACAAATGCCAATCATGGATGGCACGGAGGCCAGCGAACAGATTCTTCAAAAATACCCCGATGTAAAAATTATTATCCTCACTATGCACGATAGTGAAAAGTATATTCTTCACATGATGGAAATGGGGGTACATGCTTTCTTGCTTAAGAATACCGAGCCTGAAGAATTAGAAAAAGCCATTTATTCAGTTGCCGAAAAAGACTTTTATCATAATGACCTTGTTGCGTCAGTACTGCGAAAAAATGTAAAAGAGAAGAAAGCGGGGAAACGGCCAACATTTCTTCAAAGTGAATTATCTGATAGAGAAAACGAGGTGCTAACATTAATCTGTGGTGAGCTTACCATGAAAGAAATTAGTCAAAAACTATTCTTAAGTGAAAATACCGTTCGCAATCATCGGGTTAACATCATGGAAAAAGTGGGTGTCAACAACATTGTTGGTCTGGTTAAGTATGCCTACGAAACCGGATTGATAAAATAATTTACAAAAATCATAATGGTACTATTCTACCATTTTGATAGTACAATTCTACTACCGCTTTATTAACGCTACAACGTAACTCATTGTATATCAATCCTCATTTGGTTTGTGTTGGCGGATTAGTTCAAATCAAAATATGAATCTCCAAATCTGAGTTTATAAAATCAACGAACTTAGTAAAGGTTTAAGGGAATAATGTATAACCCCGTACTTCTAGGTTTAATGAAAATACTTGTGGTACACAGGCAGAAAGAAACCGTTGATCAAATTAAGTCATTGCTTAGCAGCTGCAATCCCGTTGTGTTACATGCAGTAACAGGTTTGGATGGGCTCCTCACCTCTCGGGTCGAACGTTTCGACTTGATAATCTGCGGCACTGACCTGCCTGTGGTCACAGGTTTTGAACTGGTTCGTTCAATTCGTACGAACTCGGTAAACAGAGATACTCCGGTCATCTTCTTGTCTGATATCGTAGATCACAAAACACAACATTTGGGTAATGCATTAGGTGTTGCTGGTATGTTGGCTATGAAAGATGTTGATGGCTTGCTCGCTGGCATTGTAAGTGAACAGGTAAAAACAGAACCCGACAGAATTTGGAAGGATTTGTTGTCAAATCCCCCATTGAATTAGTCTGAAATCAAATAGTGAGAAAATTCTTTCCGCTATCCAATTAAGAAATACAGGTTAGAATAGTTGGCTCTTTCTACAGATCTCCACTCATCCCGGCAAATGCCGGGAAAAGGGTGGGGTGGGAGAAATCCATCAACTGATCGAAATTTTCCCGTTTCCTGATTAAGCATTTGGTCATTTTATCTAAAATATTACCTGTGTGTTTTATTTCTGTTAATACAGGTTTAAAGACTTGAACCTCAGCCTATCAATTCGCGTTCTTTGCAATAGGAATAACAACCACTACTGTTATGACAACTACAACAACAAAGAAAATTCAGATTTTAGAGAACCTGGATTCCCTAAATCAAAATCAGGCCGATGATGTTTTGAAGTACATCAAAAATCTGGTTACATCACGCGATGAAGTTTCGTACAAGAACTTTAAACGTGAAGCATTGAAGGAAATCCGTCAGGCACTTAGAAAGAACAGAAAGTTTAACCTTTCATTCTAAATACCTATTGCCTTTAGAATAGTAAGGTGCTTCTTCAGCATCTTAAAGGAATGTTATCCCCCAGTAAATTCACTCAATTCCTTTTGAAAGGCATTCCTAAAACATCGGCTCATTACTTTTCCATTAGGCTTACCTATCCGGTTAACAATTATTGTTGAGACCAGATCTACCTTCAATTAAACTTTACATAATTCTCCCATTTCTCAAGTACATCCTTAAAGTCTTTTGGCAATTCCGATTCAAATTGCATGAATTCATTTGTTGCTGGGTGTACAAATCCCAAAGTCTTAGCGTGTAATGCCTGGCGGGGAATAATATCAAAACAGTTTTCAACAAACTGCTTATACTTTGTAAATACTGTTCCTTTCTGAATCTGATCTCCACCATATGTAGCATCATTAAATAATGTATGCCCAAGGTGTTTCATATGTGCCCGGATTTGATGTGTTCTACCCGTTTCTAATTTGCATTCTACCAACGATACATAACGGAGATCTTGCAGTACTTTATAATGCGTTATGGCATGTCTTCCCATTTCACCATTTGGAAAAGTTGTTGTTACACGCCTGTCCTTAAGACTCCTTCCTACATTAACGTTAATTGTTCCATGATCAGGTTCCGGTATACCCCAAACTAAAGCCCAATATGTTCGCTCTATAGAATGATCAAAAAATTGCTTTGCGAGATGGGTTAGTGTTAAATCATTTTTCGCAATCACCAACAAACCAGAAGTATCTTTATCAATACGGTGAACTAAACCCGGCCGGCCTGAATTACCTGGAAGTTCAGGCAAATTTTGAAAGTGATGGGCAAGGGCATTGACTAATGTACCGCTCCAATTTTGATGAGCTGGATGCACCACCATTCCTGCCTCCTTATTGACTACGAGAAGATACTGATCTTCATAGACAATTGTTAGTGGGATGTTTTCAGGCAGCACTTCCGTATCACGAGGAGGCTCAGGAAATGAAACTATAATAACATCATGCGCATGAACTCTATAATTTGGCTTAACGGATTTATCATTCACTTTTACAAATCCATCGTGTATCCCATTCTGAATTTTGGTACGGGTTACATTAGGTAATCTCGCCATCAGGAACTTATCAATGCGCACCAATCCTTGCTTTGCATCGGCTACAATTCTATGATGTTCAAACAACGCATCATCTTCTTCCTCCAATACAATATCTTCTGCCGTCATTCTGTTCTTTATTCTGCAAAAGTATGCGAAGATTGGTTTTTATGTTACTCTAAGAATTCTTTATTTCGCCACCCTAAAGGAAACTGTATAAATGAAATTTAATTTCTTAGTTCTGGCAGTAGCGCTGATGGCTTGTTCCGCAGAGAAGAAAGAAAGAAGATCATCTGATTTTCTTGCAGGAGAGGTAGTATCAGAACTTACTTCAAAAGAATTACAAGAAGCATCCGGATTGGTAGCCAGCAAAGCGAACCCAGGATACTTTTGGACTATAAACGATAGTGGAAATGGCCCTTACGTCTTTCTGGTTAACGAACAAATGGATATTAAACTTATCTGTGCGTTGAGTGGAATTACCAACCGGGACTGGGAAGATGTGGCTCTTGGTTATGATCCTGAAACAAAAAAGAATTATATATACGCTGCTGAGATTGGTGATAATCTAGCGCAATATCAACTTAAAATGATTTACCGTTTTGAAGAACCCATAAAGGAAGATTCAACTTTACGAATCATAAATCCAAAACAAATTCAGCAAATAACTTTTCAACTGCCCGAAGGAGCAAAGGATACGGAAGCCATAATGATTGATCCGCTAACTCAAGACATCTACATTATTTCAAAGCGAGAGATGCCTGTACATGTTTACCGACTTGCATTCCCTCAATCAATGCGAGATACTATTATAGCAGAACCTATTACTACATTACCTTTCACGCAAGCAACTGCTGCAAACTTTTCATTGGATGGTACTGAGCTGTTAATCAAAAATTATGATTCCATTTTCTATTGGAGCCGAGATAACTCTAAAACGGTTTCCCAAATGTTAATGGATCGCCCTAAGGTATTGAATTACGTCCCCGAACCTCAAGGTGAATCTATTGCATGGTCACTCGATGGGTCAGGATATTATACCGTAAGCGAAAAAGTGATCGGAAGAAAATCAAATTTACTTTTCTACAAGCGCAAGAAGTCGGTCAATTAACTATTTACAAATTCCTCTATTCGAAATTATTTCAAGCCCATTAACTTCCGAGTCATCGAAGTGGAGTGTATTTAACTCTATGCTTCTTAATGCACTAGTTTTTTTGCAAATCAGATGGGCAAAGACCCGTTTCTTTTACCCCTAAAATATTCACGAAATGAATGATTTTTTCAATGCGTTATACTCATCCCAAATCTCATAAAGAATTTCTGACGCAGGCCTGATCGTACGAATTGTCGCTGCCACCTGGCCAATCTCCAATTCTCCTTCTATTATATCACCTTCAAAAATTCCCTTCTTGGCTCTTCGCTTTCCAAGTAGCTCTTCTAATTCCTCTTTACCTGATCCTCGCAATTCTGCTTGCTGAACATCCTTGTAAAACTTGTTTTTGATCAGCCGGACTGGTGTGATTTGCTTTAACGTGAGTACAGTTTCACCCTCCGTTAGGCTTATTATTCTATTTTTAAAATTTTCGTGCGCTGAAGATTCTAAACTTGCAGCAAAGCCACTACCTACTTGTACCCCAACGGCACCCAAAACTTCGGCTGCCAGCATCGCTCTTCCGCTTGCAATTCCACCCGCGGCTATCAACGGAATAGAGATTGCATCGCGTACCATCGGTATAAGAACAAATGTTGTTGTCTCTTCACGGCCATTGTGCCCCCCAGCTTCAAACCCCTCAGCCACCACAGCATCTACTCCAGCTTGTTCTGCTTTGATTGCAAACTTCACACTCGAAACCACATGCACCACCGTAATGTTCTTGTCCTTTAATGTGCTCGTCCAGGTTGATGGATTACCAGCGGAGGTGAAAACAATTTTCACTCCTTCGTCAATAATAATTTTGATGAGTTTGTCTATCTCGGGATACAAGAGAGGAACATTTACTGCAAAAGGTTTATTGGTTGCAATCTTACATTTTCGAATATGCTCAACCAAAACATCAGGACGCATCGAACCTGCCCCGATAATTCCTAGACCTCCAGCATTGCTCACAGCAGACGCTAATTTCCATCCACTGCACCAGACCATACCTGCCTGAATTATCGGAATTTTGATGTTAAATAATTTGCTGATCGGATTGATTGAAGTATTCATATTTGATTTCCAATATCAATTATATATTGATTGCTTTCCCTAATGTTCTGAATATCTGAAATATAGAAAAAATGCGTGTTGCACCATTTTGAACTTTTGTGACAATAAAGTTGTCCACAAAGAATTGATTTATAAAAATAGACGTAACTAATTGATGGAATGGTGTTTAACTCATAATAATATGGCAATGTGGACAACCACTCAAATTTGTGGAAATCTTTTTTGAGAAAATACCTGCTTTATAACTATAGGGACTTTAGTGTTTTTCTATACTTGTAACATTGATAAGCCATGCAACATACAAACTGATGTCTTGCAGCTATTTGCTGAACTGAAACTCCCACCAAACGTTGAGATTATAGCTATGAAAAAATTTCTTTTCATTTTATTCTTTACTCTTTCTATTCAGCAAATTAATGCGCAACAAATTCGCATAATTAAGCTTAAGGAGCTTCAGGAGATTATAAATTCAAATTCAAGCCCGATCCAAGTCATAAATTTCTGGGCTACCTGGTGCGCTCCTTGTGTAAAAGAATTACCGCTCTTGGAAACATTGCACTCAAAAAGTTTAGAAGGTGTTAAAATTACGCTCGTTAATCTTGATTTTGCAGACAAGCTTGATAAAGTAAATGCTTTTGTCGAGCGAAAAAAGATGAAAGCTGAAGTGGTATTGTTAGATGAGATAGACTATAACCAATGGATTGATAAAGTGGATAAGCATTGGGGTGGCGCAATTCCTGCTACCTTGGTAATTAATTCACAAAACGGAAAACGAAAGTTTATTGAACGTGAACTCGAAGAGGGTGAATTAGAAAAATTGATTGAAGAAGTGAAGTAGATTGAATCACCAAAACCAAAGTACTATGAAGACGCTAAAATTAAATTCCATACTTCTCATTTGCTTCATTGCATTTTTTGCGGGGAACAAATTGAGTTACGAAGTTGGCGATTCCGTTTCCGATTTTAAGCTAAAGAATGTGGATGGAAAAATGGTTTCGCTTTCGGATTATGGATCATCCAAAGGTGTGATTGTTATTTTCGATTGTAATACCTGTCCATATTCAAAAGCTTACAATGAAAGAATCATCGCACTGAATAAAAAATACGCTCCACAGGGGTTCCCTATTATAACCATCAATCCAAATAATGCAGACGTCTCGCCAGGCGATTCATATGAAAAAATGATTTCGTTGGCGAAAGAGAAGCACTACTCCTTCCCTTACCTTGTCGATCCGACACAACAAACTACTAAAGCCTTTGGCGCTTCCAATACACCCCACGCTTTTGTACTAAAAAATGATGAGCAGGTTTTTAAGGTTGCTTACATTGGAGCAATCGACAACAATGTGCGTGATGCTAATGATGCCGATAAAAAATACATTGAAGAAGCTGTTGATGCTTTGTTAGCAGGTAACACCATTACAACCTCAAAAACAAAAGCCATTGGTTGCGGCATTAAATGGAAAAAATAAAAACCTACTTTATATATCCCTTAAGTACTTTATGTCACTTTAATTAAACTAATTAAAATTTAGAGACCCAATTTCATAACGATGGCACGGTGGTTGCGTTAATACTTTTAAACGCTGTGTTATGAGAACTATACTTCTGCTATTCCTCCTTATCACTACCTATAGTGTCTTTGCATACGATTCAGGAATTGCTGTACAATCTGAAAAAGGAACCACTATGCAGGTTTACGTAAACGGAAAATTATATAATAAGAATCCTGAAAAATTTGTTCGGATGAGAAGTACCTCCGGTTTATTTCATCTTGAAGTAAAAGTTTTAAATCCATGGAACAGAGAATGGTACATTGTTCGAAAAGATATACAAGTAGAGAAAGGATTTGAATTTCAATATAAAGTTGTGTTTGTAAATAAACTTAAACCAAAATTAGTTGAAATTCGGAAGTACCCTGTTTACACAAAGTATTTTCTCAATCCAAGTCTTTACAACCGGCATCCGGTTTCGTAGTTAGATTTTGCGAGAGCGGGTAAGCAATACTACCACTACCACGATTGCCATTGTGATAAAGAATCCGATACCAAAAAAAGCGAAGGGCCAATGACCATGAAAGTTCCAATGGAAAATCCACCCAAAGATTGATCCGAAAATTCCAACGATAGCACCAAAAATTCCCGCTACCAATCCGATTGCTGCACCAAATAATCCAGCGATTATACCAAAAAGTCCTCCTGCAATTCCGATCCAAATAGGGAAGGTGAATATCAAAATAATGATAAGTAATGCGGATGAGGTTGAACTACGGGATGCCATATTTTTTGCTTTCGCAATTCATACCAAAATCTATGCTCAACAATTAAAAGTCTTTGATTTGGCTAGAATGAATGATTCATTCAAATCACAAATCAAAAACTGTTGAGAAGTGAACAGTTACATTTCTAAAAATGTACAGTTCAATTATGATCATTCTACTAAATTGCACTTGGGGAAACGAACATAACTCACAATCAAATGTAACTCAGAGACATTTCACATTAACTAAAGTATTTATAGCGTTATCCTTTCTTCATTTTCAATTCACTAAATATCATTTCTGCATGTACGCGTGAGTTTTCAATAAACCACTTGTTGGTTTTCAATCCTCCGCATACCACACCTGCCAAATATAGATTTGGAACATTTGTCTCCATGGTCTTATCATTATAAACAGGTGTACGATATTCATCGTTTTGAAATTGAATTCCACATTGTTCCATAAATTCAAATGGAGGTTGATAGCCCGTCATGGCCAACACAAAATCATTCTCGAGAATCACAATACCTTCCTGCGTTTTAATTTCTACAGTTGTGGGCGTAATGGAAACTATCCCTGAATTGAAATATGACTTGATGGACTCTTCCTTTATTCTGTTTTCAATATCCGGTTTTACCCAATATTTTACACTGTCACGAATTCCATCTTCCCGAATTACCATGGTTACTTCTGCTCCCTTTCTCCAGGTTTCAAGCGCTACATCAACTGCTGAATTAGAAGCCCCTACAACTATTATCTTCTGAGCAAAGTATGGATGTGCCTCATCATAATAGTGTTTCACTTTAGGTAAATCTTCTCCCGGAACATTCAGCAAATACGGTAAGTCATAAAAACCAAGTGCTATGATAACTGACTTCGTAAGGTATTCTCCTTTCGAGGTTGCTATACAATGATGATGTTTTTTCGATTGAATTTCCTTTACCTCTTCATACAGCTTTACATCCAACTTCCATGAAGAACAAACCCTTCGGTAATACTCTAACGCTTCCGCGCGATTGGGCTTTGGCCCATGTGAAATGAATGGGACATCGCCAATCTCCAGCCGATCTGAAGTAGAGAAGAAAGTCATATTGTGGGGATAGTTATAAATGGAATTTACCAAACAACCTTTATCAATAATAGTATATCGAAGCCCAGCCTTCTTTGCCTCAATACCGCACGCTAAACCAATAGGGCCTGCTCCAATAATTACCACATCATAACTTGATCCTTCCATCTTAACTTCTTTACATTTTTCATTTAATCATCACACCATTCCATTGAGCACCTTACCATTTTGATCATTTTAACCTAATCAACATGTTAAAGGTAAATTTTCTTTTGGCGTTGCACACACTTCTTAAAAATAACTCTCTGGATGTTTCTCCTTGCATCTTTAGGCATTGTTGCCATTACCTTTACACCGTTAGTTTCCAACTATTCTGCCCTTACCAATCTGTCAACAACACTTCGCGAAGATTGAAAACGTCATGATTCGATTCTTTGCATTACCTTCCACAACAACCATTCGTACTAAAAATGAAGTCGCTGAGTTCAATTCCATTCCTAAAACAAGTACAAGAGTATCTCAGACTCAAAATCAATTCACTGAAGATTTCATCGAAGATTTATTCTTTTAAAGGAGAATTCTAATTTTCCATTTGTCATCTGTTCGCTCCATATTTGCAGCCCTATGACAATTTCATCAAACCATTCAAAGCATTTTATCAGTGGTGTTATCATTTCTTTATTGGGTGCGATCTGCTTCTCATCGAAAGCCATTTTTGTTAAAGTCGCGTATCGCGATACTCCCGTAGATGCAGTGACGCTGCTAGCTTTACGGATGATGTTCGCGCTTCCATTTTTTATTCTCTCTGCTTACCTGTCATCTGCCAAAACGGATAATGTAAAATTTACTATCAAGCAATGGGTTGGTGTTGCTGTGGTTGGCTGTTTAGGTTATTACGTCAGCAGCTTGTTGGATTTTCTTGGTCTTCAGTTTATTTCAGCTGGCATTGAAAGACTTGTTCTGTTCATCTATCCAACATTGGTATTGCTGATGTCGGCCATTTTGTTTCGGGTAAAAATCAAAAAACAGCAATGGCTTGCTTTGATTATCACGTATCTGGGATTGTGCATTGCCTTTTGGGGTGAAGTAAACATGACCCTAAATACAAATGACTTTTATAAAGGCTCATTGCTCATTTTCATTTGTGCCATTACCTATGCCATGTACATTGTAGGCAGCGGAAGATTAATTCCTTCTCTTGGTGCAGCTAAGTTTAACAGCTACGCCATGAGCTTTGCCGGAGTGGCCGTGCTCATTCATTTTTCAATTTCAAATTCCAATTCGCTTTTACATTTACCAGCTACGGTGTATCTCTATAGCTTCTTCATGGCGGTATTGGCTACTGTTATTCCATCGTATCTGGTAACAGAAGGGATTAAACGCATTGGGTCCGACAATGCTGCCATTGTAGGAAGTATTGGTCCTGTCTCGACCATATTACAAGCCTACCTGATATTAGACGAGCCCATTCGCGCGCTTCAAATAGTGGGAACAATTTTTATTCTGATTGGAATCCTAATGATCACAAGAAGAAGCAAAACAGAAGTTGTTGTTAACAAAGAAGATTGAACTGATTATACATCAAAATATTTTCTTTGTGAATCTTCGAGACTTGGCGTCTTCGTGGCGAGTTTTGCCACAAAGACTCTAAGACACAAAGAAGGCACTAAGTTATAAGAATCAATTGACTCCTTCTGTTTTTATTAATCCAAACAGATAGATACCTTAGAACTATTAAATCTCACTCATGAATAAAAAACTAATCGTATCACTAATTCTGCTTACAATAGCAATCACTTCTGTCGCGCAAGTAAAACTTTTTAATGGCAAAGATTTAAGTGGATGGAAAATTCATGGAACGGAATTGTGGTATGTTGAAAAGGGAGAACTGATTTGTGAAAGTGGTCCCGATAAACAATACGGTTATCTCGTTTCTGATAAAGCATTTACCAACTTTGAACTGACTGTTGATTTCAAACAAGAGTCAAATGGAAATAGCGGTGTATTTTTTCATTGTTCAATTGACGGAACCAAAATTGCCGGATGGCAAGCAGAGGTAGCGCCTCTGAATATGCATACTGGAGGCATTTACGAATCGTATGGAAGGGGCTGGTTGATTCAGCCCGATGCCGATGGCGAAAAGAAATTAAAAGAAGGTGAGTGGAATACCATGATTGTTCGTGTAGAAGGGAAGAAGGTAACAACGTTTCTAAACGGAAGTCAGATGATTACACTGGTTGATGATAAGATTGGTGATTCTAACGGAAAGATCGCGTTGCAAATTCACGATGGGGGAGGAGTAAAAGTGCGATGGAAAAATATTCAGTTAAAGGAGTTATAGAGTTTGAGTCGTTCGTTTTCAAATTTGTTCTTAACTACCTATGATCAGAAGAAATTTTTTGAAAGGATTATCATCACTCAGTGCAATTAGTTTACTTAAACCGACTGACGTTGCTGCCAGTACGCCTGAGTTGGTAATTAACGATCGTACTTATTGGATTGAAATGCTAACGCGAATTTCATTTCCGGTTCTTGATGCTCTCAGCAAAAATAAATTGAAAGAATCAATGCCGGTTGAGTGCATTGCCGGAGCATTAGAAGGAAGAAAAAAAGTAACATATCTGGAGGCACTCGGAAGAACACTCGCAGGTTTGGCGCCCTGGCTAGAACTTGGTCCCGACAACACAGAAGAAGGCAAGAAGAGGAAACAATTCATTGAGCTTTCCATCTCTTCGATTAAAAATGCAGTCGATCCATCTTCTGGGAGCTTCATGAATTTTACAGAAGAGAAACAGCCATTGGTTGATGCAGCTTTTTTAGCGCATGCATTAATTCGTGCACCAAAACAATTGTGGGGAAATTTAGATGGAACAACAAAACAACAATTAGTAAACGCTTTAATATCAACTCGTGTAATCAAACCTTATCCGAGTAACTGGCTATTGTTTTCAGCAATGGTTGAAGCGGCTCTTTTCAAATTTAGCAGAAAGGACTATGATCCAACACCAGTTGATTATGCAATAGCGCAACACGAAGCCTGGTATAAAGGAGATGGTGTTTATGGTGATGGTCCGGAATTACATGTTGACTACTACAACAGTTTTGTTATTCAACCGATGATTTTAGATGTGTTAGCAACTGTAAATGAAAATTCGCCAAAACGTAATGAGATTATTGCACCATACGAAATACGATCAAAACGATATGCTGAAATTCAGGAGAGGTTAATATCTCCTGAAGGAACATTTCCTCCTACTGGAAGATCCATTGCGTATCGATGTGGAGCATTCCAATTACTTGGTCAAATGGCACTGCAAAAAAAATTACCTGATTCATTACCTTCTGAACAAGTTCGAAGCGCGATGACGGGCATGATTAAAAAAAGTTTGGAAGCTCCCAACACCTTCGATAAAGATGGATGGCTCACCATCGGCTTTTGTGGACATCAACCAGAAATTGGAGAGACTTATATTTCTACAGGTAGTTTGTATTTGTGCACGGTTGCATTTTTACCATTGGGCTTACCTGCGGATGATCCATTCTGGTCAAACCCACTAATGGAGTGGACGAGCAAAAAAGCCTATAGCGGAAAATCATTTCCTATTGACAAGGCCATTCATTGATTCATTGGCTTCGGACAAATTATCTATGTCAATCGTTTTATATTCTAATTACCAGCCTGGATTCCCAATCCCTCAATCAAGTATGGTTTCTTACTTTCAAACGTAAGAATGAATGTCCCCTTCAATTGAGAAGCATCGATCACCATCTCAATCTTATTTGTGCTAGCCTTGAGCGATGTGATTTTCCCATTACCAAAATCATCGTGTAATCTGGAAAACATTGCAGCCTTCGCTTCAAGGTTATCTGCCTCAGTGGTTTCCTGAACTGTTTCTCCATCATTCGCGTCAGAGTTTACCACTTTTACCTTCATGTTTTTATTGATAAAGGCCTGGGTAAAATTTTCCTGTATGAATTTTTTCCATTGCTCTTTGTCGTTAAGACCAATTACCCTGGCCATTTCCCTTGCCCTGCCCTCCATTATTTTTTCTGGCGATTCCTGTGCAAATACCTGAAGAGAAAAGAAACAAACGATTAGAATTGAAAATGGACTTTTCATGAAATGAGAATTTAGTGTTTCGAAATAGATGGTGAAGAAAGGAAATTAGTTCATGCGCCAGGGTTAATTAAGGTTAAAGCGCTGATGCCACCAAAGGATTACTTGCAAAAAATGCAACTTCTGAATTTACCTGTCCGATTTGTGCGATTTGTTGCAAAAATCAATTTCAAGGATCGCAAAGAATGAAATCAAAACTCCATTGGTGGCCAATACTTTTGAGTCATAATCAGCAGGAGACTTATGAAAAAATATGCACTCATAACATCGAAAGGTCAGGCCAGTATTGAAGGCCTGGTGCTTGGACAAGATTATATTCTTTCGCGACCGTTTGATTGGAACGAGCTTCAGGGATGGATTCAAAAACTGATGAACAATCCAATCAAACAGCACGAGTTCAATGTACTCGAAGATTATAGGCCAAAAAAAACTATTGCCATATCAACAGATGAATTACTGAGGCAACGGATTGTAAAAGTTGCTGAAGAAAATATTACGAATACCAATTTTTCCGTTACCGTGTTTGCCAAAGAAGTAGGAATGAGCACTGCCCAACTCTATCGGAAACTTGTAGAGCTTACTGGCTACGCTCCAAATGATTTTATGCGGCATATGCGTTTGCAGCGCGCAGCCGATTTGCTGAAGCAAAGGGCAGGAAATGTTTCTGAAATAGGATATCAAACCGGATTTAATAATCTCTCTTATTTTTCAAAACGGTTTAAAGAAAAATTTGGACGACATCCGTCATCGTTTTTGGGCTCCGTTGTGGCGACTTAGTGAGGTAAATAGTTGGCTGCTACGCTACAGGTAAGAGTTACCGGTCTCAGGGGCTCTTACCATTTTTAGAAAAGAACTACTTTGTTAAAAGGAGGCGACTATGAAAAACATTTCAAAATTTCAGAGTGTAGTCCTGGTAACAGCTTTGTTAAACCTTCCGCTTATCATTCTGATAGTCCTTCTTTTGATTCGGACACTATTAGCATAACGTAATTAATTGTTGGCAATTAATTTTACCTCGATCAGAGCTACCAGTATATGGTGCTCTGATTTTTTTAAATGACCTTACCAGCTTTCACTAGTATCTCAGAACCTTCAGCAAGAAAAACACATTTAGGTATTTCATTTTTCAAAAAAGCAAAGTTGCTTCCATAGGTATTTTTAAAATCAACATCCACTCGATATTCTTTGGTTCTATATACCTCCCATCGAGGATGTTCAACTCCATACTCAGAAGTTCTTCCTTCATTTATTTTCGTATACCCCCAATAGTGTTCGGTGATAAACTCTTCTTCACTTCCCTTTTCAATTTTATAACGTTCTACACCTGTCCTAACTTTAAGAGAGTTCCAGTTTTCCTTTTTCCATCTGTATTCAACCGTTAAGAATTCATCCTTTTCTTCCCATGAATGTGCCATTGGCATGGTTTCATAGTTTTCTTTGTAAAGGGTATTGGCCACAAAAGTTAGTGCTGGTTTCGGAACAATTTCTTTAATAAAGACAACACCACGCTTCCATTCCCCATTATCGTTGTAACGAACATAGAATCTTAAATTAACTTCTTCAAAATGAATATGAAATGGAATTTTAAAGCCCAGAACTTTTGTATCCTGAAACATAAAACCGACAAGACTTACATAACATCTGCCTTTCCAAAGGTCAACTTCTGTTTTATGCGGTAAATAGGGGTCAAGTACTTTTGGGTCAACAGAATAATTAGCCAGTACTAATTTTCTCCATTCAGCTTGTAGGAATGTTTTTGCCATGAATTTCAAAAAATACAGACAACGTCCAAGTATGGAAACCACGTTGAGAAACAATAAAAAGATTATTCCTCCAAAAGGTTGGGTTCAGACTCAGCAGTCCTCACATAAAAAACTACACCAGTTTCTCCGGCAAGCTTTTCGAATAGCTTAGAATATTAAGGACAGCAGAAGCTGGCGGCTCTAAGGCTGCATCGTCCAAATCTTTGTGCATGGCGATGAGGTCGAGGTAAAGGGCTTGCAACGCATTGTCGCAGATCAGGGCCTTATTAATCTCCTTCGTCTCCGCCTCCGAAGTCTCGTGGTATATATACCTGATCAAGTCCGTTTGTGTAAAAGTTTTTATCATAGGCTTTATGTAGGATCATTTTCTTTCGCAGGTTTATCAATGCATATCGCATTCTTCCAAGCGCAGTGTTAATGCTTACCCCTGTTCGTTCAGCTATTTCCTGAAAACTCATTTGTAGGTAATGGCGCATAATCAGCACTTGTTTTTGTTCGGTAGGTAATTCTTTTATTAAATCGCGCAGGCGGCCACGCGTATCTTTTTGGGTTTGCTTCGCTTCAAATGACTCTTCTGCAAATTGCATGGAGTTGAACACGCGGCTTCCATCCTCTAGAACGATCTCTGGATGCCTTTTATTTTTCCGGAAATGATCTATTGCCAAATTATGTGCAATACGGCAAATCCATGGCAAAAATTTGCCTTCCTCATTATATCGGCCACTGCGGATGGTATTGATCGCCTTAATAAAGGTATCTTGTAAAAGATCCTGAGCAGTATACCGATCCTTAACAATCAGGTAAATAGCGGTGTAGACTTTACTCTTATGGCGATGCAGTAGCGTTTCAAAAGCTGCTTCGTTCCCGTTTTCGTATTGTGACACAAGTTCGCTGTCACTGGTTTTCTTGTCAATCATTCGGACTCACATTTAGGTAACGTAGAGGTCTCAGTCGATAATTGTCGGGGGTTTGTGAATGATTTAGAATGAAAAGATAGAGAGATTCCTGAAAGACGCAAAAAAAATTTAAAAATTTCTTGCCTTCCATACAATTTCTTTAGCTATTTGCTCGCAAATCCAGTGTTACGTTTCGCTATGGCAGTCAGCAAGAAAAAAATTATTAAAAGCTTAGAAAATCTAAGCGAAGATTTGAAAGATTTAATCCGTACCCAATATCCGGCCGGATATGATGCCAGCATTTCGCGCATCAGCAATGGAAAAAAGGAACCTTTATTTGTATTTCCTCTTGAAACAGAGGATGCTACCTATCTGGTAAAGGTACCTGTGACCAAAAATAGCAGCGGAGGCTATGATGTTGATGATGTGGAAGAGGATGAAAAAGATGATGTGGTGGCAAAAGACGATGACTTCGGCACGGGAGATGATGTTGAAGCCGATGGCGGAAGTGATGATGACGATTACGAAGGCGGAGGCGGAAAAAGCCGCGAAGCCAGTTACGATCCAGACTTTGATACTTAACAGGTAATAAATTCAAATTTTAATCAAGTAACAAGAACACCATCTGCAAGGATGGTGTTTTTGTTTTTTAGTATTACTTGTTGCCAAAGATTCACAGATTGATAAATTGAGAATAAAATCAGTGAATCTGTGGCTAAGTATCGAGTAAGCAAAAACTCATTTTATCATTTCATTTTTGTTGAAAGTCAAACATTGTTACTTTGAACTCCTTAAAATCTTCTTCAGTGATTAATACCTCTCCAGCCATCATGGGCGATATCAATATAGACGACCTCGATCCTAAAGAATACATCATCATCAAGCGCGCGCGGGTAAATAACCTCAAGAATCTAAGCGTAGCTATTCCAAGAAATAAAATGGTGGTCATCACCGGCCTTTCTGGTTCGGGAAAATCATCGCTTGCATTCAATACGCTTTTTGCTGAAGGTCAACGGATGTACGTTGAAAGTTTAAGTTCCTATGCCCGCCAGTTTTTGGGTCGGATGGAAAAACCGGAAGTCGATTACATTCGGGGGGTGTCGCCTGCCATTGCTATTGAGCAAAAGGTAAACACCAGAAACCCGCGCTCAACTGTAGGCACATCAACTGAGATCTACGATTATTTGAAATTGCTTTTCGCACGCATCGGTAAAACCTATTCGCCTGTTAGCGGAAAAGAAGTGAAAAGCGATACCGTGACTTCCGTAGTTGATTCATTGAACAAGTTGAAGACTGGCACGCGTATTATGGTTGCTTGTCCTTTGACCATTAAGAAAGGCCGCAAGCTAAAGGATGAACTGAATTTATTATTGAGTAAAGGCTTTGCGCGAATCCTGATTGATGGTGAAGTAAAATTTATTGAAGAGTTACTGAATCCTACAGAACCTGCTGATGGTAAGGTAGCCGCAAAGAAAAAGGCTCCGGCAAAAAAAGTAAAAGAGGCAGAAGTTGAGTACGAAGTATTAATAGATCGCGCCAGCATCAATGCAGAAGATGAAGATACTATTTTCCGACTTTCGGATTCTGTGCAAACTGCCTTTTTTGAAGGAGATGGATATTGCACGGTTCATGCAGAAGGTACTGGCAAACTAAATTTCTCTGATCGTTTTGAGTTGGATGGAATGACGTTTACAGAACCCTCCATCAATTTCTTCAGTTTCAATAATCCGTTTGGTGCGTGTCAAACCTGTGAAGGCTTCGGAAAGGTATTGGGCATTGACGAAGATCTTGTTGTTCCAGATAAGTCGCTTTCTATTTATGAAGGCGCCATTGCGCCCTGGCGAAGCGAAACCATGGGCGAATGGCAAAAACCATTATTGAAAAACGGAATCAAATTTGATTTTCCTATTCATCGTCCCTACAATGAGTTAACAAAGGAGCAGCAGGATATCGTATGGAATGGCAATGCGTACTTTGAAGGTATCTGGAGTTTTTTCAAATACCTGGAAACCAAAACACATAAAATTCAATATCGTGTTTTATTATCACGCTATCGCGGAAGAACAAATTGTCCGGATTGTAAAGGAAGTCGCCTTCGTAAAGATGCGCAGTATGTAAAGATTGCAGACAAATCCATCACTGATTTAGTTTTGCTTCCCATTGAAGAAGCACTTACTTTTTTTCAAAAGATTAAACTTCCGGATTACGAAAAGAAAATCTCTGATCGCATTCTGACAGAAATTACTTCGCGTTTAGAATACATGGATAAGGTAGGCCTTGGATACCTTACTTTAAATAGATTAACATCAACACTTTCAGGAGGAGAATATCAGCGCATCAAACTGGCAACTTCATTGGGAAGTGCTTTGGTTGGTTCAATGTATATTCTGGATGAGCCCAGCATCGGATTGCATCCAAAGGACACAGACCGTATGATCGGTGTTTTAAAGTCGTTGCGTGACCTTGGCAATACAGTTATTATCGTTGAACACGAAGAAGAAATTATGCGCGCTGCGGATCAGATCATTGATATTGGTCCGGATGCCGGAAGTCACGGAGGTGAATTGGTTTTTCAGGGAACGATAAATGACATCAACGGAAAAGTACAATCGCATACCACAGATTATTTAACAGGTAAAGAAAAAATTGCATTACCTGTTAAAAGAAGAAAATGGAAAGACTCTATTACAGTCGTTGGTGCACGAGAGAATAATTTAAAAAACCTTACGGTGAAATTTCCGATGGGAGTCTTCACCGTAGTAACAGGTGTAAGTGGTTCCGGAAAATCTACCTTAATTAAAAAGATTCTTTATCCTTCCGTTGGTCGAATGAATGGATCAGTGGGAGAAACGCCAGGAAAGTATGATAAACTCGAGGGAGATTTCGCGAAAGTAACACAAGTCGAATTTGTAGATCAAAACCCGATTGGAAAATCTTCGAGATCGAACCCAATCAGTTATGTAAAAGGATACGATGCCATTCGTCAGTTGTATGCGGATCAACCGCTTTCAAAACAGCGTGGATATAAACCCTCTCATTTTTCATTCAACGTTGAAGGAGGAAGATGTGAAACCTGTGAAGGCGAAGGCGAGATTCGCGTTGAGATGCAGTTTATGGCCGACATCTTTTTGAAATGCGAAAGTTGTCATGGCAAACGCTTCAAGCAAGAAGTATTGGAAGTGGAACACAATGGAAAAAACATTGCTGATATTCTCGACATGACGGTTGAAGAAGGAATGACCTTTTTTCAGGACAAGAAAACCATTCACGATAAAATTCTTCCAATGAACGATGTTGGTTTGGGTTATGTAAAACTCGGACAATCATCAAACTCACTAAGTGGAGGAGAGGCACAACGCGTTAAGCTTGCATCATTCCTCGGAAAGAATTCACACGATGGTCATATTCTTTTCATATTTGATGAGCCCACAACCGGACTTCATTTTCACGATATCTCAAAGCTATTGAAGGCAATGAATGCGTTGGTCGATGAAGGTCACACCGTAATTGTGATTGAACATAACATGGATGTTATAAAATGTGCTGATTGGATTATTGATCTTGGTCCGGAAGGTGGAGAGAAAAGAGGAGGTAATTTAATGTTTGAAGGCACACCCGAAGACATGGCGAAAAAAGGCAAGGGCTTTACTGCTGAGTTTTTGAAAAAGAGAATTCTTTAATTTGAAGATTTGAAAATGTGCAAATTTGAAAATGAAGACAGCATTTTCAAATTTGCTACGGCATTCATTTTCAAATTTTCAAATCGACTCACTTTCAAATTAGTAAATCATTCGATTGCGCTCTACCCATGCGTTCTCAAATCAACGAATTAATTAAAATACCTACCTCCTTTCTAAAATAAGCGATAACTTAACGATGTGTTAATGTACCGATGGAAGAATTTGAAGATTTGAAAATGTGCAAATTTGAAAATGAAGGCAGCATCTTCAAATTAGTTACGGCATTCATTTTCAAATTTTCAAATCGACTCATTTTCAAATTAGTTACTGCGCTCATTTTCAAATTAATTATCTATGTCAATTAAGGTTGCGATCCGCCATCAAATGTTTTATGAGTACGATCGCTCAATCAGTTTATCACCGCATACCTTTCGTTTACGACCGGCACCACATTGTCGTACTCCGATTCTTTCGTACTCCCTAAAAATAAAACCATACAATCATTTCATTAACTGGCAGCAAGATCCATTTGGCAATATGTTGGCGCGTGTGGTCTTTCCTGAGAAAACGACCAAACTTCATTTCGAAGTAGAAGTAATTGCCGATATGATCGTCATCAATCCGTTTGATTTCTTCGTTGAAAAATATGCCGATGATTTTCCATTTGCCTACGACAATCAACTCAAGAAAGAATTACTTCCTTATTTTGAATTAACAGAGACTGGACCGCTGCTTCAGCAATGGGTTAAGCAAATCGATCTCACACAAAAGAAAGGTATCATCAATTTTTTGGTTGAGCTCAACCAAATGGTTTGGCGGAACACGCAATACACCGTTCGATTGGAACAGGGAGTTCAAACGTGCGAACAAACTTTGGGCTTGAAAAGTGGTTCATGTCGCGACTCAGGTTGGTTGTTGGTGCAGATACTTCGTCATCTTGGTTTGGCTGCGCGATTTGCTTCTGGATATTTAGTGCAATTAAAGGCTGATCAAAAAGCCCTTGATGGACCATCGGGCACTGAGCAAGATTTTACAGACCTACATGCATGGGCAGAAGTATTTATTCCTGGTGCGGGTTGGGTAGGTCTTGATCCTACATCAGGTTTGTTTGCAGGCGAAGGACATATTCCGCTTTGTTGTACACCCGATCCTGTTAGTGCTGCACCCGTTACAGGTCTTGCTGATTTTAGCAATGTGACTTTCAATTTTAAAAATGAAGTCGTTCGCATTCATGAAGATCCACGCGTAACAAAACCCTATACCGATGAACAATGGGCCACAATCATGGCGCTTGGAAATAAAGTAGATGAAGATTTTCAGCAAGGGGATATTCGGTTAACCATGGGAGGTGAACCAACTTTTGTTTCAGTGGATGATATGGAAGCGAAAGAGTGGAATACAGGTGCAGATGGTCCACAGAAAAGAAAACTCGGAGCTGATCTTATTAAAAGATTGAAAAATGTTTTTGCTCCGAAAGGATACATACACAAAGGACAAGGTAAATGGTATCCGGGAGAGCCGTTGCCGCGCTGGCAATACTCTGCTTATTGGCGCAACGATGGACAATCAATTTGGCGAAATGATTCGTTGTTGGATATCGGTGATACTAAATCACACTATACAATTGATGACGCAAAGAAATTAACACAAGAGTTAACCAAGTTTTTAAATGTCCCAAAAGAACACATTCATCCGGCAATGGAAGATGTGTTTTATTTTCTGTGGGAAGAGAACAAAGTACCAGTCAATGTAGATCCGTATAAAGCAAATCTGAATGATTCGCTGGAGCGGCAAAAACTCGCAGAGCTTTTGACAAAAGGTTTAGGTAATCCGGTGGGTTATGTTATCCCGATGGAATGGAATCATTGGAACAGGCGATGGATTTCCTGTGCCTGGCCTTTCCGAAATAATCAACTCGTTCTTGTGCCTGGTAATTCTCCTATTGGGTTGCGACTTCCATTAAAATCGCTGGCATACATTAGTGAAACAAAAGAACAACGCAAAGTTGAGCGCGATACATTTGAGTCACTTCCTGCACTCGAAAATTTTCAGACAAAAGTTGGTCTTCGTTATTCATTACCTATTGAAGCCGAGAATTTGCCAAAAGAATTTTATCAAGAACCGTATCCGGAAGTAGAGGAGGAAGACGATGATGAGAAGCCAAAACCAAAAAAGGAACCAGAGGAAAAGTACGAACCCACTTTTGAAGTCTTCACTATCAAAACAGCATTGTGCATTGAAGTACGTGAAGGAAAAATTTATTTTTTCATGCCTCCACTTACCTATGTAGAGCATTACTTCGATTTGTTAGCATCGATTGAAGCCGCGGCTGAGAAATTAAATTTGAAAGTAATCATTGAAGGTTATGAACCACCGCATGATAATCGGGTAACAAAACTTTCATTGTCGCCAGATCCCGGAGTGTTGGAGGTAAATGTTCATCCGGCAAAAAGTTGGAAGGAGATTGTAAACAACTACGATATACTTTTCGAACAAGCCCGGCTCAGCAGATTGAGCACAGAGAAATTTAATCTTGATGGTAAGCACACAGGAACAGGTGGAGGTAATCACATTACCATCGGAGGTATTACCCCATCTGACAGTCCTTTGTTGAGACGACCCGATTTATTGAGAAGCTTAATTACCTATTGGCAGCATCATCCCGGCTTGTCGTATTTATTTTCTTCTTCGTTTGTTGGGCCAACCAGTCAGGCACCGCGTGTGGATGAAGGACGACAGGAAATGTTGTACGAATTAGAAATTGCATTCAGTCAGATTCCAGAAAAAGGAGATGTTCCATTCTGGATGGTCGATCGGATTTTTAGAAATCTTTTGATTGATATAACAGGTAATACGCATCGCGCAGAATTTTGCATCGATAAATTATATTCACCTGATAGTTCAACAGGCCGCTTAGGTATTCTGGAGTTCCGTGGATTTGACATGCCACCGAATAAACACATGTGTATTGTTCAGTTGCTGTTGATCCGATCAATCGTTGCCATGTTCTGGAAGAAGCCCTATAAACATAAACTCACACGATGGGGAACCGAGTTGTATGATAAGTTTATGCTGCCACATTATGTCCAGCAAGATCTTGCCGAGATAACCCGCGATCTTCAGGAAGCTGGTTATCCCTTTCAACTCGAATGGCTTGAAACATTTTTCGAATTCCGTTTCCCACTGTATGGAAAAATTACAGTTCAGGATATGGAATTGCTCGTGCGCATGGGTATAGAACCGTGGCATGTATTGGGCGAAGAGTCATCCAGTAGTGGCACGGCCCGCTTTGTTGATTCCTCTGTTGAGCGTGTCGAAATTAAAGTTCGAAACTTTAATCATGAGCGCTATATGATTACCTGTAATGGCGTGCCTGTTCCATTGCAAACAACATTGGTAAAAGGAGAGTATGTTGCCGGAGTTCGCTATCGAGCGTGGACTCCTCCATCAGCATTGCATCCTACCTTAGGTAAAGATGTTCCATTAGTGTTTGATGTTGTGGATACCTGGAACCATCGCTCTATCGGTGGATGCACATATCATGTGGCGCACCCAGGCGGAAGAAGTTACGATACCTTCCCTGTCAATTCATATGAAGCTGAAGGGCGTAGAATCAGCCGGTTCTGGACTCAAGGTCATACACAAGGCGCCATTACTCCTTCCGAAAACTTCAGTACGGTATCGCGTTATCTTGAACCAAATCAAATTCCGAAAAATTTTGATCCTCCTCTATTAAAAATAAGTCCGGAATATCCACGTACTTTAGACCTGCGGCAATTCTAAAACAAATTGCCACGAATGTCTTTATTCGTGCATTCGTGGCAAAAAAGTAAGTAATGGCAAACGAACTACAACCCATATCTTTCAGCAACTTGACAGCGGGCTACCTCTCTGATCAAAAGGTAATTGACGAATGCTTCAATCAGAATGAGCAGGCGAAGGATTCCTGGAAGAAGTTGCTTACAAATATTGAGACTCTGGGAACTGCTGAACTAAAAAATCGACAGCAAGAATTACTAAAAATTCTTCAGGAGAATGGTGTTACCTATAATGTGTATGGCGATAATAGCGAGCTCAATCGTCCATGGCTGTTGGATGCTGTGCCACTTGTTATTTCAGCAGCAGAGTGGAGAGGTGTAGAACGCGGCATGAAGCAACGCGCTTACGTGCTCAATAAATTACTTGAAGATCTTTATGGTGATAGAATACTCCTAAAGAAAGGAATTATTCCGTCCGAACTGATTTATTCGCATCCCGGATTTTTGCGTCCGTGTGACAAAATAAAACTTCCAGGAGAATATAAACTCACGATGTACTCCGCAGATCTTTCCCGCGGACCGGACGGAAAAGTGTGGGTTATTAAAGACCGTGCGCAAGCGCCTTCCGGAATGGGTTATGCTTTAGAGAACAGAAGTGCATTGAGCCGTGTGATCCCCGAGTTATTTCAACAACATCAGATTGCCAAGCTCGGTGGATTTTTCAGTAGCATGATGCAAGCGCTCATACAGGTTGCGCCTCAGGGAAAAGAGAATCCAAGAATTGTGTTGCTCACACCAGGTCCGCGCAACGAAACATATTTTGAGCACGCCTTTCTTGCCTCCTATCTGGGGATCACATTAGTGCAAGGTGAAGACCTGATCATGCGCGATAGTTTTGTGTGGATCAAAACTGTGGAAGGTCTTGAAAAGGTAGATGTAATTTTGCGCAGAGTAGATGATTCATTTTGTGATCCACTTGAACTTCGGGAAGATTCTCAACTCGGTATACCAGGTCTATTACAAGCTGTTCGCAAAGGTAATGTTGCCATTGCAAATCCATTAGGAAGTAGCATTCTTGAGAACACCGGATTGATGGCATTTCTTCATGGCGCTTTCAAATATTTTCTAAATGAAGATCCAATCATTCCGATGATTGCCACATGGTGGTGCGGACAGAAAAAAGAAATGGATTATGTGCTCGAGCATCTTGATACGCTTGTCATAAAAGACATTGAGCGTGTGAGCGGCTTTAAAACCCTTATGGGCAGTCAACTTTCAAAAGCACAGAAAGAAGAATTAATTCGAAAGATAAAGTTTCAGCCATTTCGATATGTAGGACAGGAAGAAGTTGAGTTCTCCACATCGCCTGTGTTCACAAAAGAAAAATTAGAACCTCGGTTCACCGTACTTCGCTCTTACTTAGTCGCCAATAATAGCGGCTACGAAATGATGCGCGGAGGTCTAACACGATGTTCTCCTGAAAGAGGGAGTTTCCTCGTGTCAAACCAGGACGGAGGTATTTCAAAAGATACATGGGTCGAGGCTGCTTTCACTAAATCAGATTCAGCTGCTAAGGCTCGTCAGTCTGCAGACATGAAACGAAAGGCCGTTTTGCCAAGTCGTGCAGCGGAGAACTTGTTTTGGGTAGGGCGATATACACAACGTGTTCTTCGAACGTCACGCTTCATCAGAATTGTATTGCGAAATCTCACGCAGAAGAATTATATCAACGGAGGAAATGATTCGGAATCACTAAAAGTTTTATTGCAAACCGTAACCCACATTACGGATACGTACCCTGGTTTTGTGGAGGATGCGGAAGAAGAGATGAAGAATCCCCTGGCGGAAATACATCAATTGATTTGTAATTCCGAAAGAGCCGGAAGTGTACTCTTTACCTTAAGCAATCTGTTAAAATCAATGTATGCGGCACGCGATCGCTGGACCGTTGATAGTTGGCGGATTATTGACGACATCGAAAATGTAAAAAGAAGAATTGCGGTTTTGGAACCCACAGGAATTCGTCATGCTTTTACCTTGCTGGATCAACTCAATGGAGGGCTCCTTTCTTTTTCGGAAATGACCCGCCAGAGTATGTATCGAAGCGATGGGAGGATTATGTACCGCATGGGGCAACTCATTGAAGAAGTATTGATGGAACTCGCTCAATACAAATCGATCTTATCGTACGAGCATGAAGAAGGTGTAGAGTTTCAATTGTTGGAAGCTCTACTATTAAGCAATCAGAATCTTTCCTCGTACCGATCGGTGTATCGAACCTCTTTAAGTGTATCACCCGCGATTGATCTTCTGTTTTTGAACAGCCAAAACCCGACCTCAATTTATTCGCAGCTAGAGAGAATGTTAGATTACACCCGAAGTCTGGCACAAAAGGATAGTGGTGTTTCAAATGATAATGAGATTTCACGACTTGTCTTTGAGTGTTACTCCCAAGTTCGTCTGATGAACATAGATGCTTTGATTCAATTGGATGGTGAAACCAAACATCGAAAGGCCTTTGATGAATTTTGTGAACAATTACAGAAACAGATCATGAATTTATCCGCGAAGTTAAGTGCGAATTATTTCAGTCATTCTACCTATCAGCAGCAAGGAAGTAAAGATGGTTTTCAATTTGAAGTGTGATGCGCTACAAGATTCGCCATATAACCGAATACATTTACCAGGACACGGTAAGTACCGGGCATAACCGCTTGTGCCTTGTGCCGCTTAATCATGGAGAACAAAAATGTATTTCATCCGATGTAAAAATTACGCCTACCCCAGATGAGCTTACCTATCGAACCGATTTTTTTGGAAACACTTTGTTGTTCATCTCCATTTACAAAGAGCATTCTCAACTCGAAATTATTTCAGATAGTGTAATTGATATTGAGAACAGGATTAATGCTGATCTGGCGTTTAGTTCAAATGTTTTGTGGCGAGATGTAAAAGGACAAATTGCATTGCATACCGATATGTATTCTGATGTTGTTCAGTATGTATTACCGTCCCAATACGTTCCATATAGTGACGAAATTAAAAACTTTGCGCTTGATTGCTTCACAGAAGATGCCACGCTATGGAGCGGTTGCCAGGCGTTGATGCAAAAGATTTTTACCTTAATAAAATTCACCCCTGGATTTACAACGGTAAACACCCCGGTTGAATCCGTACTCAAATCGCGCAAAGGAGTTTGTCAGGATTTTGCTCACCTCATGATTGCGTGTTTACGAAACATGGGTTTACCTGCACAATATGTAAGTGGCTACATTGAAACGATTCCACCTCCCGGAAAAGTAAAACTCGTTGGCTCCGATGCATCACATGCCTGGGTAGCGGTTTACTTTCCTGAAATTGGCTGGGTGGAGTTTGATCCTACGAACAATTTACTACCGTCCTACAAACACATCACTGTAGCCTTCGGACGCGATTATTTTGATGTGGCCCCGATTAAAGGAATCATCTTTAGTTCGGGTAAGCAGAACATTGTCGTGAAGGTAGATGTGAATAGAATTAGTTAATTCGTTGATGAGTTGATTACATACAAATCAACTCATCAACGAATTAGCACATTAACAAATCAATTACTTCCCAATCTTCTCATACGAAGTAATCACTCCTTTTATAAGCGAAGAACTAAACCCACGATGCTCCATTTCATTTAAGCCAGCAATGGTACACCCTTTTGGTGTTGTTACTTTATCAATCTCTTCTTCAGGATGGCGATTACCTTTCAACAATAATTCTGCTGCACCATTTACGGTTTGTGCTGCAATCAGACTTGCCGTCTTGGCATCGAATCCAATTTCAATTCCACCTTGTGTCGCTGCGCGAATAAAGCGAAGGGCGTATGCAATGCCACAAGCACCGAGCACAGTAGCAGCATCCATTAATTTTTCATCGATTGGTACGGTAATGCCGAGTTGATCAAATAATTCAGTTACATAATTAATCTGTGCTGGCGTTGCTCCACTATGACAAATACAGGTTACGGATTCTTGTATCGCGATCGCGGTGTTTGGCATTGCCCTGAAAATCGGAACACCGTGATCAACAATAGCGGCAAGGTCTTTTACTAAAACACCCGTCACTACACTAATGACAATATGTTTTGATGGATCGAAATTTTCCTTTAATCCTTCTAGTACATCTTTTACATTATACGGTTTCAGTGCAACAATAATGACGTTGCTATTTTGAATTGCTTCTTTGTTATTGCTCGTGGTATTTACTCCAACAGCTTTTAAATGTTGAAGCGCATCCAGATTTCTTTTGGTTACCGTAATGTTTTCTGCTGAGATAAATTTACTTTTTAACAATCCTTCCGCAATTGCGGCCCCTAAATTTCCGCCACCGATAATGGCAATCTTTGAATTTTTCATGGATGTCTTTTTATCGCACTTTGATGCGAGATGAAAATTAAAATACTTTCACGTACTTCACGCATTGGAGCCCACATCATTTCAAAAAAAATTAATGGAATTACTATATAAGCCTTGGCCTTGGTATATAGCCGGACCGATTATCGGACTTACTGTTCCTGCCTTACTGTTGTTAGGGAATAAGCGATTTGGTATTTCTTCTACCCTCCGACAGATTTGTGCAGCCTGTGTTCCTGCCAATATTTCTTTTTTGAAATACGATTGGAAAGCAGACCAATGGAATCTCTTTTTTGTAGGAGGTGTTTTAATTGGTGGCTTTCTCGGTGGATATGTATTGGCTAATCCCAATCCTGTTGATGTCTCTGAAGCAACGTTTGAATTATTTTCTTCTTATAAACTTCAAGAGATGAACGGACTATTACCTGAAGAACTTTTTAACTGGCATGAGCTGACCACCTTCAAAGGATTTGTACTGATGATTGTTGGTGGGTTTTTAGTTGGCTTCGGAACACGTTACGCGCGAGGCTGTACTTCTGGTCATGGCATTTTTGGATTATCTGCCTTGCAGTGGCCCTCACTTATTGCCACCATTTCATTTTTTGTTGGTGGAATATTAATTAGTCATTTTGTCCTTCCTTACCTCTTAACTCGCTGATAGAATGAAGAACATAAAATATTTAATAGTTGGTGTTGCTTTTGGATTCGCACTCACGAAAGGTGAAGCGATCTCATGGTATCGAATGCAGGAGATGTTTTACTTCCAGGGATTTCACATGTATGGAATATTTATGACGGCAGTTGCAGTAGGCGCACTGAGTATTTGGTTGATTCGAAAATTTGGAATCAGAACGATGGAAGGAGAATCAGTTGGAGAAATAACCAAGCCCTATCATCATGGCGTAATTTTCGGTGGATTGATTTTTGGATTTGGATGGGCACTTACGGGTGCATGCCCTGGACCATTATATGCTCAAATAGGTTCAGGTTATCTCGTAACAATCATAGCCTTTCTGTCTGCCTTATTGGGAACATGGGTTTTTGCTTTGCTCAAACCATATCTGCCTGACTAATTTTTGCTCCAGTATTCAGGGATACCTGGTTAGCTGTTATCGTGGCGAAAGCGTCTAGCTATTTTGATGGGGCATCAAACGTCAAATTATCTATTGATTTTTCTGATGTCAACCGTAGACTTCGAATCTTGTCGCCAACCGTTACATGTACGAGATTAGATTGATCGTTGTGTGTCTCCATCAGAATATCATTCTGCACTAAAATCCTTTTTAGTTTTTTAACGTTACTTACCTCCATATAGAATATAAACGCTTCACCCTCTATTTCATGGCCAAGGTATTTTACAGTTTGAGGTTTGTTTTCCAGCGATATCTTAAAATGATTTTTCAAATACTCGCTCATCATCTGATCAACCGTAAGGCCTTTCGGTTTAATGATGTCTAACTCAGGTTGGTTAAATTGTTTGCGAAGAGTTGTCTCCAGATCGTCAGCAAACACACGCATCATTATTTCTAATCGTTTCTCTTTCTCATCAAATTCAATTTCCGTAACGGTTACGTGAAGGGGGTGAAAAGAAACGAGTGAAAGAAAGCAGATCAGGAAGATTTTCATGGACCAAAGATAAGGTACGAGGTACAATTTACGAGGTACGATTATTTGTGCGGCTGAATCAATGCATTTAAACCGCAGAGCGCGTGGAGGTACGCAGAGTTAATGCCAAGGGATCTTCAAATCCTCTGCGTACCTCCACGCGCTCTGCGGTTTATCAGGGCTTCTGTTTTCAAATAGAAATTCTCACCTTTGCCAAATCCAAACTATCCATAACCATTGAATTCTGATCGTTACGCCCAACGCGGAGTTTCCGCATCCAAAGAAGATGTTCATCAGGCCATCAGCAAACTCGACAAAGGTTTGTTCCCGAAAGCCTTCTGCAAAATTGTACCCGATTATTTGGGGAACGATCCTGACTACTGTACCGTAATGCATGCCGATGGAGCCGGAACAAAATCATCACTCGCCTATATATATTGGAAAGAGACCGGTGATCTTTCGGTGTGGAAAGGTATTGCGCAAGATGCCATCATTATGAACATAGACGATCTGCTCTGTGTAGGCGCAACCGAAAACATTTTATTATCCTCTACTATTGGCCGAAATAAAAATCGTGTGCCGGGTGAAGTAATTTCTGCCATCATTAATGGAACAGAAGACGTGTTGGCAATGCTGCGTCAACATGGACTCAATATTATCAGCACCGGTGGAGAGACTGCAGACCTTGGTGATTTAGTGCGCACCATTGCTGTTGATAGTACAGTAGTGTGCCGAATGAAACGAAGCGATGTGATTGATAATAGTCGCATACAAGCAGGGGATGTTATTGTTGGATTAGCATCGTATGGAAAAGCATCGTATGAAGATGAGTACAATGGCGGCATGGGCAGTAATGGATTAACTTCCGCGCGGCATGATGTATTTTTTAAAGAGTATGCCGAAAAATATCCAGAATCATTCGATCAGGATGTTCCTGCTGATCTTGTATATTCCGGAAAATATAAAGTGAGCGATACCATTCCGGATGTTGATGTGAACATAGGGAAGCTCGTACTTTCGCCTACTCGTACCTATGCCCCTGTTATTGTTAGCCTCTTAAAAAATCTGCGCAGCCAAATTCATGGTATGGTGCATTGCAGCGGTGGAGCACAAACCAAAGTGATGCACTTTATTGACAACCTCCATATTATAAAAGATAACCTCTTTGAGATTCCTCCACTCTTCAATCTGATACAAGAACAAAGTGGAACGGATTGGAAGGAAATGTATAAGGTATTTAACATGGGGCATCGCATGGAGATCTATGTGAATGAAAAATATGCCAAGGAAATCATTGCACTTTCCAAAAAGTTTGGTGTTGAAGCAAAAGTCATTGGAAGAGTTGAAGCATCATCAACCAAGCAAGTAACCGTTACCAGCCCAAAAGGAAAGTTCGTATACAGCTAGTTTCTGGTATAAAGTCATCCTCTATTCTTCTCTTACAAAAGTAAATTTCGGTATCTGCCGAATCGCCTACTATTTCGTTGTAGTGTTACTTATCATACAGGCTTACAGATGTTTGCAACAGCTTTCTGTAGTTCCATTTCTAAAACCTACGTGCTGTTTTTGCCAAACATTATCGTTAAGTATACTTACCATGCAAAAAAACGATAGTTTGAAATCGTTTTATAAACCATGAAAATTTTGGCAAACAACTTTAACTCCAGTTTCTGCATCGCCAGTAAAATCTGCATTCAAACGCAATAGGTGTATCTTTTCATACTCGCTCGCTTGTTTCTTCGAGATTCAACACAGTGCGCTGTTGAGCCGAATATCTTCTTTCATCATGAGTGTAAGATTTGAGGGACATTCTTCGGAAATAATAAAATCCGAAATGCAAATTTTGTCCTACAAAAAAACACCTAAAATGAAAAAGAAAATTTACTACGCCTTGTGCTTAGGTTTGCTAAGCATTGCCACTCCGTCCTTTTCACAAGAAACTGAAATCAAACCTGAAGAAGATCTTTACACACTTTCCTTAGAGGAGTTAATGAATACTCCAATCCGTTCAGCATCAAAAAAGGATGAAACCTTATTTGACGCACCCTTATCTAGTTATACCATTACTAAATCAGATATTGAAAAATCAGGAGCTACCTCCATTATGGAAGCTATGCGCCTTGCGCCCGGTGTTATCGTTCGTGAGCAGGCGAATGGTATGTATGACATCCACATTCGTGGAATGGAGAACTTAACGAGAACAAACGGTACGTTCTTAAAGAGCAACTCCTATACGTTAGTTATGATTGACAACCGCCCGGTTTTTAATCATGGTTTAGGTGGTACTAATTGGGAGTCTTTGTCTATTGACCTTAATGATGTTGAAAGAATTGAAATTGTCCGAGGCCCTTCATCACCATTATTTGGACCAAACGCTGTAACCGGTGTTATCAACATCATAACAAAGAGATTGAATGACTCTGAAACATTAGTGAATGCCAACGCTCAAGCAGGATCGCTTGGAACTACCATTGCGAACTTGAGCGCAGGAAAACGATTCGGAAAGTTTAGTGTTATTGTTTCAGGAAATTTTCAAGGCAGAAATAGAGTAGATAGCAAGTACTATCAAGAAAACACTGGGTTATATGTAGATCTGAACCAATTAATTGCAGATGATTCCATTCGTTCTTTACGATTCCCAGATCCATCCAGATCACTGAACAAATGGGGTGTAAACGGATTTTTAAATTATAAGGTCTCTGATCATGTGTCTTTTGACTTATCTCTTTCACATCAAGAGGCAGAGTTTCAAAAAATATGGATTACCAATCCATTACAAGATGGCGAAACGCAAAATACAACAGCCAATTTAAGTGCTAAAATATACGGTTTAACGTTGCGCACTTCATATCTGCAAGGACATAATGTTGATCTCAGAACTGCTGCACCGTATGCTGAATATGATTTCAATGTAGCTGATGTTGTTGCTGAATACGAAATAAAGCTTGGCGAAAAGTATAGTATTACACCAGGAGCAAGTTATCAAACGGTGACTTTTGATGATCGTGATTACGTTGACTTTCCTACAAAGATTGGTCTCTTCAATGCCGAAAATAAAATAACAACCTTTGCCGGATACCTTCGTGCAGATCTTAACTTCACAGAAAAGTTCAGAGTTTTAGGAGGATTACGTATCGATAAGTTTTCTGATCCCGATGATGCTTATCTTGCTTATGAATTTGCATCTACTTACAAGATCAATTCTAAAAACCTTGTTCGACTTGCCGTGACCCGATCAAACAGTGGTTCATTTATTGGCTACAACTTCCTTAATATTGGTGGCGGACAAATTGGTAATTCAAATTTAGATCTGTTCACATTGAATATGATTGAAATCGGCTACCGCTCACAACTTAGCAGTAAACTGCAATTGGATATTGATGTATTCCATCAAACGGCTAAAAACTTAACTGCAATCTATCAGACTGCCGGACCTCAACAATTCTTTAATACTCCTACAGAAGCAACACAAATTGGAACTACTATTTCATTGAACTTTGTTCCAAATGAAAAGATCCAGTTTAAGCCATTCTTTACATTCCAGCAAACAGATACTAAAGACATGCCATCTGCTTATGTAGATCCTGCAATTGTTCCTCCTGGATTTGTTACCTATAGCGACAGCAAGCATGCTTATACACCTGGTTCTTATGGTGGCTTCTATTTCAACTACAAACCTATTTCGAAATTCAATATTAATTTGAGTGGTTATTATTTCACCAAACAAAATCAGTATGATGGATCACAATACGATCCTGGCACAGGTGCTGAGCTAGAGCCGCAATACAGCAACGGTCAGATCAAAGGAAAATTCATGATGAACGCTAAAGTTTCTTATGAAATAGTGAAGAATCTGAATGTGTTCGTCAATGCTCGTAACGCGTTTGGATCTGATTCACGTGAATTCTACGCTGCTGATCAAACAGCAGGACTTTACACAGGTGGTTTAACCTACAACTTGTTAAAGTAGAATCTTCGATTTTCATTCTAGAAAAGGGACGCTTATGGTGTCCCTTTTTTTTCTCCGTTTTTGACAGACAAAACTAAAAATTGTTTCATTCTCCAGAACATACTTTCTTACCTTTCTAAAGAACAGAACGTATGATGACATTCGACTACATAATTATTGGAGCAGGAAGTGCTGGGTGTGTATTGGCGAATCGGCTAAGTGAAGATCCGTCTACTACGGTATTACTTTTGGAAGTCGGTGGTCGCGATACCAAAATGGAAATTCACATTCCCGGTGGATATATGAAACTCCATCACAGCAATGTAGATTGGAATAATCATTACACTTTACCTCAACCTTTTTTACAAAATCGCAAAATTTATCATCCCCGTGGTAAGGTATTGGGTGGATCAAGTTCTACAAATGCCATGGCATACATTCGTGGACATAAAGAAGATTACAATCATTGGGCTTCTTTAGGAAATACAGGTTGGAGTTATGATGAGGTATTGCCCTACTTTAAAAAATCAGAGCACAATGAACAGTATGAAGATGAATTTCATTCGCGTGGTGGTGAGTTGAACGTGACCCAATCGTATTGGTATCACAATCCCATTGGTGAAGCCTTTATACAATCCTGTATTGAAAAAGGTATTTCGCATAACGAAGATTTTAATGGATTGAAGCAAGAAGGTGTTGGTCATTTGCAATATACCATGAAAGATGCCAAACGCATGAGTACTGCAAAAGCCTTTCTCATTCCTGCCTTATCCCGAAAAAATCTGACGGTGATTACAGGTGCTCATTCAAGAAAAATAATCATCGAAAATGATGAAACAAAAGGCGTTGAGTTTTCGGATAAGAAAAATTCAGTGCAGTCTGCGTTCGCGAAGCGGGAAGTAATCCTTTCAGCAGGAACCTTCGCCTCGCCTCAGCTTTTGATGGTTTCGGGAATTGGTTCGGCTGAAGAATTAAAACGTGCAGGTATTCCGATTAAAAAAGAATTAGAAGGTGTCGGAAAAAATCTTCAGGATCATCTCTTTTATCCTGTCAGTAGTTTATGCAAGAAACCAATCAGCAACAACCATTACATTCCGCTCCATAGACAATTAATTGAAATTGGTCGCTACTTACTTTTCAAACAAGGCCCACTTACGGTCGGTCCTTTGGAAGCCAACGCCTTTCTGAAATCTTCACCAGAATTAGATCGGCCTGATATTCAGTTTCAATTTACTCCAACCCATCCGGGTGATGATTACACCACCGATGTTTTTAATCTCAATACCTTTCCTCATACTGATGGTTACACCATTTTACCAACACAGATTCGTCCAAAAAGCAGAGGTGCTGTAACCATTGGTTCTGCTGATCCATTTGAAGCTCCCGTTATCGATCCAAAATATTTGTCTGAAGAAAAAGATCGCACAGTCATGGTTCGTGCAGCGCGAATTGCATTAGAAGTTTTGGAGGCAAATGCTTTTAGTGAATATCGGCTTTGCACACATTGTCCTGCAAAACGAAATAGCGATGATGATTTATTAGAGCATATTCAGCGAAGTGCAGAATGTGTATATCATCCAATAGGCACTTGCAAAATGGGTGTTGATGAAGTAAGTGTTGTTGATCCTCAATTGCGTGTGAAAGGTATTGGGAAACTTCGCGTGGTCGATGCTTCCGTTATGCCCACCATTTCCAGCGGCAACACCAATGCGCCAACGATTATGATTGCTGAAAAGGCGGCTGATATGATTCGATTTAATTAAGCTCGTGCTATCATTTTAAGGATGTTTCACGCTAAGGCGCAAAGTGAATACACGCTAAGGGCGCTAAGAAAACTCACTATAGAAGTAGTTTTCTTTGTAACTCTCTTTGCGGTCCTGGCATTTAAAACTTTGCGCCTTTGCGTGAAGGTATTTAAAGCGACTGCATCAACTGATATTGCTACAATCAAATTTACCTGCCTAGTTAATCCGCAACTCCGCCTTCATCCCTTTAATCTGATTGAGTAGTGCTTCTTGCCAGGTAAGATCCGCATCCCATTTATTTCCTAAAAAAACATTGCCCGAATCGATGTGTTTGAAATAAAATTTAAAAACCATTGTGTCGCTCGGAAAATTCTTCAATTGTTGTTGCCCATTTGGATAGGTAACAGATACTAAAGCACTTTCTGACTTACTCATATCATAGCCCAGCAAACTTTTGGCAACACCAACACGCGCATAAATAAAACAGAGAACGTACAGGCTCCCTTGCTTTCGCAAATCTTTTTCGGAAAGGCCAGGCTCGGTAAGTTTAAATTTCAAAGGATAGTTTGCAGTAAAAATTTCTTCAAGCTGTTTATCAATTTCTTCAATACCTGTTTTAGGAACTGACAATGGATCTACCTTCAGGTCGGATGCATAGAATTCGTTTCGTCTGCCAACAATAGGATTGATAGGAAAGTCCATTTCAGCAACATCGTTGATTAACAAATTCTGTTTCTTCTGCTGGTTTGCTGCTGTTCGATACAGTTCCTTTAGCGCTTCTGTTAAAACAGAATTATTAAGTGACCATGCGTTTTGCTGGTTGTCAATCATGGATTCTTTTTTATTGAAGGGAGTAAGCGTGAGTCGAAAATCATTCTCGCGTTTCTCAACAAATACAAGGTTGCTAATGTCGCGGCTTTCTAAATAATTCGAAAAAGTTCTGGTGACATCCCGGCTTGCTATTAGTTTATCCAGTTCAAAATAAACAATGGCATCAATGCCCGTCCGCTGAAAAGATTCTTGTACATCTTTTATTTCTTTTGCCGTCATGGTGTAGCTATAAAAAACAACCGACCGTGTGCTTAATAATTTTTCAGGTAGGCCACCTTTTAAATTAAGCTGATCAATCCATTCCTTTGGCTGAATGGTAATCTGTGCATGTGCAATGGTGTATGAAAATACCAGCAGTAAGATAAGCGTACGTAAAATCAACATTTTAAAATCAAGTATCATAGTTTGAAGAACGAATGTAAAGATGAATCTATTTTAAATTCCCACAAAAAAACCACTTTCATCTCTCTTGATGCCATAGGTAATGAGATCGCTGCAATCCGAATCACACGCTTTGCCCGATTGAAGATTAAACCGGTAATTATGCCAGGGACAAACAATCTCACCTAAATAATTGACTTTCCCCTTGCTGAGCGATTCTCCATTGTGTGGGCAGGCATCCTGTACTGCAAAAAACATTTCGTTATGCATTGACAAACATATTCGCTTCCCATGAAGAATCAACAACTGTGGCTTGCCCGAACCCAAACGTTGCCTTGCATCCATTTCACTCGAAAATATTTTGATCCAATCCATGCCTCAAGGTAAGCAAAGGGTAAGGAAAGTTAAACTTCGGCCACGTGTTCTTAAATTCATGAAATTTCCCTGTCTCAATAGTATTGCGATTTCCCTTCTTTACGATTGCGATTATAACTGCATTCTAATATGAAACTATTCAGCCAAAACTTGAAACTTGCTTGTTTATCCTATACTTTAATGCACAATTAAATGAGAAAGAAAAGAACAACTGCAACGCTTTATTTTATTGGCATCATTCCGCCAAAAGAAAGTTATGATGGTGCGTGTCAGCTCAAGCATTATTTTAAAGAACACTTCAACAGCAAGGCATCGCTAAACTCTCCTCCACATATTACCTTACATATGCCCTTTCAATGGAAGGAAGAAAAAGAAGCAGACCTCATTGAAAAGCTTCAGCAATTTTCAGTCGGAGCGAAGGCCTTCGATCTTCAACTTTCAAATTTTGGTGCCTTTCCACCTCGCGTCATTTTTATTCACGTTGTTCAAAATGATACACTATGCGAGTTGCATAAATCTCTGCACAAATTTGCCAAACGCGAACTCAACTTGTTTAATGCCAACTATAAAGATTTACCTTTTCATCCACACATCACGCTTGCTTTTCGTGATTTAAAGAAACCCATGTTCGCAAAGGCATGGGAAGAATTTCAATCAAAAGAATTTCAGGCCGACTTTAAGGTTGATCAGTTTGCACTGATGAAACATAATGGAAAGGAATGGGAGGTTTACAAAACCTTTAATCTTGAGATGATGGTTTGATTTTTATTACAAAGAAAGAGACAAGCAGTCTTGATAGACAAATTTCCGAATCAACCACTAAATACTTTTACAAAAAAATATAAACTTACTTCTCGCAAAAAGAACCTTTTGCTACCCAGAGGCTTTTAATGGATAACTCCAGCAATGCTTCTTTAACACCCGGATCATTTTCAAAAAGTTCAGTTGTAATATCTCCCTTCATTACTAAAATGCCTCCATCGTGCTCACCAAATGTTCCTTCGGCAATTACATTCCCCGTGAGTTTAAGTTCTTTTATATATTCATCATGTTTATGTAGAATTTGGGGATAAGTAGAAGCCGTAAATTTGGATACCGTAGCAATAAAGCGAACAAAAGAATACATCGTCATTTCATACGGTTCCTTCGCTCCACATACTCCTCCTATCCTTGATTTGAATGGAAGTAATTCAACATTCCATCGGTTGGCTTGAACACCCGGGTCGGTGCTGAGCCATTCTTTTGCTTCATCAACAGAAGTAGTGTTCAAAATAAAAATTCCTCCACCCCCTTCAAATGGCCCTGCAAGAATTAACTTACCTTCTTTGGCAAGGCGATTTATATTTGCCATATGACCTTCCATTATTTTATCAACCTGTTCTTTTGGCAATACCGGATTCTCTTTTTTGTTGAGAAAAACAAAGGTGTATTGTTTCTCTTGTGCAGAGAGTGAAAATGAAAAGATGAAAAACAGGAAAGTAAAAATTCTCATAGATTTTCAATTTAAGGAAAACTCAACTGAAAGGTAAAGCTATTCCCTTCCAGTTTCAGAAAAGATAATTACGAATATGAAGAGAACAGTTTAAAAGCAAAAAACTGTTGGTCTCTTCGACTGACACTATCCGCTGATTTCCTTTCTTTGCACCGTGAAAATATTGATTCTTCATCAGCACTTCAATACCCCACAGCGGGGTGGCGCCATTCGGTCATATTATCTGGCAAAAGCATTGGTGGACAGAGGTATTGAAACCATTGTTATCTCGGGGCATAATGAAAAAAACTATAGGCTGGAAAACATTGAAGGCATTGATGTTCACTTCCTGCCCATTGCCTACGACAATACTTTTGGGTTTTGGAAAAGAAGTTTTTCGTTTATCCATTACCTGTTTAGTTCGGTTCGTTTGGCAAAACAATTTCGCGATGTTTCCACATGCTATGCGATCTCTGTTCCGCTTACTATTGGCTTAGCTGCTCGCTGGATAAAATGGCGATACAAAATTCCATACATTTTTGAGGTAGGGGATTTGTGGCCCGATGCTCCCATTCAAATGGGATATGTAGATAATTATTTTTTCAAATCTTTGCTCTATCAATTGGAAACATCCATCTATCGCGATGCAAAATCGATTGTAGCATTGTCGCCCATGATCAAATCAGCAATCGAAAAAAAGATAAACGGAAAGACCATTCACCTGATTCCTAACATGGCAGACACCGATTTTTACAAACCAGAAAGTAAATCGTTAGGTATTGAGCAAAAGCATGGAGTAGATGGAAAATTTATTGTGTCATACATTGGTGCAATAGGTGTAGCGAATGGTCTCGATTTTTTTCTGGAGTGTGCTCGTGCCAGTTTAAAACGCGGACAGAACATTCATTTCATAATTTGTGGAGAAGGTGCCGTGTTAAAGCGCTTGAAGGAGGCTGCACAAAGACTTCAACTTTCTAATCTTACTTTTCTTGACTTTCAAAATCGCGAAGGTGTGCGGGAAGTAATGAATATTACAGATGCCGCATTTGTTTGCTACAAAGATGTGCCGATCCTCGAAACCGGATCACCCAACAAATACTTTGATGCCCTGGCAGCAGGTAAACTCATTGTTGCAAATTTTGGAGGTTGGATTAAAGATGAAGTTGAAGAGCATCATTGTGGGATTTACATTAACCCTAGGCAGCCCGATGATTTTGCAGACAAGATTGAACTGTTTATATACGACAAGCAAAAACTTCTGGAATATCAAAAAACAGCTCGTGTACTGGCCGAATCAAAATATTCAAGAGCAATTCTAAGTGAACGTTTCGCAAAAATCTTTGCAGCCTAGCTGCCTGGTGTATTAATTTGAGGTACTAAACACCACATTGATTTTGGTGTAGTATACTGAGGTGATTCCTTCAAAACCTGAATCGGTTCCAACAATTAACCAGAGTTCTCCGAAACTATTCGAACGTGCTTTAAATTGATTGTATGGACTTGAATTACTTTTATTAATCAAGCTATAGTCTGAAGATTCAACGGCAATGTTGCCGATCACACTCATGTCATTGCCACCCGTGCTTTGATTTCCTTTATCAATATTTAATCGATAAAAATTTCCGTCAACAATTTTATTTGGTTCAATGCCAGAAGCTCCTGCTTTTAAATAGACGCTTTCGCCTGGTGCTCCTCCAATCCCTGAGGTATTTTTTTCAGCATTCGATGCCAGCTCTACTTCAAAGCTTAGGGTATATTCCGTATTGGGTTGAAGCCCAACAATTTTCTTTTTGATGAACATAAACAAATCATCGCTGTGATTATTGCCTGAAAGCAAGATGGCCTTTTGCGATACACCTAAATTAGCTGGCCTGTCAGTATACTCAAATTGAAGCTCATAAAATGTTGAGTCGTCAGCACCAATCGGGTAATCTGCAAAATCACCTGTCCACCCTTCAAGGCCAACGCCAAAATCGGATGCATCCGAAAAAATCTGAAATCTCAGGTCATCGCCAAGGTCTGCACAACCCATGGAGCTAATAAAAATAATTGCGTTAAAGATTACCTTCTTCATTTCTCTTGCCTTTCAATGTGCATAGACACGCTTACAGAATGTAAAGTTGCAAAATTTTTAACAACCTGATCTTGTGTAAACTCAGACTTAAGGTAATCTCCTTTTTAAACTCAAAATTTTTAAGATGTATTCATTACCTTCAACCAAAGATTCAATCGTATGAAGTATGTTTTTGTCCTTATCCTTCTAGGTTTTATGTCATGTAAGGAAATTACCTATCGGGAAACCCAACCCAAAGACAAAAGAGCTTTAACAGAAATACCCTCTTCTATGCGTGGAAAGTATTTGGTGATTGATGAAAATGGAGTAGACAAGGACACTATATACATTACCAAGACGGGCTACCACACTCGTGATGAGGGAATGGTTGATGAAGACGTTTTGAGCGACAGCTTGGTGCTTAAAAAACACAAAGGCTATTATTTTTTAAATATCAATCAGCGTCCTGAATGGGCACTTCGCATTATCAAACAGGAAAAGAATGGTGATCTTTTGATTATGTCGATGGAGGACAAAGATTTTAATTCATTCTTAAAAAAACTGGGGAAAGAAATTAAGATCGATTCGATTCAGCTAGCAGACGAAAAATTATATCAGATTGACCCTACTCCGAAACATCTCATCGGGTTGATCAACAAAAAATATTTTAATCAGGTTACGCGAATGCAAAAGATTGATTAGTTGTCCTCATCTACGCTCCCTTTTAGAATTTTTTCCCTGGCCTTATCTACTTTCCTACCGTGAAGTATCATAATCGGAGTGTATAAAAAGTAGGTAAAACCTGCAATCATTCCGGAGTACATTGAATTTTGAAAAATGATTGCCATCAGGACCGAAACCAATGGAACGGAACCCATCAAGACATTGGCGCGGATACTCATGCGTGTATCAAATCTTTCAATTTCATTCAGCTCAAGTGCGTCCGCATTCTGAAATGCGTTGCGGTACATAAGAGCAAGCACAGAAAATACACCCGTAGCTCCAAGACCATAAATAATCATAAGATCGCCAACATCCCTTCCGGAGATCATTCCTTTTAATTCGGTAAGTAAATTTTCCTGATTGAAAAGATAGCCAGGAATAAACAGGAAAAGTTTTGTTAAAAACTTGAGGGGATAAACATAGAATAGCACAATCACCAAAAACAAAGTATTCAACATCACAATTTTTCCATTCCGCATTCCATAGCGAAAGAAAAAAATAAAATGCTCAAACCAGATTAGTAAGATCAGAGCAATACACATGCAAAACGGAATGAGATCCCACAAAAAGCGCTTAATCTGTTCAAAATTATTTGGAGGTGTTGTAGAGATAAGTAATAAGGTGATGGCAAGCGCAAAAACGGCATCACTAAAATTCTCAAGGCGTCCGGGCTCTTCACCACGAAAACGAAATTCTTTACTTAGCCCCAGGTAGTGTTTTTTGATTGAATCCCGAATCATGCTGATCGATTATACTTTACTAAAATACAAAACATTACTATACACCATTATGCTAAGACTCCAGTGTGTTTTGATCAGCCTGGTTTACCTTGGTGTTAACCTCAATAAAAGGTGACACTTGCTGATGTAAGCGAATGGCTTTACGAGCCAAAACAAAACCAGTGATAAGCGAAGCAATGGCACCAACCCAGATGCCTGGTATGTATGAGATGAACCAAAAATAATCATACGCACCATGAAAAATAGTTGCCGATGCTAATGCAGCCAAACTAAGATAGAGTTGATTACGATGTGAAAATTTAGCCTTACCTAAAAAGAACCCCATCAATACAGCGAAGGTAGCATGTGCTGGAACGGCAGTGAACATCCGCAAAAAACCTGTAGCATAACCATAGTCAAACACATAGATAATATTTTCAAGTGTTGCAAAACCCATACTCACCATCACCGCATAGACAATTCCATCAAAAGGTTCGTTGAAGTTTTTATTGTTGAATAGTATAAAACGGATAAAGATGAACTTACTGAATTCTTCTATAAAGGCTACCTTTAAGAAAGCATTTGCAAATTGCTCCACCACATCATCCTCTCGGGTAATAAAAAATGCATTGACCGGATAGGATACTATTAAAGTAACAGCAACACTAAAAATCCCATAGAGAAAACTGATCATAAGCAAACCGAGCGGCTCGCGCTCATGCTTATCTTTTAAATAAATGTAAAGCATGATGGCCACACCGGGGGCTAAGGCAAGCGCAAGTAGAAGCATATTGTATTATTTCAGAAATAGAAAAATGCCGGCAAGCAAGACTGGAATGGATCGAAACAAAACCGGAGTAATTACCTTTATATGTTTCGTTTCACTCACGAAAGCAAAAGCCACGATAAGTGTTGCTGCTCCGATTACTAGAATCCCAATTAGCAGTTGTTGTTTATACCATGGATTTTCAAGAATATAAAACATGATTCCGACAGTGGTTGAGGCACTTCCTATCCACAATATTTTTGGTGCGATGTTTAGTGATAACAGCTCCTTAAATCCCAAAATCTCATCTTCCTTGTATTGGATTTCTAATGGCTTATAAGCATACAAAAAAAAAACAACGGCAAGACCAATCAGGGAAATCTGAATCAAACCATGCGAGTCAGTTTTAAAATAGGTAAGCGAGAGACCGATTAATAAGGCCAATAGTAAACCTTTTTCTGCCCACGGAAGGAAGGGCACAATCTTTTGAATGGGATGTTGCTTGAGGTTGCTCATAGAGCAAGATACTACTCCTCAATCACTTCTTCTACCTTATCTAATTTGTCTTCGGTATATTTTCCTGAGGTAGCATAAATAATTTTGCCAGTCTTATCCAACACAAAAAAGTAGGGGATGTCCTTCTTTTCAAAATCAAGTGCTTCTTTGTAGGGTTTAAGTTCGCCTTTATAAAATAAGATAAACGGTAACAGTTGAGGATCAATATTCTTAATGGCCTTTCGTTTGGCTGTTCCGGTTGCCGCTGCATTTACGCCCGTAAACATGGGCACGAAATAAACATTTACATCATACCCAAAGCCCGACATAAGTCCGTTCGATTTTTGAATGAATTTTTGAAAAACGGGCTGAAACCAGGAGTTCAATTCATCTTCCGATTTCTTAGAATATGCTAAGCCCAATAACGTATATTTTCCCTCTACATCTTTAGGTAATGTTACCTTCTTGTCCTCCACATTTTCGGCCACCATTTCAGGGAACATTTTTCCTACTACCTGGGCACGAACATCTACGGCTGCTAAAAAGAGTATTCCCGAAAGGAGTATAATTTGTTTCATGATTTTAGGGGTTTTAGAATTGTGACAATAATACTTTTTCATTAAGTCTCGATATCATGTCTTAGTAACCGATAGATTACGCTATCCAACTTACTTTTTCTTCCATTGATCTTCTTCTTCCTTCCGGTAACTTATTCTTTAGCATTCCTACATGAAAAAATCCCAGAAGCTTGTCATCTTTACTCAATCCAAAAAATTCTTTAGCCTCTTCAAAGTACGTAATTCCTCCGGTACTTAGGTATCCACCTACTCCATAAGCAGCGGCCGTGAGATGCATATTTTCAACAGCGCAAAACACAGCACCAATTTCTTCAATTTCAGGTAATGATTTTTTCTCATCACGTTTCATTCCCACAGCAATAATGTGTGATGATAACATGGGCTTTGTTAATAAATTCTGATAACGTTCTTCTTTGTATGATCCGTCAGCCGTTGTCAATCTCTTATACAATTCAGCTTGAAATGACGCGAGTTTATTTAAACCTTCACCTGTAAAGACTACAAACCGCCAGGGCTCTGTGAGCTTATGCGTTGGTGCCCAGTTTGCGTTCTCTAACATTTGTTTTACAATGCTATCAGCAACTTTCTCATCTGTATATTGATTTTGGAAAACCGATCTGCGGTTACGTATCAATTCATTCACGGCATTTACTTCCATAACTCTTTAGTAATTTTGACTAAATTTAGATAAACAATAGGTGTGGATATGAATAAGGTAATGGCTTTTGTTTTTGTTTTCCTTTCAATAGCAATTCTATCATGCGCTCCGGTTTACGTGCCGAACGCTCGAAATGCACCACTCTTTCGAGGTGCTGGTGAATTTCAAAGTTCAGTTAGTTTTGGTGAAGGTATCGATGCCCAGGGTGCCGTGTCTATTACCAATCATATTGGTGTGATGGGAAACTACAATTATGTAAACCGCAACACATCAGATATAAATGACAATGATTATGTTAAACATAAATTCTGGGAGGCTGGTGTTGGCTATTACGAAAACACAGATAAAATGAGTTACGAAATCTTTGGAGGATACGGCAGAGGTGAAGGAACTTCGTATGGAACTTATTCCTGGTTTGGTTCAACAGATATAAATGCTACCGGAAATTATCAACGCTTTTTTATTCAACCATCCATTGGCTCCAATCAAAATATTTTTAACTGGATTGTGTCAACGCGAATAAGCTTAGTTGATTTTGAAAACTTTACCTACGATGGTGTGGTTGCCAACTACAATAGTCCTGCTCTATTCTTTGAACCCGCCTTTACCGGCAGAATTCATTTCGGGAAAAGCCCAATCTACACACAGTTTCAAACCGGATTTTCTTTTACCACCCAAGGTGATACTGTCTATGATTATCAACCTTTTCAACTCTCCTTTGGGATAGGTCTGCGTTTCGGAGGCAAACCGAAAAATACTGCTACAGAGCCTCAATAATTATTTCGGAAACAAACTCGAATCAATATTCGGAATTACCTTCAAGGCATTTTTGTAATAGATTTTTTTCAACACCTCATCTGATAAATCCAATCCATACATTCTCCAAAATGCATGGTACCTTTTGTGATATGGGAAATAATCATCAGCCGTTTCCAATACTCTAAAGTAGGTAGGGTATTCTTCCGGCACCCATGAGTCTTTTCCAAACATTACGCGGTCCTGATACTTGGTGAGAAATGCTTTCGCTGCGCGCGGCTGTCTGCCAAGCTCGGCTATAACGGCACCAATCTCGGTGTACATATTTGGAAACTGATCCATCAGCTCTCCCAATTTTTTTAAATCACTTCCATACCAGCCCAGGTGAGCGTTGATGAATTTTGTTTTGGGATGCTTTTTAAAAATGTTGTGTTGCTCGGCAATAACGGTTTCCCATTTCACTGTATCCATATCATGTCTTCTGCCAGGATGTAGTTTTAACTCCAACCAGCGCTCGTTGTCTTTATCGATTGGTTGCCAGAATTGTTTTGGATCGGCAGCGTGAATCAAAACAGGTATGCCAAGCTCACCACACTTCGCCCAGATCGGATCGATGCGCGGATCATCAATATGAATGCGATTACCTTTGCTGTCCTTATTAAACAGCCCAAGGTTCTTATAAATCTTTAAGCCATTCGCTCCTTTTTTCACATCATCTTCCAACTGTTTTAGCATTCTGCTCTGCCACTCTGCATCGTCAATGGCGGAGAAATCCATATTGGTGAAAACGATAAAACGTTTCGGTTGAGACTTCTTAACGTTCGCCAAAGTATTGTCCAGATATTCTGTACTACCTCTGCCTCTTCCGCTCAGGTTTACCATCACAGCCATGTTGAGCTTGTCCATAATTTTAGTGAGCTCAGTCAGGTCCTGCGTAGGCATATTCCATTGATGATTATGCACATCGATGAAAGGAAACTTCGCACGCGTGAGCGGATGTTCCGGAACAACCAATGTGGATGGTGGATCATAATCCTCAAAATCCATTTTCAGGTCAAGTGCCTTTTCCTGACCGTAAGAAGTAAAGATGGCCATCGTAAAAGATGAAGCGATGAAGATTTTTTTCAGTATTTGTGAATTCATATCGGAAGATACGGTCTTTGACTTCATAGCGTTGCTGATTTTTTATGAGCGGACTATCTGCTTTCAGAAGCTGTACTCTGACCATGCAGCGTCAAAGTCCACAAGATGACAACTCGAAACCCATCCATTTCGGTTTGATCGAGGGAAACAAACAATTTATTTTTAACTTGGCTCCTGATTATTATCTATAAATGAAAAAACTTCTGCTCCTCTTCTTATCGCTCGTTCTTCTCAGTGCCCAGGCACAAGACCAACAACTTGATGGCGCCCGAAAAAAAATAAAAGCAAATGATTTTGCAGGAGCCAAAGCAGACTTAACAAAAATTATTGACGGCAACGCTAAAAACAAACTGGCGCTAACGCTTCGGGGTGAAGCACGCGCTAGTCTCAATGATTTTTATGGTGCCATTGGCGATTACAATTCAGCATTGGAAATTGATTCAACCTATGCAGAAGCGTGGAACCACCGGGGTGAATCCAAGATGGCACTGGCAGACGATGATGGTGCGATTGTGGATTTTACAAAAGCCATCAAGTTCAACGCAAAGTATTCGGAAGCGTACACCAACCGCGGTCTTGCAAAATATAACATTGAAGATTTACAAGGTGCGTACTTTGATTTTTCAAAAGCATTAGAACTTGGTCCGGCAGATGCAGATAAGTATTTCAATCGGGGTCTTGTGAAGGCTGAGCTCGGAGAATTTGTAAGTGCTATCGATGATTATTCGAAAGCCATTGAACTGGATAAGGCAGATGCCGATTTATACAACTACAGAGGCGTGGCGCATTACAATGTAGGCAACATCGATCAGGCCATAACCGATTATAATGAAGCGATCAAACTCGATCCAAAAGACGGACAGAAATTTGAAAATCGTGCGTTGGCCCGTGGTGCAAAAGAAGATAGTAAAGGTGCGCTTGAGGATTATACAAAAGCCATCGAACTTGTTCCGGACGAACCCGAAACCTATAATTTAAGAGGCGTTGTAAAGTACACATTAGAAGATCATGACGGAGCCATTGCCGATTACAACAAAGCCATTGAACTCGATGCGACCAACCCGGTGTATTTTGATAATCGTGCGCTAAGTAAAACAGAAAAAGAAGACTATGCCGGAGCGGTTGAAGATTATACCTCCTCCATTGCGCTTTACCCTACCGATCCTGAAACGTATTATCAACGCGCGCTTGTGAAAATAAGCATGAACAATAAGTATGACGCGTGTCTTGATCTTAAGACCGCGGAGGACATGGGATTAGCAGAAGCAAAAGCCGTTATTAAAAAGAATTGCAAATAAGACTGTGCTTATTTATGGCATTGTGTCTTCTATTTTTTGTGCACAATACCCTTAGACAATTTAGACACTTACGACAATTGTGAATAAAAAGAATGTACTTCTATACTCCTTCGTTCTAGTTGCCGTAATCAAAGTTGGACTCTGGTACCCCACGAGACAACTATCAAATGACACCATTGAGATGTCTCAGAAATCTGCTGACCTAGAGAATGAAATGGAAAAATTCAAAACCTTTGACGACTCTTTAGCGGGGAACCCAAATTTTAGAAGACGAATTTTGGAAAATGTTTCTACTCCTGAAGAACTCCAGCAATTACGGGAGAATCAAGGACACGAACTGAAAAAAAAATTCAAAGATTTTAGAGATACATATCCCGACAGCGAAAACATGATAATGAAACACAAAATCTTGGACGGATTAGATAATTTATTGAGCGTGGTTTTTGTATGTATGGCAATACCTTTATTTATATACTTATTTAAGGAACGGTAAAGGCTATTGTGCACACACCAGTAATTCTATTGACAGACCAATGAGAATAATTCCAATACTAATAATAGTGAGTCTTTGTTTTTGTTATTCGTGCGGGACTAAGAACAACACACAGGACAGTATAATGGTTGACTGGAGAGACTACTGGGAAGATCCTAAAAAAAGGGACTCAATTTTATCGATGGAATGGGTTCACCCAAGAGTTAAAGAGTGTTTACGAGACTCGGAAATTGTAATACTCACCAGAACATTTCTTTCTGATACATCACGATTTTATAGGTTAAGAAATTTGGGAGATATTAACGGTGATCTTCTTAATGACTCTATTATGGTCGTGCCAGAACTTTTCATAACATCTGACAGTAGCTATGAAAATGGCACATCCATTATTTTTACGGACTCATCCATACCTAGAATTAGAGTTGACCAACAATGCTTGGATGTTAATTTTATTTTTGTTGTAGGTGACATCGATGAAGACAACCTAATGGAGCTTGGAAAATATTATACAACCTGTGTCAGTCGATCCAAACGAATAGACCTTCTGTCTCGTAAAGATAACACATGGAAGTCCTGTGGTGCTGTGACTTTTGACACGTGGTTCGAAGATCCTCCGATGGAGCAACGAATAAGGAAGATGGATAAGGGGAAATTTGAGATGAGAGAGGTAACGGACAGCACAAGCATCAAAATTGATCGATGGATTACATTTAAATTGTAGTAAGATACTGTTGCTAAAAAGTAGATAAAACATGCTGGCACCTGATTATTGATAATTCGCGAATTTGGATTGCCTGCACAGTTTATACACTTGCATTACCACGAAACCCTACTAAATTCTATTTTATTAAATCAAGCACATGAGAATCGCGATTATCCTCAATGGAATTTCCCTCGAAAAAGATTCTTTCTACAAAAAAATTCTACCCGGGCTTTCTGCCACTTTCACAGTTGAGGTTTTTGAAACCATCGCAGCAAATGATGCTTTATCGCTTGCATCAAAAGCCGTAGAGAAAAGATTTGATGTTATTCTGGCAGCAGGTGGGGACGGAACGCTACACCAAGTTTTAAACGGAATTCTTCGTGACCGAGAAGACCATAAAGACTTACCTATTCTTGGTGCAATCCCCGTTGGAACCGGAAATGATTTTGCCCGCGCACTCAAAATTCAAAAAGATGTCGATCAACTTATTGCTTTACTTCAAAATCTGAAACCAAAAGAAATTGATATTGGTAAAGTGCATTACACATCAACCATTAAAGAAACGGAAGAGCGATACTTCATCAATGTAGCCGATATCGGTATGGGCCCAGAAGTAGTAAAAAAAGTAATGGCCAGTGATCGAGCCTTTGGCGCAAGCCTTTCATATTACTTTGCTATTATCTCAACTTTCTCTCAATATAAGGTAATGACTGTTCATGCCATTGCTGACGATTGGAAGTGGAGCGGGAAGCTGCGTACATTAGCGATTGCCAACGGAAACTACTACGGACATGGAATGAACATAGCGCCCGATGCATTGCCGAATGACAAAATATTTGATGTCTTCATTGCCGGCAATGTGTCTGCTTTGTTTTTCATGCTGAAATCACATTTGCTGAAGCAAGGCAAAAAGGTAATTCATCCAGAAGTTTTATATCGCAAGACAACAACCATTGAATTAAGTTCTGAGTCACCTTGCACGATTGAAGCCGATGGAGAAATTTTAGGATTGCTTCCTGCTAGAATTGAGATGATGAAACAGACGATAAAATTCCTTTGTTAAAAGTGGCTTACTATTTAAATAAAACACATTATGATTTTGATAAAAAAATCCCTTCTGATTCTTCTGCTTACCTCTTCTAGCATTTTTGTTTTTGGACAAAATTCTCTCGAAACGCAGTTCGGCCTGATTGCAAAAAAAATTGACGGCAATGTAGGTGTCTCTGCAATGGTCCTTGAAACAGGCGAGTCTGCATCTTATAGTGAAAACAAAAAGTTTCCAATGCAAAGTTTGTACAAGTTCCCACTAGCAATGGCCGTTCTTCACCAGGTAGATGAAGGTAAATTGTCAATCGATCAGAAAATTCCAATTGAAAAATCTGAAATCATTCCCAATAGTCGCGGATCAGTTAATGATAAAATTCTTGCTGGTATTGATCTTACCCTAAAGGAATTGATCTGGTACACAGTTGGTGAAAGTGATAACACGGCATGTGATGTTTTATTTAGGGCGATTGGCGGAACAACCTATGCAAACAATTACGTTCACAAAATTGGTGTAAGCGATATTGTCATTGCAACAACAGAAAGAATTCAGATGCAGGATGATTCAATTCAATATCAAAACTGGGCAACGCCCCAAGCAATGACACAGCTTTTGAAAATTCTATGCAGCACCAATACTCTTTCTGAAAAAAGCAGAAGTCTTCTTTTAGAAGATATGGTACAATCACTACCGGGTCAAAAAAGAATAAAAGGTCTGTTACCGTCTGGAACAGTTGTCGCTCATAAAACCGGTACCGCTGCAACCATTAATGGGTTAACCCGTGCAACAAATGATTCCGGTATTATTACCTTACCCAACGGAAAGCATTTGGCGATCACTGTTTTTATTTCGGATTCTCATGCCAGTCACGCAGAACGAGAACTAACCATTGCCACTATTTCAAAAGCCGCATTCGACTATTGGAGTGCTGTGGGTAAATAAACGTATTGATAAAACTCTTTATGAATAGCAAACTTCAACGCCTATACGATCAACTTGAAAACGATCGAAAAATATTGTTAGCAAAAGTTGAGCTCGTGCCGGAAGAGAAATTCAATCGGCCACCCGCTCCAAATAAGTGGTCACTCGCACAGGTATTGTCGCACATTGTTGCTGCAGAGCATGGATCAACTGGCTATATGAAAAAAAAATCATTGGGTATTGATCAGGTGGATAATTCAGGAATTGTTGAATCCCTAAAGATTGGTGTGTTAATCGCATCACAACGATTGCCTTTTCTAAAATTCAAGGCTCCGAAAATAGTAGTTGATCATACACCTCAATTTCATTCTGCCGAATCCATCATAAGACAATGGGACGAAGTACGTGCAGATCTTAAACTATTTCTTGAAAAAATGGAGGATAAAAATATCCGTAAGAAAATCTATAAACATCCTTTTGCCGGCCGACTGGATGTTGTACAGGCCGTTACGTTTTTTCGCGAACATATTATTCACCACTCACCACAGATCAACCGCCTTTTACATTAATCTTAAGTTTGTTAAAAGATTGTTTTCTTTTCATCCCGAAGCCTTAATACCTTTCGGCTCAATTTCCATTAACCATGAAGAAACTCATTATTGCAGTGCTCTGCATCATTTCGTTGTCCACTGCTTCGGCTCAACAAAAACTATTAAGTCCAAAAGAATTTTTGGGGTATGAACTGGGCGATCGCTTTACGCGTCATCACAAAGTAGTGGAATACTTTCAACACGTCTCTGATGTTATGGCCAACATCGAATTAAAACAATATGGAGAGACCTTTGAACACCGACCATTAATGTATGCTGTCATTACCTCAGCAGAAAATTTTAAGAACATCGAACAAATTCGCCTGGATAATTTACGAAGAACCGGATTGGTAGAAGGTAATGCCGGTGCTGACAAAAAAAGCATTGTATGGTTGAGTTATAATGTTCATGGAAATGAAGCCTGCAGCATGGAAGCTGCTATGTGGACGCTCTATGAATTGGCAAATACCAACAATGCAAAAACCCAGGAGTGGTTGAAGAATACGGTTGTCATTATGGATCCGTGCATTAACCCGGATGGGCGTGATCGCTACGCGAATTTCTACAATCAATACTTTAATCTACCAGCAAACTCAGCAGGTGATGCAAAAGAACATCGTGAACCCTGGCCAGGTGGAAGAGCGAATCATTACCTTTTCGATTTGAACAGAGATTGGGCCTGGCTGGTACAACAGGAATCACAACAACGATTAAAGGTTTACAATCAGTGGATGCCACATGTCCATGTTGATTTTCACGAGCAAGGATATAACAATCCATATTACTTCGCTCCGGCAGCAGAACCTTTTCACGAAGTGATCACGACATGGCAACGCGAGTTTCAAACAAAGATTGGGAAAAACAATGCAAAGTACTTTGATGAAGAAGGTTGGCTGTATTTCACGAAAGAAGTTTTCGATCTTTACTATCCAAGTTACGGAGATACATATCCTACCTATAGCGGTGCGATTGGTATGACCTACGAACAAGGCGGAAGTGGCTATGGTGGTCTAAGCATTACCACGCGCGAAGGTGATCCATTAACTCTAAAAGACCGGTTAACACATCATCATACTACTGGTTTATCTACTATTGAAGTCACTTCACAAAATTCCACGAAAGTGGTAGAAGAGTTTGAAAAATATTTTCGTGAAAGCAATACCAATCCAACCGCTATCTTTAAAACATATGTGATTAAAGGTGATAATAATCGCGATAAAATTAATCAGCTTACATCGTGGATGGATAAACATGCTATTCGCTATGGTTATCCCACAGCTGGCAAGGCTGCGAAAGGTTTTGACTATCAAACACAAACCACGAATAGTTTCAACCTCACAAAAGACGATATTGTGGTTAATATTTATCAACCTAAATCAAGATTCATTACTACTGTATTCGACCCGCTTTCTAAAATTCCAGATTCGCTTACCTATGATATTACCGCATGGAATTTAATGTATGCTAACAATTTAAAAGCGTTTGCTTTAAATGAACGCATCAATGTAGGAAAGGTATTTCAAACCAAGCTTGCTGATAATACTGAAGTAACTGCAAAACCGTATGCTTACATTTTCAAGTATCAGGATTTAAAAGATGTGACGTTCCTATCAACGTTAATGAAGAAAGGATTTAAGGTACGCTCTGCTTCAAAAGCCTTTGCTGTAAATGGGCAGTCGTTTGATGCCGGAACCTTGCTTGTGACCCGAAGAAACAATGAGAGTATCCAAAACTTTGATGCGGCACTACAGTCATTAGCAAAAGAGGCCGATAGAAAAATCTATACCACCACAACTGGTTTTGTAGAACGAGGAAAGGACTTTGGTTCCAGTGATGTGCGTTTTTTGAAAGCTCCAAAAATTGCCATGTTAATTGGCGAACAAACTTCTTCATTATCCGCTGGCGAAATCTGGCATTTCTTTGAGCAACAAATTCAATATCCCATCACACAATTAGGTACCGATTATTTTAAAAATGTTGATTTAAAAAAATACGATGTACTCGTTATTCCTGAAGGATACTACAAACTGTTTGATGAGAGTACCCTTGAGTCGGTTTCAAGTTGGGTTTCCGATGGAGGTAAACTAATTGTAATTGCCAATGCATTGAATTCCTTCGCTGATAAAAAGGGATTTGCTTTGAAAGCATTTGCTACAGAAGCCGAAAAAACTGAAGCAGAGAAAAAGGAAAAAGAACAAAAGGAGAAGGATAATTTAATACATTACGAGGATGTTGAAAGAAAACAACTTTCGAATTCTATTTCAGGTGCTGTTTATAAAGTAACATTGGATGCATCACATCCTTTGGCTTTCGGATTAAATGGATCATACTATACTTTAAAAACAAACGAACTGCGTTTTGGTTTCCTTGAAGATGGCTGGAATGTAGGTGTTCTAAAGGGAAAAGTAAAACCCGTTCAAGGCTTCACAGGAAATAGCGTAAACAAGAAAATGGAGAACAGTCTTGTGTTTGGTGTAGAAGAAAAAGGAAAGGGCTCTGTAATTTACTTTGTTGATAATCCACTCTTCAGGTGTTTCTGGGAAAACGGAAAGATGGTTTTTGCCAACGCGGTGTTTGTCGTTGGACAATAGTCGTTGAAAAAGTAAAAAGCCAATCAGCAAAACTGCTGATTGGCTTTTTTATTTCTAGTGCTTAGTAAGCTCTTCCTTCTGCTCAACTATTTTTTCAGCAGCTCGCTCATCACGGCTAACCTTGTAAATATTGTTGTACCACAGTTCGTAATCGGTGTACTGCAAGCAATTGGATATGACCTTTTCTCCAATTAAAATTTTAATGAAGATATCTTTGTGGATACTTTGCAATAGTAATTCTTGCTGAACAATGGGAAGATCGTTCAGTTGAATGTACACGATACCTTTAAAGTTTTTTGCTGGGGTCTTCATTTGCTAACTTTTAAGTGTCTTTGATTCCTCATCAGACAGGATTTGTAACCATCGGTTTAATTTCAAACCAAAAATACAAAAGAAATTCCTGCTGAAGGTATTGATTCATCTTCATAATAATGATTTTTGCTTTACATGAGCATATTCTTGGATGGTCGGTTTTTTTAATACCCCAATAGAGTTTCTAAAAGGCGTTGGACCACAACGAGCGGTGCTGCTCAATAAGGAGCTAAGCATCTTTACCTTTGGCGATTTTATTCAGCATTATCCCTTTCGCTACGAAGATCGAACCACATTTTATCTAATAAATGAACTCAATGATGAACAACCGCATGTTCAGGTAAAGGGATTTATTAAGCGAAGAGAACTCATTGGTGATGGCTTTAAAAAAAGATTGGTCGTGCATGTGTCCGATAACACTGGAGAGCTTGAGCTTGTTTGGTTTCAGGGTATAAACTGGATTAACCAAAAATTAAAGCCAGGAGTAGAATATGTTGTGTTTGGCAAACCAAATCGGTTTGGTAGTAAACTTAGCATGGCGCATCCTGAAATTGAATTAAGTTCTGAACAAAAAGAGCAAGGTGGATTTCTGCAACCTGTTTATCCTCTGACCGAAAAACTCCGCGCCCGTCATCTCGACAGTAAAAGCATTTCAAAATTAATGAAAGAGCTGTTGTCGTTGTCGAAAGATAAAATCAGAGAAACGCTTCCGAATACCTTATTGTCGGCTGAAAAACTTTTATCGAAAACAGAATCTTTGGTCAATATTCATTTTCCACAGCAACAAGACATACTGAACAAGGCTATCGATCGGTTAAAATTTGAAGAGTTGTTTTATATTCAGTTGCGCTTAATCAAAATGAAGATTGTCCGCAAAGATAAATTCACAGGTCAAGTCTTCCAGGACGCTTCGATGCTCACTACATTCTACAATGAGCATTTACCTTTTGCCCTTACCGATGCGCAGAAAAAAGTGATTAAAGAAATTTACGCTGATCTCAAATCAGGTAAGCAAATGAATCGATTGCTACAAGGTGATGTGGGCAGTGGCAAAACGATTGTAGGTTTTATATGCATGCTCGTTGTGATTGGAAGTGGTGCTCAAACCGCTCTGATGGCACCTACTGAAATTTTGGCTCAACAACACTTTGCCAACCTGAAACGATATGCCGATAAAATGAACATATCAATAGCCTTGCTAACGGGATCAACAAAAAAGAAAGCACGTACTGAATTGCACGAGCGTTTGCGCAATGGTGCGCTGAAAATTCTAATCGGTACGCATGCTTTGTTAGAAGAAGAAGTGCAGTTTCAAAATCTGGGTATGGCCATTGTAGATGAACAACATCGCTTTGGCGTAGCACAACGATCAAAGCTTTGGAAAAAAAATCCAAATGTATACCCACATGTTTTGGTAATGACCGCCACGCCAATCCCAAGAACTTTAGCGATGACCTTGTATGGTGACCTTGATATTTCAACAATAGATCAACTTCCGTCCGGGCGAAAGCCAATCAAAACATTGCACAAATTTGATTCGCACAGACTTCAGGTAAATCAATTTCTTAGAGATCAAATTGCAGAAGGCCGACAAGTCTACATGGTTTATCCATTAATTGACGAATCGGAAAAGCTGGACCTGAAACATCTGATGGATGGATATGAAAGTATTTGTCGTGCCTTTCCAGGGGTTGCCATCAGTATTCTTCATGGCAAGATGAAACCCGAAGCAAAAGAATATGAGATGGCTCGCTTTATAAAAGGCGAAACAAAAATTATGGTGGCCACTACGGTTATCGAAGTCGGTGTAGATGTTCCCAATGCATCGGTTATGGTAATCGAAAACGCTGAGCGGTTTGGTCTTTCTCAGCTGCATCAGTTACGGGGAAGGGTGGGACGCGGAGCTTCTCAATCATTTTGTATTTTGATCTCAACCAACAAGCTCAGTTCCGATTCAAAAGTACGCATCAATACCATGGTGAGAACAACAAATGGTTTTGACATCGCTGAGACAGACTTGAAATTACGTGGACCGGGCGACTTAATGGGAACACAACAAAGTGGTGTACTCGATTTGCTCATTGCTGACCTGGCCAAAGATGGAGAAGTGTTAAAAAGGGCGCGCGAAATTGCCATCCATATTCTGGAGACCGATCCTACCTTAGAAAAACCAGAGAACAATTTGATCAGGCTTCAGATTGAATCCATGCGCAAGACCGCTGTGAACTGGAGTCGCATAAGCTAGGCATTAGTTTAAAAGCGAATCATTGCCTAGATTTGAAGACAGGAACTTTTTGCATGCGCAATATTTTTTTAACTTTTTTCCTGCTCGGTTTTTTTAATCTTTTTAGTCAAACCGGCAATTACTTTTTATCTCATTTTTCGCCAAGCGAGAAACGATTTGACAATGTTTGTTTTGACATGGCTCAAGACGAACAGGGTCTTATGTATTTTGCTACGCGCAGCGGGGTTATAGAATTTGATGGCCGTAACTGGACTCAAATAACCGGTACAGGTGCTGTCTATTCTCTGCAGGTTAACAAACAAAACAAAATATTCTGGTCGGGTGTATCAGGTTACGGCATCATTGGCACGAATGATCAGGGATTTCACGAACTCCAAACCACTTCGACCAACAGCCACGACTTTTTTCAAACCCTGATAGCAAAAGAGAAGGTATTCTTCCTTTCAGATGGAAGAATTGACATCAATGATGCCAATCAAAAAACAGAATCCTCTATCATCGCCACGAAGGAAACCGGTTTCTTTGCCGGAATGTTTGAATTGTTTGGCGTTGTTTACGTCAACACGCAAGATGCTGGTATTCAAAAAATACAAAACAACAAACTCGTTCCTTCTACACTTGGTTTTGCCGAAGAAGATGAGGTTATTTTTTCATGTGGTTTACAAAATTATTACCTCATCGGTCTTGCAAACAATAAGGTATACCTCTGCGGTGAGAATCTTAAGCCTCGCGAAATAATATTAGAAGACCAGGTCTACGCAGATGCAAGTGTTGTCGTTAATGGCACATGGGTAAACCGTGATCTCTTTGCGCTAGGTACATTGCGTGGAGGTGTGCTTTTCATTCACACCGCAAGTGGCAAGACTCAGGAAATTGTTAACTATACATCAGGTCTGCCCGACAACGAAGTGTATGCTTTGATGAGTGATAAGAGCCAAAGCATTTGGGCGGCACACGAATATGGTTTTACCCGCGTTTCTCCCTTTATGCCTTTTCGGTCGTTCCGTCATTACCCTGGCATTCAAGGGAATTTATTGTGCGCCATCTCGTATCAGAATGATGTATATGCCGGCACCTCTTTGGGTCTCTTTAAATTAGAGAAGGAAGAAGTGTATGATGAGATCGTTTACTATGAAGAAGTGGAAATCAAACCGAAGCAAACAGCTTCAACGAAAAAGTCAGAAATTGTATCTACACCAAAAGAAGAAGTAAAACCAAAAGAGCCTGAAGTAGAATCGAAACGAAAAGGTTTTTTAAGTTTTCTGAAAAAGAACCGAAATAAACCGAGCGAACAACCATTAGAATCAACGCCCACAACTGTTCCTGATCAAAAGGTATCCACTCAAAAAGAAAGCATCAATCCGGTAACGAAGCCCGCGTACAAACGCATTCAGAGAACCGAGCGCGTACTACGAGCATCAAACTATGTGTTTAAAAAAGTACAGGGCATTGATGCAAAAGTAAACCAACTCTTAGAAGCAAATGGTGAGTTAATAGCCGTTGGGCTTGGCGGTGTTTTTAAAGTTGACCTGCTTACCAGCGAACCCATTTTAGAAGCACCCATCCGATTTACCTATAGTGTAAACAGCAAGAAGATGCTGCTCGTCTCTACCTATGGCGATAAAGTTCTTGCGTTTGAAAATACAGAGCAGGGTTGGCAGAGTCGCGAATTGATCAGCAACTCAATAGACGATCAGATTCATCATATCTTCGAAGGCAATGATAACGAATTGTGGTTGTGTGGTCTCGATCATGTTTATCGCCTTAACATTTCAACCTCCGATCAAAGTACGATTGAAACCATTCCGTTTAACAATCCAAACTTTGATGAACTCGTTGGTATTCGTTGGAAGAATGAAATTACAATTGCCAATACTTTTGGATTTTACCGATACGACAGGCAGAAGAAAATTTTCAACCGCGTAGATAGTTTGGCTCCACCCAATCAATACTTTGCTTCAAAAGAAAATATCTGGTACCGCAATGCTCATCAGTGGAATGTCATTGGCCAGGAGAAAAATCAAAGCAATCTGCAACTCTTAAATTTATTTCAGGATCTGCGATTCATCACCTCTGATAAAACCTCTGATAATCTTTGGTTAATTACAGGCGACAACGAGTTATATAAATTCTTTGGTGAGAAACTCACACCGTATGAATCAGGATATCCCCTTATGTTAAAGGCGATTCACAATGGTGCACAAAAATTTGGGAACCTGAATCAATTTAAAATAGATCAGCTGAAAAGTGCCATTACCTTTGAAGTAATCCAACCCGACTACATAACCTCTCAGTCTATCGAATACCGATATAAGTTAAAAGGACTTGCGAAAGACTGGTCGGATTGGTCGAACGCAAATAATCTGGTTGACTTCCCCTACCTGCCTTCTGGTGATTATACTTTGCTGGTGGAAGCAAAAGATATTTTTGGCAAAGTGCTCGATATCGATCCGATTGGCTTTGAAGTACTTCCTCCTTACTGGAAACGTCCGTGGTTTTATGCTTTGGAGTTTGTAGTTTTTGCCATTTTGGTTTTGCTGTCACTCCGATTGAGCAAGCGCTACCTTTTTATTAGTCGTGTATTATCATTGCTTACCATTATCATGCTCATTCAATTTATCCAAACGGTAGCAACAGAAGTTTTCGAAACGCGGGCCAGCCCGGTAACAGATTTCTTCTTGCAAGTAATTGTTGCGCTTATGATTTTACCTGCTGAAGGGTACATACGTGAGTTGATGCTACGAGCCGCCAACCCTGAGGGAAGAATTCACAAGTTTATGTCACGAAAACCGAAAGCAGAAGCCGATAACAAAAATCAAGGGTAGTAGTAATTTTTAGTAATTTCACTGCCTAACCCTCCCTGCAAAATGAAAGTAAAAGCTTCTATCCTCCTACTTCTTATAAGTTGTCTGCTCTTGTCATGTGGACAACCAGAAAAAACAAAGACATATGAAAACCCTTCAACTGAAGGCTTTGATCTGGCCTATTCCGATCCGGCTGCAGTTGAACTTGCCGACAGTGTTATGTCTGCCATGGGAGGAAGAAAGAATTGGGATAAGACCCGCTTCATTTCCTGGAACTCTGGCGATGGTAGAAATCTCTTTTGGGATAAAGAACTTAATCGCGTTAGAATTGAGTCGTTAGAAGACAGCACCACTTATCTTTTGAATACAAAAACATTGGAAGGAAAGGTTCAGATAAAAGGACAGACACTTACTATTCCCGATTCACTGAACAAAATGCTGAGCGATGCCAAGGGTATGTGGATTAGTGATTCGTATTGGTTGGTTATGCCATTCAACCTGAAAGACAATGGCGTTACTTTAAAATATCTTGGAGAAGATACCTTACAAGCAGGTGGACTTTGCAATGTATTGGAATTAACCTATTCCAATACTGGCGATAAGCCTCAAAACAAGTATGAGGTATTTGTTGATATAAAAGATAACCTGATAAAGCAATGGGCATATTACGGCAATGCGGAAAAAGAAACAGCAGAGTGGATTAAACCATGGGATAACTATCAAACCTACGGCAACATATTGTTGTCGGCTGATCGTTCTGATGGAGCAGGGCCTAAAAATGTAAAGGTTGAAAAACTTGATGACAAAATTTTTCTGGAGTTCTAGCTCCAGTTGCTATATGTGCTGACGAATGCCGAAAGAAAAGAAAACTAAAAAAGATTCATTAAGCGAACAGCATTTTCGGGCATTGATCGAAAATGCCCATGATGGTATTGTTTTGTATGACGCTACTGGTAAAATCATTTTCTATTCAGCCAGTGCAAAAAAGATTTCCGGTTATGCTGATAAAGAGGCACTCGGAAAATTAGGATCTTACTTTATCCATCCCGAAGATATTGAAGAAACTCGCGAAGTCTTCCATCGTGTATTAAAAAATCCGGGCAAGAGTATATCAGTCATTCAGCGCCTTCGACACAACAAGGGACATTATTTTTGGTCTGAATCCCTATTGACTAACTTTCTTCACAAGCCCGATATCAACGGCATCGTTTCAAATTTTCGCGACATCACTGATAAAAAGTTAGCGGAAGAAAAAGAAAAAGACACACGAATTCTTCTGGAGTCCATAAACGAAAACATGACGGAAGGACTTTTCATGGGCGTTGTTGGAGATACATTCAAATATGCAAACCAGGCATTTCTTGAGTTGAGTGGCTATCGCTCCTTTAAAGAATTACAAAAAGTTAAACCAAAAGATCTCTATGTTCGGGAGGAAGACCGCATTCGAATTCTTGAGGAATTAGCAAAGAATGGTTCTTCGAAAAATCAAGAAGTTGAATTTAAACGAAAAAATGGTAGCTGTTATTGGACTTCCATTAGCATGAGTTTTCTCAAGAACCAGCCAAACTATTATGTGGGTACTGTTCGCAACATTACAAAAGAGAGAGAATTTGCACGAAAGGAATCCGAGTCGAAAGCTTTTTTAAACAATATTATTAACACGGTTGCTGCACCCATTTTTGTCAAAGATGAAAAGCACCGATGGCTCCTTTACAATGATTCATTCTGTTCCCTTAATCATTGTACAAGAGAAGAGTTATTAGGCAAAAGTGACTACGATTTTCATCCTCCCGAAGAGGCAAAAATCTTCTGGAAAAATGACAATCATGTATTGAAAACGGGGGACCCCTCTATTAGTGAAGAAACACTTACCCTCAGAGGTGAGACCAGGCACTTGCTCACCACAAAAACACGATATGTTAATGAGCAGGGAGATCGTTTTGTTATTGGATGTAGTATTGAAATTACTGCCATTAAAAAAGTTGAAGAGGAATTAAATAAAATTAATGCAAGTCTTCAGGGTATAATGGAAAGCACAAAGGAATCCATTTATGCTGTTGATAACAAATTCCAATACCTTTCTTTCAATGAGAACCATAGCAAGATCATGAAGGATCTCTATAAGGCAAACATTGAAATTGGAATGAACAAATTAACCTGCTTCAATGGAGCTGAAGATGTTCAATGGGTTAAGAACGAGTTAACAAAGGCATTGAAGGGTGAGCATTTTATTTCTGAGCATCAGCTTAACTACCCCAAGTTTAAAGGATTCATCGAAACTACATTTAACCCCATACGCGACCGACTAAAACAAGTAAAAGGAGTTGCTGTTTTTGTAAAGGATATTACAGAGCGCAGGGACTTTGAAGAAAAACTAAAAAGTCTGAATGATACATTAGTTGAACAAAACGCCCAGCTGGCTTCGCGCGAAAATGAATTGCGATCAACCTTAGAAGAATTGTCTGAACGCAATTTTGAGCTAGATCAACTGATGTATAAAACCTCTCATGATTTACGCTCTCCGCTCAGTTCGATTATGGGCCTTGTTAATCTGGCCAACCTTGAAAAGGATGGAAAAAACTTTCACAGTTACCTTAATAAAATCGAAGACCGGATTAAAAAGCTGGATGAGTTTATTAAATCCATGCTCAGTTATGCCAAGGTAAACCGAACTGAGGTTGAATATTCCAGCGTTGAATTGGAAACTGTTGCGTTGAATTGCCTGCATGAACTCGAATACCTTGACAACTTCAGCAAGGTATTATTCGATTTAAAAATAAAAGGAAAAGAGATTCTCTTTCGGGGAGATGAGCAACGGATACACATTATCTTTAGCAACATCATCTCAAATGCGTTCAAGTATTTTAATCCTGAAGTAAAGAGCTTTCTGAAAATCAGAATCAATGTAAACAAGCATCGCGCAACGATCGAAATCAGCGACAACGGGATCGGAATAAAAACGGAGCATCTTGACAAAATCTTCAATATGTTCTATCGCGCTACCGATCGCTCTCAAGGTTCTGGCCTCGGTATGTACATCGTGAAACAGGCAATTGAAAAGTGTGGAGGCGAAATTGATATTGAGAGTACCTATGGCCTTGGTACTCATATTAAGATTAGTTTACCGAACGGTTAACCTTGATGACACTTCCGTAGACGTAAGAATAGTTTTATTAAAAAGCAATCAGAAATTTACTTTTTTAAAAACCTCCCACGCCACAATACCTACACAAACCGAAACATTGAGCGAATGTTTTGTGCCAAGCTGTGGAATCTCAATAGCCACATCGGCTTCCGCCAACGCTTCCTCACTTACACCATCTACTTCATTACCAAAAACCAAACAATACTTTTCGTTTTCCTTCAGAATAAATTCGTGAAGCGGTTTGCTCTTTGTCGTTTGTTCCACAACCACAATGGTATATCCTTTTACTTTCAATGCATGCAATGCATCTTTTGTGTGTTCAGCATATTGCCACTCCACCGATTCTGTTGCTCCCAATGCTGTCTTTTGAATTTCACGATGAGGCGGCTGTCCTGTAATTCCCGTAAGGTAAATTTTCTCAATGCGAAATGCATCGGCCGTTCGGAAAGTGGAGCCTACATTATGCAAGCTGCGCACATTGTCGAGCATGATACAAACCGAGATTTTATCTGCCTCTTTAAATTCATCTACCGAAATTCTTCCCAGTTCTTGCAGTTTGAGTTTTTGCATGGGCAAAAATAAACATTCAGAACTGTCAATAGTATGTAAATACTTTTGATTTTTTCAGACCAGCTCAGCCTGGTTTAGTTCTGTCAACAAAGTCTCTAGTTGATTTAAATACTTTCCATGACTTAAATTCTCAAGCCAAACAGCAACGTAATATCCTATTGGTGTTACAATGGCAAGTGTAATGATTAATATGATGATGTTCTTCGACTTCATTATCATCTCAACTACATCCGTATTGATCGAAAGACCAAGCAAAAAACCGGTTGTGCCCGCCAAAGGGTAAATAAAAATCCAAGCTTTCCGTTGAAAAGCCAGCGATGTTTTAGTGCTATCATAGATCGCCTGAAGCGAATCTTTAAAATTGGAATCCAATACAAAATGCCTTTCAATTTTTCGAAGTGTTCTATAATTTACTACAAACCCAAGGGCGTAAATAATAATCATGAGTGCCAGAAAAATCCTAACGATAGGCTGTGGAATGATAATGAACAGGTAAATACAAACCACTTCAAACAGAACAATAAATCCCAAAGCATAACGAAAAGATGCGATTAGTTTTTGCACGGGATGCTTTGATGCCGTGCGTATTTCTACCTCCTCTTTTCCAGGTTTGGAAAGCTTCTCACGATCTAAATTTTTCCATGCTGCTTGTAAATCCATTTCTAAATTGCGTTGAGTTTCTTTGTCAGTGTTTCTTTGATGCGATGAAGTTTAACCGCTGTGTTGTTCTTCGTTATTCCGATGATCTCAGCAATTTCTTCATTTTCATATCCGTCCAGATGCAGTGTAACAATCATCCGATCAATTTCTGTTAGCATCCGAATGGCAACGTAAAGGGCATCACTTTCTTCATTTCTGTTTCCCAGAGTGGAGATTGCATTGAACCGACTCATGTCTTCATGTGGCTCTATTAATTTTGCTCTCCGCTTAAAAGTGAGAACCGTATTCAGTGCAACCCGATACAACCATGTGGAAAATTTTGACTGCCCCAGAAAACGTGGATAGGATCTCCACGCTTGGAATAAAATCTCCTGAAAGAGATCTTTCTCATCGTCTTCATGATGTATGTAGAGACGAATTACTTTATAAATAATTCCTCTGTTCTGGTCAATCCGTTCCGTAAACTCCTTCTCCAGGTGTTGCGCCATTGATTGTGTTAGGTTCGGCCAGTATCCACAACCCTGTCAGGCCATGCAATTCTATCCTTTTTACAATCAGTACCATGAGACTCTGAACTATTACAACCTCATAAAAATTTTCTTAAAAAGCCCGACAAAAGACTTTCTCCATCCTTTGCTCACAAGGGACTTTTCTATCTTTGTTCGCCATGGCAGAAACGAAAACACCTGTTGAAACTCCGTTGATGAAGCAGTACAATGCCATCAAAGTGCGCTATCCCGGTGCGCTCCTGCTTTTTCGGGTAGGCGATTTTTACGAGACGTTTGGTCAGGATGCAATCACTGCCAGCAAGATTCTGGACATTACCTTAACCAAGCGCGGAGCGGGTTCGTCTTCCGAAATTGAGTTGGCCGGATTCCCGCATCATTCTTTAGATACCTATTTGCCAAAACTGGTTCGCGCGGGCAAACGTGTTGCCATCTGCGATCAGCTTGAAGATCCTCGCTTTGTAAAAGGTATTGTGAAGCGTGGTGTAACCGAATTGGTTACACCCGGTTTAGCATTCAACGATAATGTATTAGAGCGCAAGCAAAATAATTTTCTTGCTTCAGTCTTCATCAATAAAAACGTGGTGGGTGTTTCCTTCCTTGATCTTTCTACTGGCGAATTCTATGCAGCACAAGGAAATGAACACTACATTTCGAAACTGATACAAGGGTTTTCTCCTTCTGAAATTATTTACAGTAAAAATTCACGTGCACATTTTGAAAAACTGTTCAGCGATGAGTACAATACCTATGCCTTGGATGAATGGGTCTATGGCTTTGATTATGCCTACGAAAAACTGACTACTCAATTCAAGACTACTTCGCTAAAGGGTTTTGGTATTGAAGGGTTGGGTGAAGCCATCATCGCGGCAGGAGGTATCTTATACTACCTTGATGACACCGAACACAAAGACACATCACACATCACTTCTATTTCAAGAATTGACGAAGACAAATTTGTGTGGCTTGATAAGTTCACCATTCGCAATCTGGAAATTGTCAGCTCACAAAATGAAGGTGGTGTTCCGTTGCTGGACATTCTCGATCACACGGTTACACCTATGGGCTCGCGCCAATTGCGCAAGTGGATGATTCTTCCACTAAAAGAAAAAGCAGCAATCGATGAACGTCTTCTTGTTGTCGATACCTTCTTTACGGATTGCACATTAGCAGAAAAGATTACCTCTTCTTTAAAACACATTGCCGATCTCGAACGGTTAATCTCCAAGGTTGCCGTGAACCGGATCAATCCGCGCGAGATGATCGCATTAAAGCGATCACTGCTTTGCGTTCAGCCAATCAAAACATTATTAAGTGGTCATGCTTCTTCTGAACTAAAAAAGTTAGGAGATCAATTACATCCTTGTGAATTCTTGCTGGAGAAAATTGAGTGTGAACTACGTGAAGATGTTTCCATTGCCAGCAACCAGGGGAATATTATTAAGCCCGGCATTGATGCAGAGTTAGATGAACTTCAAAGCATTGCCTTTTCGGGAAAGGATTACCTTCTTCAAATTCAAAAACGTGAAGTTGAGCGTACCGGAATTAACTCATTAAAGATTTCATACAATAAGGTATTTGGATATTATCTCGAAGTAAGCAACGCGAATAAAGATAAGGTGCCGAACGATTGGATCCGGAAGCAGACCTTAGTAAATGCTGAACGATACATTACGGAAGAACTGAAAGTTTACGAGGAAAAAATTCTTCATGCGGAAGATAAACTGGTAGTGATTGAGCAGCGCATCTTCAATGCACTCGTTCTTCATACTGCTGACTTCATTCCACAGATTCAGCAAAATGCACGTGTGCTTGCTCAAATCGATTGTTTGCTTTCATTTGCGATCACGGCACGGGCAAACAAATATGCCAAACCTGAAATCAACGATTCGTTTGTTTTGGATATTAAAGCGGGACGACATCCGGTCATTGAAAAACAATTACCGGTTGGCGAAACGTATGTGCCCAATGATATTTTCTTAGATAGTGATCAACAACAAATTCTCATCATCACAGGTCCGAACATGGCCGGTAAGTCTGCTTTGCTCAGACAAACTGCGCTCATTGTTTTGATGGCACAGATGGGAAGTTTTGTTCCGGCTGATGCGGCATCGCTTGGCATCATTGATAAGGTGTTTACACGGGTTGGCGCATCCGACAATCTTTCGCGAGGCGAATCTACCTTTATGGTGGAGATGACCGAGACGGCCAGCATCCTGAACAACCTGAGCAATCGTTCATTGATTTTAATGGATGAAATTGGAAGAGGTACCAGTACCTATGATGGGGTCTCTATTGCCTGGGCCATTGTTGAACACTTGCATAATCATAAAGACTTTAAACCGAAAACACTTTTTGCTACGCACTATCACGAGTTGAATCAATTGACGGAAGATTTAGTGCGTGTTAAAAATGTGAACGTTTCCGTAAAAGAGGTAGGTAATAAAATCATCTTCATGCGCAAGCTGAAAGAAGGTGGTAGTGAACACAGCTTTGGAATCCATGTAGCACAAATCGCAGGCATGCCGAACAAGGTAGTTCTACGCGCCAATGAAATTCTTCACTTTCTTGAAAAAGAAAAACACAAAAACGAAGGAAATAAAAAAATGCAGGATGTCCCTAAACCAATTCCTCAATTGAGTTTGTTTGAGTCCGATCCACGCTTCAATGAAATTCAGGATATGTTGCAAAAGATCGACATCAACACCATTAGTCCTGTGGAAGCATTGTTGAGGTTGAATGAAGTGCTCTCCGTATTGAACAAAAAATAGTTATTCACTAATGCCGCATATTTCTTTGACTTTCTTTGTGAACCTTTGTGCCTTGGCGTCTTCGTGGCAAAAGGATCAGGCCACAAAGACACCAAGGCACAAAGAAGCCGCGAAGTTGAGTTCTATCAATTACTAAAAAAATAAAATGTATTACTCCTGCCTGACTGTAATTTGTGATGCTGAGTTCTCTGAAATCCTGATGGCCGAAATTTCGGAAGTGGGTTTCGATACCTTTATGGAAACCGATCATGGTTTTGAGGCGTATGTGGAAATGGAGAATTATGATAAGACTCTATTGGAGGCAGTGAAAGGAAAATATTCTCAGCAAACCACGTTAAGTTTTTCCATCAATCGAATTGAAAAACAGAACTGGAATGAAGAGTGGGAGAAAAATTACGAGCCCATTATTGTGGATGACCGCTGCCTGATCCGCGCTGACTTTCACAACATCGAAAAAAAATATCCGTACGAAATCATCATCACGCCAAAAATGTCTTTTGGCACAGGGCATCACCAGACTACCTATCTGATGATTAAAAATCAATTGGAAATCGATCATCAAAACAAGCGCGTGATGGACGCTGGGTGCGGCACCTCCATTCTTTCCGTAATGGCTGCAAAACTTGGCGCGCGCGAAGTAGAAGCTTTTGATATTGATGAGTGGAGTGTATCGAATGGAGCAGAGAATATAGAGGTGAACGGATGTAGTGATGTCATCCATCAACAACTTGGCAAACTCAGTGATTTTACATTCGAAGGTAAGTTTGATATCATCCTCGCCAACATCAATAAAAATGTATTGCTCGATGAAATGGAGCTATATAAAAATCTCCTTCAACCAAACGGATTATTATTGCTCAGCGGGTTTTACATAAGCGACATTGCTGATTTATTACGCGAAGCAAATCCTTTATACTTACAAGAAGTAAGACGCGATGAAAAAGAAACGTGGGCTGCGTTGTTATTGCAGTTAAGGTAGATGCATATTTCTCATTAACTCGGTCTGTGTCGCCACAGACCGAAATGTATTTGTGGTCTGTAAAGTCATAGACCACGGGGTACCGCGATCAGGATTATTACTAACTTTAGTAATATGAATACAATCAAGATAATTCCACTCCTTTTTATTATTATAATATCCTGCACGCCTAAAGAGAAATCAAGTCAGTTGTACACCGCCTATACAGGTGCTACAATTATTGATGGCAATGGTGGTGATCCCATTCAAAATGGAGTGTTGTTAATTTATAATGGAAAAATTATTAGCGTTGGATCGAAAGAAGCTGTTACAATTCCTGAAAACACAACGATCATAGATGTTTCGGGCAAGACTATTATTCCGGGTTTAATTAATACCCATGGACATGTCGGAAATGTTAAAGGTATTGATGGCGGGAATTACTCTGCGGAAAATATTATCGACAACTTATCCATATATGCGAGCTACGGAATTACTACGGTTATCAGTTTAGGTGGTGATGGTAAGGAATCAGTATCACTTCGTGCAGTCATTGATACCAGTGCTACACAACGATCTCGCTTATTCATTGCAGGTGAAATTGTTACGGGAGAAACATCTAAAGAAGCCCTTGCTGTTGTGAACAATAATGCAGCGATGGGTGTCGATTTTATGAAAATCAGGGTTGATGATAATTTGGGGGCATCTCCTAAAATGTCCGAAGAAATGTATCGGGCTATTATTAACCGCTCTCACGAACTCGGTTTTAAAATAGCGAGCCATATATATTACCTGGAAGATGCGCGCAGACTTGTTGAAGCCGGCAGCGATATGCTGGCACATAGTGTGCGCGATTTACCGATTGATGATAATTTTGTTCAGCTTCTCAAAGAAAAGCAGATACCCTATTGCCCAACCTTTACACGCGAGCTTTCCACTTTTGTCTATGGTGATACAGCAGAATTTTTTTCAGATCCTTTCTTCAGTCGTGAATATGACATTGATGTGATTCAACCACTAAAAGATCCTGCCAGACAAGAGCAGGTACGGAATAATCAAGCCGCCATTACCTATAAAAAGCAATTACCTGTTGCAATGGCAAACTTAAAAGTTTTGAGCGATCAAGGTGTACCGATTGTATTTGGAACCGACACGGGTGTCCCTACCCGATTCATTGGATACTTCGAACATCTTGAATTGGCCATGATGGTTGATGCTGGTCTTACGCCTATGCAGGTAATTATATCGGCCACAAAAAAACCTGCTGAATATTTAGGACTAAAAAATCTGGGCACATTATCCCAAGGTAATTGGGCAGACTTTATTGTTCTGGATGCCGATCCATTAACCGATATTCAAAACACAAAAAAGATTTCAGGAGTTTTTATTGGCGGTGAAGAAGTGGCTAAGAAGTAAAAAGTTTATGGCTTATATATTAAGTCTTGATAATCGTGATGACTTTTTTGATCGAATGCTCAGACCGGATTAGACAAAAAGGTATAAGAATTGAGAAATTTCTAAATTGTTTGAATACAATTTTTTATAATATCTTTAAACTAAATAATATCGTTAAACTAAAATTAATAATTATGAAAAATGTTATCCTACAATTGTGTCTTGTACTAGTCTTATCTGCATGCACAGAAAATGTTGAGCCGTCTGGCAAATCGAGTAGTGTTCTTGAAGATGTGACTTCAAAGTCTTCAGACGGTGCTGCTAGTGGTCGTGTTGCACCAGGTAGTGGTGGGGGCGGTGAAACAGGAGGTGTTGGCTTTGAGCTAACCTGGAATGGCGATGGACGTTGGCATGGTAATTTTGGAGGAAGTCCAGTTTGGTTTTTTGGGCCAACACCAACTCAGTTAGAAAATGGAATTCAAGGTGATTGGGAAACAACTTGTGCTTTCTACACACCAAATGTTTGTTACCCTGATGGTTTTACAGTATCAGGCAATGGATCCAGTTTTGTGGTAAGAAAACCAGCATGTGCTATTATCGGATCAGTTACTATTGTTATGCCCAAACTGATTCAAAAAACATCAATTATTAGTGGAATCACGACAAATAGTTGGACATCAGAGACTAGGTCAATTACAACCTTTTCAGCTGGCAATTGTAGCATTTCAGCTGAAGGTAAAATAATTGTAAACGAAAATTGTAAGCCAATGATTGTTTCTCCCACTTCAAGCTACCCTGCTAATCTGTGCCTAGGCGTGCAATAACTATTTGAAAGTAAAATCCTTCACCTTAAAAGCCGGTGAAGGATTTTATTTCATCATGAATTACTGCCTCAATAAAGGTTCATAAATATAGATACGTTATCAAAAGTTAATTAGGTAGATAATATTGTCATTGAAGCTGATCTGGTGGGTATCGAAGCCAGGAAGAATATTTTTGGAGTGTATATTGGAGGTGAGGAAGTCATTTGGAAGTAAAACGTTAATTGTTAATTGAGTCAGCCTGCTTTTTGTTTCGTTGTTTATGTTCTTCAAAAAAATCAGCAGCACTTTTGTATTGTCTGTTGCTTTGGTAGGATAAGCCCAGGTAATAATAAATATTTTCATCAACGTCAGGATCGGATGTAAACGCACTTTGAAGATAGAGAAGTGATTCAGCCTTATTGGGAAGCGATAGGTAGGTCTGTCCTGTTTTTAAATTCAACTGGGCATCTTGAGGATAACGCTTCAATCCTTCCTTGAAAGTCCTCAATGCATTTTCATAGTCCTTCGCTTCGTATTGTTGCGTTCCCTTTTTTAAAAACTCTTTGACGGTCTGCGAAAATGCTGGCAGTGAATACTGCAGAAAAAAGATAAGTATAAAGAGGTACGCTTTTTTCATCGATTTAAACTAGAAACAAATCAGGCTATTTCCAACTATGGGCTAAGATAAAGTCGAAGGGTAGTAGATGCAGTCCTTTAACTGTATTTGGCTATGAAGTCGATATTAGTGCATTGAAGATTCTTCCATCGTAATTTCATTTCTTTTAACACTGATTGGTATAAAACAAAAAAAGCCTGATCAATTGAACAGGCTTCCTTTATATGTATGTCAGAACTTAAAGTGTTCTCTTCACTTCGCGTTGTTCGTAGCTTTCAATGGTATCGCCAATCTGCATGTCGTTAAAGCCATCGATGCGGATACCACAATCAAAACCTTGTCTCACTTCAGAAGCATCATCTTTATGACGCTTCAATGAACCAATTTTACCAGAGTAGATTACAATACCATCGCGGATGAGTCGGATTGGATTACTACGCTTTATAGAACCATCTGTTACCATACATCCTGCAATGGTTCCAACTTTAGTTACCTTAAATACTTCTCGTACATCCACATTACCTACAATCACTTCTTCTGTTTGTGGTGCAAGCATACCTTCCATCGCAGCCTTCACTTCATCAATCGCATCGTAGATGATAGAATATAATCGAATTTCAATTTCTTCGTTGTCGGCAACTTTACGCGCGGCAGAAGAAGGACGTACCTGGAAGCCCAGTATAATCGCATCGGATGCCGAAGCCAACAATACATCGGACTCAGAAATCTGACCAACACCACGGTGGATGATCGCCACCTGAACTTCTGGTGTTGACAATTTCAACAAGGAATCAGACAAGGCTTCAACTGAACCGTCAACGTCACCTTTCACAATTACATTCAATTGTTTGAAACTTCCGATCGCCAAGCGCCTTCCAATTTCATCCAGAGTAATATGTTTCTTCGTACGGATACTTTGCTCACGTAACAACTGACTTCTCTTCGTTGCCATTTCACGAGCCTCACGATCGGTTTCCATTACGGTAAACTTCTCACCTGCTTGTGGCGCACCATCCAATCCTAAAATCTGAACAGCTGTTGATGGTCCTACTTCGGTAACTTTCTTACCAAGATCATCAAACATCGCTTTTACACGACCGTAGTTTGCTCCGGCCAACATTATATCACCTACACGAAGAGTTCCATTCTGCACCATGATAGTGGTTGTGTAACCACGACCTTTATCAAGCGATGCTTCTATAATTGAACCCGAAGAATTACGATTTGGATTCGCTTTCAGGTTTAATATTTCAGCTTCCAATAATACTTTTTCAAGCAAGTCTTCAATACCGGTTCCGGCTTTCGCAGAAATTTCCTGCACCTGATATTTACCTCCCCAATCTTCAACAAGAATGTTTTGCTTAGAAAGTGACTCTCGTATTTTTTGAGGATTAGCACCTGGCTTATCAATTTTATTAATGGCAATTACAATAGGTACACCAGCAACCTGTGCATGGTTAATTGCTTCTTTTGTTTGAGGCATTACGTCATCGTCAGCTGCTACAACAATGATGGCAATATCAGTAAGTTTAGCACCACGCGCACGCATCGCTGTAAAGGCTTCGTGACCAGGAGTATCAAGGAATGCAATTTTATGCCCGCTTTTGGTTATTACATCATACGCCCCAATATGCTGTGTAATACCTCCGGCTTCAGATGCCGTTACCTTTGTGTTACGAATATAATCGAGCAAAGATGTTTTACCATGATCTACGTGGCCCATGATGGTAACGATTGGCGCACGTGGAAGTAAATCTTCTTCGCTGTCTTTATTGTCTTCGATGCTTGCCTCATCATCTGCAGAGGTAAATTGAACTTCAAAACCAAACTCATCGGCAATAACCGTGATGGCTTCTGCATCTAAGCGTTGGTTGATTGAAACGAACATACCCAAACTCAGACAAGTAGAGATTACATCATTAACCGAAACGTCCATCATCGAAGCCAAATCGTTGGCTGAAATAAACTCGGCAGCTTTTAAAATTTTTGAAGCTTCCTGATCGTCCAACATTTGTTGTTCCTGCGCTTCGCTGTGCGCCTGACGTCTTTCTCTTCTGTATTTTGCTCCAGTACCTTTCTTTGTTCCCCCGCTCAACTTAGCGAGTGTGGCTTTTATCTGATCTTGAATTTCTTTTTCAGTTGGCTCCGCTTTTTGAACTCGTGGTGGACCTGTTCTACCCCGTTGTGGTTGTGTATTCTGTTGTGGACGCTGTCCTTGTCCTCCACCTTGCTGACCTCCATGTGGAGGACGCTGTTGTCCCTGGTTTGGAGTATCCGGACCAGAAATTCTTTTTCTTGGTCTCTTGCCAGAATTATCTTTCCGTATATCAGAGGAAGCAACTGGTGATTTCTTTTCTTTTTCTGCTGGCAGTTCAATCCGATCCAAAACTTTTAAACCTTGGAGACGATCCGCTTTTGCTTTAATCAATTCCTGATCTGGAACCTTTTCGTCTGTTGATTCTGTAGTAACCGGAGTGGGAGTGGATGCCACTACCTTTTCCTTTGGCTTCTCAGCAATTGGAGCAACTGGCTCTTCTACCTTTGTATTTTCAACCTGCGTTGTTTTCTCGGTTGCTGGTTTTTTCTCTTCCTTCGCTACAACAGGTTCTTTCTTTGCTGGTTTTTTCTCCAGTTCAATTTTGCCAAGAACCTTTATTCCTTCCAGCTTTGCTTTTTCAGGCTCTACCTTCTCTGTTTTTACTTCTTCCTTTGCCTTAAGATCTTTTGATCCTAAGTTTTTGATCATGATGCTTTCTTCTTCATCAAGGTGCTGCTTCTTAGGCGCTTCAACTTCTGGCTCAGAAACTTTTACTTCTACATGCTTGATACCTATGGATAAACCAGATGCTTCAAGTTTTTCGGTTGCAGAGGACGCAAATTCTTTCGATAGCAAGGCAATGTGCTCGGGCGTAAGTTTAGCATTGGGGTTATTTTCCACCTCAAAACCTTTCTTACCAAGAAAGTCCAAGATGGTGTTGTGCCCCACATTGAGCTTTCTTGCCGCCTGACTTAACCTTATCAATTTTTCCTCTGCCATACTCAAATATCCCTGTTTTTTAACGACTTTAAAATCAATTTTGGTCACACTGCCTAATTTAACCTGATCATAACATCAAATCACTTTATGGTCACCATTTCATTCTTACTCAAACTCTCTTCGCAGTACAGAAAATACATTCTCTATTGTCTCTTCCTCTAAATCTGTACGTCTTACCAATTCTTCATTCGATAATGCCAATACACTCTTCGCGGTATCTAAACCGATGCGCTTCAACTCGGTAATAACCCATGCTTCAATCTCATCAGAGAATTCGCTCAAGTCAACATCTTCTTCTTCCTGACCTTCTGCCAATTCGCGGAACACATCAATTTCAAAGTCAACCAAACGACTTGCAAGTTTGATGTTCAATCCACCTTTTCCGATGGCCAATGAAACCTGATCAGGCTTAAGGTAAACCGCCACACGACCTGTCTCTTTATTCACTTTTATCGATACTACTTTCGCAGGACTTAATGCCCGTTGGATAAACAACTCAAGGTTGTCGGTGTAGTTAATAACATCAATATTTTCATTTTGCAATTCACGAACGATAGCATGAATACGTGATCCCTTCATACCAACACAAGCTCCCACCGGATCAATACGATCATCGTACGATTCTACTGCAACTTTTGCTCGCTCGCCTGGCTCACGAACTATTTTCTTAATGGTGATTAATCCATCATCTACTTCTGGTACTTCTTGTTCGAAAAGACGCTCCATAAAAACAGGTGATGTGCGGGACAAAATGATTTTTGGATTACCATTTACCATTTCAACCTTATGTACTACTGCGCGTACATTTTCACCCTTACGGTAACGGTCTTTCTGAATTTGTTCGCTTCGAGGAATGGCGATTTCATTTCCCTCCGCATCCGTAAGTAATACTTCGCGACTCAATACCTGATACACTTCACCGGCAATGATTTCGCCTACGAGGTCTTTATACTTCTGATAGATCAGATCTTTTTCAAGATCTTTGACTTTTTGTATCAAGGTTTGACGAGCAGTTGTTACCGCTCTGCGTCCGAAGTCTTCAATGTAAATCTGTTCGGATACTTCTTCTCCCACTTCAAAATCCGGCTCAATTTTTTTCGCATCCGTAAGTGTTATCTTGTCGAAGTCCCATATGTCTTCTGAGTCATCGTCAACAATTTCACGGAATCGGTAGATTTCTAAATCTCCTTTATCCGAGTTGATAATGATGTCGAACTTCTCATCCGAACCAAACCTCTTTTTTATCATGTTGCGAAATACATCTTCCAGGATCCTAATCATGGTAGGACGATCGATGTTTTTTTGCTTCGCGAATTCAGCAAACGACTGAATTAATTCATGTGCATCCATGGTAATTTTTATTTGAAACTTACTAACACAAAAGTTTTTTCGATTTCCGAAAACTGTATTTCAACAGTTTGTATTTCCTTCTTTTTCCCTTTGCCAATTTCCTGGTCTAGTGTAATGCTTCCTTCGGTTACCTTTGTCAGCTTACCTTCAACCTGCTTGTCCTGAAGTTTTACCTTCACATTTCGTCCAATATTTTTTTTGTATTGGCGCTTTAGCTTCAGTGGATGGTCAAGTCCGGGTGTAGAAACTTCAAGCAGATAGTTTTCGCCTGCTAATCCTTTTTCCTCAAACACACCTGACAATTCCCTACTAAGTTTCGCGCAATCGTCAATAGTAATACTATTGTCACCATCGAGAATCACCATAATTCTTCGTGGGATTTTAGTAAGCGAGGCAATCACATCCACTATAAAGTGGCTTGGGTCAGCAAGCTTGCTTTCCGCAATTTTCCGTATCTCCTCAGCTATTTCCATCCAAAAAACCCTAAAAACAAAGAGGGGACTTATTCGTCCCCTCGAAGAATCTTCCACAAAAGTGAGGCAAAAATAGAATTTTTTTAGTCGAACGCAAAATTTGACTCAGAACTGCAAATGATTTCTAATTCTTTCGTCCGATTCTTTACCGACCTATTATCCTAATTCCTTAAAATCATTTTAATGAACTCGAAATGATGAATACCTCAAAATATAACAGGTAATCAATTAAATGTACTCAGGCAAATTTTTAAGGTAATGCCCATAGCCACTTTTTTCCAATGGTTTTGCAAGCTGAATAAGCTGATCCTTTTTTATAAAACCCATTCGAAACGCGACTTCTTCAATGCATCCAACTTTGAGACCCTGACGTTGCTCAATTACCTGAACAAAATTTGAGGCTTGCATAAGCGAGTCAAATGTCCCTGTATCGAGCCATGCGGTTCCGCGGCTCATAGGAGCTACCTTTAATTTCCCGCGTCTTAAGTATTCAGTATTTACATCGGTTATTTCAAGCTCACCGCGCACACTTGGTTTCAATGCTTTTGCGATGGCGACCACCTCATTGTCGTAAAAATATAAGCCGGGTACAGCATAGTTTGATTTTGGTTTGACTGGTTTTTCTTCAATAGAGATTGCCTTTTTATTGGCATCAAATTCCACCACACCATAACGCTCAGGATCGGTCACATGGTACGCAAATACCACACCTCCATCAGGATCTGAATTGGACTGAAGCAACTTCTGCATTCCTGACCCGTAAAAAATATTATCACCCAAAACCAATGCTACTTTGTCGCTTCCAATAAATTTTTCTCCAATCACAAAAGCTTGCGCTAATCCGTCAGGACTTGGTTGAATTTCATAGGTAAATGAACAGCCCAGCGATTTTCCATCGCCTAATAATTTCTTAAACGAAGGCATATCATGAGGCGTGGAAATGATGAGTATTTCATTGATGCCTGCCATCATTAGTACTGATAAGGGATAATAGATCATCGGTTTGTCATACACAGGCATGAGTTGCTTACTCACTGCGATGGTTAACGGATGTAATCGCGTGCCGGATCCGCCTGCGAGAATAATACCTTTCATGTGTATGATGTTTTGTGTTCTGGTGATGCAAAGGTAGTACGAAGTTTCTTACTTGAACACTTCCCTGCTGAACCCTAAACACTTAGTGGTACATGGTCTCGTAATACTTCAGGTATTCTCCTGAAGTAACGTGCTTTAACCATGTGGGATTGGCAAGGTACCAATCAACCGTTTTTTCCAATCCCTCTTCAAAACTCACTGAAGGATGCCATCCGGTTTCGCTAATAAGTTTTGCGGGGTCGATGGCATAACGCAAATCATGACCTGGTCTGTCTTTTACAAATGTTATTAGGTTGGCCGAAGTACCATCTTCTCGTCCTAATTTTTGATCCATAATGTAACAGAGGAATTTCACTAAATCTATATTAGTCCACTCATTGTTACCTCCAATGTTGTATACCTCGCCCGCTTTCCCTTTGTGAAAGATGGCATCGATAGCAAGGGCATGATCCTCAACAAATAACCAGTCCCGAATATTCTCTCCCTTTCCGTATACCGGAAGTGGCTTTTGGTGGATAATATTATTGATCATCAGCGGAATTAATTTTTCCGGAAAATGATATGGACCATAGTTATTAGAGCATCGGCTTATGGCCGTAGGTAAACCATAGCTATTATGAAATGCTGTCACAAAATGATCACTGCTAGCCTTTGAGGCAGAGTATGGAGATTGCGGATCGACCTGAGATTCTTCTGTAAAATAAGCACCATGATCTACTGATCCATAAACTTCATCTGTAGAGATGTGATAGAAAAATTTATGTGTAAAATCTCCATTCCAAAAAGTACGGGCAGCGCTCAGCAAATTAATAGTGCCAATAATATTGGTCATTGCGAACTCGGTGGGGTTATGGAGCGAGCGATCTACATGTGATTCGGCCGCAAGATGAATTACGCCATCTACATCATAACTTTTAAAAATCCGATTTAAGAATTCAACATCGAGAATATCACCTCTTTCAAAATGATAATTTTTGCTTTTCTCAATGTCTTTTAAATTCTCAAGATTCCCAGCGTATGTGAGCTTATCTACATTAATAATTTCGTACTCAGGATACTTCGTAACAAACAGACGCACAACATGTGACCCGATGAATCCCGCCCCACCTGTAATAATAATTTTTCTGCTTGCCATGAAAATACTTATCGAATATAACTATCAAAATTCTTATGATCTCTTTGAAACAGAACCTCCTTAGGTAGTGATTTAAAATAGTCGTAAGTAATTTTTAATCCTTCTGATCTTGATATTTTTGGTTCCCAGCCTAATATTTCCTTTGCCTTTGAAATGTCGGGTTTACGTTGCTTTGGATCATCTTGTGGAAGCGGTTTACAAACTACCTTTTGCGTTGTTCCTGTCAGCTTAACAATCTCTTGTGCAAAGTCAAGAATGGAAATTTCATCTGGATTCCCAATGTTCACCGGAAGATGATAATTCGACATTAATAATTTATAAATACCATCTACCTCATCATCTACGTAGCAGAAAGAACGCGTTTGAGAGCCGTCACCAAAAATAGTAAGATCTTCACCACGCAATGCCTGTCCAATAAAGGCAGGTAATACACGACCATCATTTAGTCGCATTCGTGGGCCATAGGTATTGAAGATTCGTATGATTCTTGTTTCTACATTGTGATACGTATGGTAGGCCATTGTAATTGCCTCCTGAAAGCGCTTGGCTTCATCATACACACCGCGTGGACCAATTGGATTAACATTGCCATAATATTCTTCAACCTGTGGATGTACTAGCGGATCACCATACACTTCAGATGTTGAAGCAACAAGTATTCTTGCTTTTTTTGCGCGGGCAAGACCTAAAAGATTGTGAGTCCCTAAGGATGAAACCTTAAGTGTCTGAATAGGTATTTTAAGATAATCTATTGGACTGGCGGGTGAGGCAAAGTGAAGGATATAGTGAAGTTCGCCTGGCACATGCACAAAAGTCGAAACGTCATGGTTATAAAACTCAAACGATTCGTCTTTAAAAAGATGCTCAATGTTTCGAAGATCCCCGGTGATCAGATTGTCCATTGCGATAACATGAAAACCTTCTTTCAAAAAACGATCGCACAAATGCGAACCAAGAAAGCCAGCACCACCTGTTATTAAAACACGTTGTTTAACCACGGACCGCCTCCCTTCCAATACTGAAATAAGAATACCCAAGCTCTTTCATGGCTCCAAGGTCGTACAAATTTCTGCCATCAAAAATTACCTTCCCTTTTACGATAGACGATAGTCTTTCAAAATCGGGTGTACGAAACTCCGGCCATTCAGTGGCTATAAAAATTGCATCGGCATTTTCTGCCGATTCGTATGGTGTATCGCAATATTGAATTTTATCTCCCAACAACATCTTAACATTCTCAGCTCCTTCAGGATCGTGAGCTTTGATAATAACACCTTCAGCCAATAACTCTTCAATATTATAAAGCGATGGTGCCTCACGAATATCGTCAGTATGTGGTTTAAACGACAACCCCCACATGGCAATCGTCTTGCCCTTTAGATTACCGTTAAAATATTTTTTGATATGTGGAATTAGTCGCGTCTTCTGTAGGGCGTTAACATCCATTACTGCCTTCAGGATTTTGAAATCATACTTTGCATCATCAGAAGATTTAGCAAGTGCCTGCACATCTTTAGGGAAACAACTTCCTCCATATCCAATACCGGGAAAAAGAAAACGCTTACCAATCCTGCTGTCGGTTCCTATTCCTTTGCGTACTGAGTCAACATCCGCACCAACCATTTCGCAGAGGTTAGCAATCTCATTCATAAACGAAATTTTAGTTGCCAAAAAGGCATTGGCTGCATATTTGGTTAATTCTGCCGAGCGCTCATCCATAAAAACCAATGGATTACCCTGACGAACAAAGGGAGCATATAGTGCCTCCATTACCTTGCGAGCTTGCGGTGAGCTTGTTCCGATAACCACACGTTCAGGTTTCATAAAATCTTCCACGGCAACGCCTTCACGCAAGAATTCAGGATTTGATACAACATCAAAAATAACCTTAGCATGTGCTGCTATCCGATCTCTTACTTTATCAGCTGTACCTACCGGTACGGTACTTTTATCCACTACCACTGTGTAGTCTTTAAGCAGAGGCCCTAGGTCTTCAGATACTTTAAGAATGTATTTTAAATCAGCTGAACCATCTTCACCAGGAGGGGTTGGTAAAGCAAGAAAGATAATTTTTGCATCACGAATTCCTTCTTCAAGATTTGTTGTGAAGAAAAGTCTTTCCTGTTTCACATTTCTTTCAAACAACTGCTCAAGACCTGGTTCATAAATTGTGATTTTTCCAGATTGGAGTTTCTTTACTTTTTCCTTATCAATGTCAATGCAGGTTACGGTATTACCTGTCTCTGCGAAACAAGTTCCGGTTACAAGTCCAACATAGCCAGTGCCAACTACAGCAATTTTCATATTTATGGGTTTTTAGAAGTTGCGAAAATAATGTTTTTCATCTCACCCAATCATTAAAAACTCAATTTCAATGGTAAATACTTATGCAAACCATTACTGAAATTTAACAAACTAACATTCGTTAATAATTCATGTAAATGCTTTAATATTGCAGTCCAAAATCCAATTTCAATGAACTTAACACACGAGAAAGTTAGTTTAGCCACATCCGAAGAGACCGAAAACCAAAAAATGATAGCCAGAATGGTGCGTGATTTTGGTGTTAAAGAAATTGTGCCCAACATAATGCAATGGGATGAAGCTCAGGAATTTCCAATTCCGCTTTTTAAAAAAATGGGCGTATTAGGTTTAATGGGAATACTGGTGCCTCACGAATATGGCGGTGCTGGCTTTGGGTATTTAGAATACATTACAGCGCTTGTAGGGGTATCTAAACTGGATGGTTCAATTGGTTTATCAATGGCTGCGCATAACTCACTGTGCACAAACCATATTCTCCAATTTGGTTCTGAGGATCAAAAGAAAAAATACTTACCTAGGTTAGCAACAGCAGAATGGATTGGTGCATGGGGACTTACGGAGCCAAATACAGGTTCTGATTCAGGAAACATGAAAACTGTGGCAAGAAAGGAGGGCGACCATTATGTATTAAACGGATCCAAAAATTTCATAACTCATGGACGTTCAGGGGATGTAGCGGTTGTGATTGTCAGAACTGGAGAAGTTGGTGATTCTCATGGTATGTCTGCATTCATAATTGAAAAAGGAACTCCCGGTTTTTCTTCGGGAAAAAAAGAAAACAAATTAGGCATGCGCGCTTCCGAAACTGCTGAACTCATTTTTTCAGATTGTCGCGTACATCAGTCTCAACTTTTAGGAAAAGAAGGCGAAGGATTTATTCAATCTATGAAAGTGTTGGATGGAGGAAGAATCTCGATTGCTGCCTTGAGTTTAGGTATTGCAACGGGCGCCTACGAGGCTGCCTTGAAGTATTCTAAAGAAAGGCAGCAATTCAATCAGCCCATTTCTAAATTCCAGGGTATTGCTTTCAAACTAGCAGATATGGCCACTAAAATTGAGGCCGCGAGCCTGCTTACCTATCGCGCTGGCGAACTAAAGAATAATGGTCAGGAAGTGACAAAAGCATCTGCAATGGCGAAGCTTTACGCTTCTGAAATTGCTGTGGAAGCTGCCAACGAAGCCGTTCAGATTTTTGGAGGATATGGGTACACAAAAGACTTCCCGGTAGAGAAGTTCTATCGTGACGCCAAGCTTTGCACCATTGGCGAAGGCACCTCTGAAATTCAAAAGCTTGTTATCGCCCGGTCTATTTTAAAGTAATGTTGGAATATTGGTTGATCTTGCCCTATATTTGCGACCCTAATTAAGAACTATGTTAATTATCAACGTAAAAGAGAACGAATCTATCGATAAGGCCCTAAAACGCTTTAAGAAGAAATTTGAAAAAACCGGTGTTTTAAAGCAATTACGTGCTCGTACATCGTTTACCAAGCCTTCTATTCGCAGAAGACAAGAGATTATTCATGCCACATACATTGGCCAGAAGAACTTAAGCGAAGCGAATCCTAAGTAAATTCTATTGAGACACCCGAAAGGGTTGTTCACAAAATATCCTCATTCTATCAACATATCCTCTTTTGATTTAATCAAAAGAGGATAATTTTTTTATATTGCTCCTACTGTTGAATTGGTGTAGAAGTAATGATAAAATCCTTTCTGAATTACCTTCAGTTTGAAAAACGTTTAAGCCCAAACACGCTTGAGGCTTACCAAAACGACCTCTGTCAATTTTCTGATTTCCTTCAAAAAACTTTTCCCGATGAATCAATCGAGAAGGCATCCTACAGTATTATTCGCGCATGGATTGTTGATCTTGTAGATCATGAGGTTGACCCTCGTTCGATTAATCGTAAGATGGCGTGTTTGCGATCTTTCTTTAAATTTCACATGAAGAAAGAAATTATCAGTGTCAATCCAATGCTGAAGATCGTTGCATTAAAGTCGAAGAAGAAGTTGCCCGCCTTCGTTAAAGAAGGTGATATTGTAAACATGCTCGATAAAGTGATTTTTGAAGACACATTAGAGGGATGGAGAGACAAACTTATTCTTGAAGTTTTTTATGCGACTGGTATTCGTCTCTCCGAACTTATTCATCTTAAAGAGAATCAAATTGACCTTCAAAACAGAACAATAAAAGTATTAGGCAAAAGAAATAAGGAAAGAGTTATCCCTTTTGCCCTGAGCATCGTTCCATTAATAGAAAGCTATCGTACTATTCGAGATAAAGAAACAGTGAAGCTAAACCACGGATTTTTATTTGTTACAAACAACGGCAAACCTTGTTACCCCATGATGGTCTATCGGATTGTAAACAAGTACATAAGTCAAAATACAACTTCCGAAAAAACAAGTCCCCACGTATTGCGTCATACCTATGCCACTCACTTGCTTAATAAAGGTGCTGAAATTAACGCGGTTAAAGATTTGCTTGGTCACAGTAGCTTAGCAGCTACTCAGGTGTACACACATAATTCAATGGAGAAATTAAAAAAAGTTTTTGATCAGGCTCACCCTAAGGCCTAATTCATCTGACACTTAACGAAATGCTATGAAGAAATAATTACTTTTTTATTTGCTGAATTGTGAAATCACAATCCAGATCGATTCAATGTTCAACTTTTAAATTTTAAGCTTATGAAGTTACAAGTTCATTCCATCCACTTTAATGCAGATCAAAAATTGATTGATTTCATCCAAAAGAAACTCGATAAACTGGAAACATTTTACGACCGGTTAGTTGATGGAGAGGTTTTCCTCAGGCTCAACAACGAGGGGATAGAAAATAAAACGGTGGAAATAAAATTGCGTGTTCCCGGAAATCAACTGTTTGCAACAGAAAAAGCCAAGTCGTTTGAAGAAGCCACTGATTTGGCTGCAGACGCGCTTCGCATGCAACTAACGAAACATAAAGCGAAACTCGTAGAGGTGCGTGTTTAACCTGAATAAAAAAAGGGCTCTTTCAGAGCCCTTTTTTTATTACTTTATTTTGAAAACTTTTTTAACCTGGTCTACATAGTTCAGCTTTTCCCAAGGAAATAACTCAACCTTCACTTTCTTCTCCGTTTTCTTTCCTTTATTAAATGTCTTCTCGACAATCTTAGGCTCACGACCCATGTGTCCATAAGCAGCCGTTTCCGAATAAATAGGAGTTCTTAAATTGAAACGCTCTTCGATAAAGTACGGACGCATGTCAAAGATCTTAGCAATTCGCTTTGCTATCTCACCATCGCTGACATCTACCTTTGCTGTGCCATATGTGTTTACATATAAGCCTACAGGCTGAGCCACACCAATGGCATAAGCAACTTGTACAAGCACTTCATCGCACACACCCGCAGCTACTAAATTTTTTGCAACGTGACGAGTTGCATACGCTGCAGAACGATCTACTTTAGATGGATCCTTACCAGAGAATGCTCCTCCACCGTGAGCGCCTTTACCACCATAAGTATCAACAATAATCTTGCGACCTGTTAATCCTGTATCACCGTGCGGGCCGCCTATAACAAATTTTCCGGTTGGGTTAACATGGTATTTAATATCTGATCCGAACAATTTTTGAACACGCTTCGGAAGTTTTTTCTTAATACGAGGGATGACAATGTTTACAACATCATCTTTAATTTTCTTCAACATGATAGCATCCTTTGCAAAATCGTCATGTTGTGTAGAAATAACAATAGTGTCAACACGGCTGGGCTTGTTGTCGTCATTGTATTCAATGGTAACTTGAGATTTCGCATCCGGACGAAGGTACGTCATTACCTTCCTCTCTTTCCTGATGGTCGCCAACTCACGCAACAAAAGGTGAGCAAGTTCCAACGGCAATGGCATATAATTATCTGTTTCGTTAGTTGCGTAACCAAACATCATACCTTGATCGCCTGCGCCCTGATCTTCTTTCTTTTTGCGTTCAACACCTTGATTAATATCAGGTGATTGCTCATGAATAGCTGATAAAATACCGCATGACATTGCTTCAAACATGTATTCGCTCTTGGTGTACCCAATCTTAGCGATTACCTCGCGGGCAATATCCTGAACATCTAAATATGCTTCTGATTTTACCTCACCCGCCAATACCACTTGACCGGTTGTTACCAATGTCTCACATGCAACTTTAGACGTGGGATCATAGGCTAAAAAGTAATCAATGAGCGCATCAGAAATTTGATCGGCTACTTTGTCTGGATGACCTTCAGATACGGACTCAGAGGTAAATAAATATGGCATGCTTTCTTTCTTTGTTTAGTTTAAACTCGAGGGCGCAAATTTAGATTGAATTGTTTAAAACAAAAATGTTTCTCCATCATTCAGGAAGCCAGCAACAAAAAAACAGTCGGAACCTTTTTCCATTCTACCTTACTTTCTTTCCATTTTTTTACGGATTGGGTTTTAATAAACTCGGTTGATCCTGTAATGTCGGAGGCAACACACAATAATGTCTGATCGCCCAGATTGGCTTTCAAGTATGCAAAAATATTATTGTTCCGATAGGGGGTTTCTATAAAAATCTGGGTTTGGTTCTTTAGCCTTGATTCTCTTTCAAATTCCTTTATGACCCTCGCGCTTTCTTTTGCTTCAACAGGTAAATACCCATGAAATGCAAAATGCTGGCCATTCAACCCTGAACTCATAAGTGCCATAAGTATGGACGATGGGCCGACTAAAGGAACCACAATAATTCCATGGTCATGAGCAAACCGTGCAGCCAATGCTCCAGGATCAGCTACGCCCGGGCAACCCGATTCAGAAAGAACACCAAGATTATGCCCATCAAATATTGGTGTAAACAAGTCTTTGAGCTGGTTGGCAGTATTGTCTTTATCTAATACATCAATGTGAAGGCTTTCAATAGAATCATAAATTTTCAGACTGCTCAAATACCTTCTGGCAGTACGCGCATCTTCTACAATGAAATAACGAATGCTCGGCAAAACACGTTTTACTTGCTCAGGTATTACCTGTGTCTGCGTATCCTCTGCAATAATCGTTGGAATGAGGTATAAAGTGCCGTTACTCATTGATTAAAAAGTATGTTTGACTGGTGGAAATCTCGTTAGAATTTTTTTGTGATGAAAATTAATCCATGCCGATAACGAATGATCATATTCATTGTAAAAAAATTAGCTCAAAAAAAACAGGAATAGCGACCAACTATCGTTTAAGAAAGGTATCATTTAGCTTATTTACGCATTATTTACGAATTTCAAGGTTTTAGATTTTGTGAAACACGCTACATCCACTTTATTAATTGCTTTTCTCTTTGCGTCTACAATTCTTGTAGCGCAAAAGAAACAGGATACTACTCCCAAACTTAGTTTTCCGGACAGCATTCGTCTTATTTTGGAAAACACACGAAACGTTGATGCCGGTGTTATTGGATCAACGTTTGCAACATCATGGACTAATTCGGGTATTGGTATAAATAACCAGATAACCATTCAGAAACAGACGCAGTTAATGCGTAAAAAGAAGTATGCTATTAAGCCCTATCTTGTAAATTACTTTGGTGCCATTGCTAATGCAGTAACCATTGAAAAAGCGGATGATGCTACCGTAACTGCTTTCCTTCGGGTTGCCGGCAAGGTGATTGAAAACGAAACCAGCACCAAAGCCAATGCATTTTTCTCTAATTGTCGCACTTTCTTTGAGCATCATGCTTTGCATTATGAAAAAACATTTCGACTCTATTCATCAGAAGATGAATACACCTTCGATTATATTGAGCCACCTGCTGCTTTTGATTATAACGACACCACAACACAAATTACTGAAGCGGTTGTTGAAGAAGATGACAACTGGGATGATGAGCCAACAGTTGATTCCATTTTTGTAGATGCCCCGCTTTGGGCCAATCCACCTCCACAACCAATATTAGAAGGTCCGGTTATTCGCTTCAGCCGTGTCAGTCTAACATTTGTTACTCGCTATGATTCTGTTACACTAAAGAATTCGAAAGGCAGTATGTCTTTGCGTGATGATACCTTTGTTGGTGAGGAGGGCAAATTTGACTGGACATCTGCTGGCCTTAGTGCTGATAGTGTTTACTGTACCTTCACACAATATAATTTCAACGCAAAAAAACCTGAATTAAAATCAGATTTAGTAAAACTGAATTATGTTGGCAAAACACCTGGTTTTATTCCTGGAACATTCGAATTTAAATCACAGGCAAGAAAGGATTCTATTCCCTCTACCTATCCACGTTTCAAATCATTCCAAAGTAGTTTGCGCATTCAAGGTATTGGAGATGAAAATATTTCTTTTCAGGGCGGATTTTCTTTAACAGGAAACAAAACTTCTAGTGCTAATGTGTCAGGCGACTTCTCCAAGCTCGAGGTTTCACGTGAAGGTGAGAAAAAATTTACAGCCCGTTCTGCTGATTTTCTGTTCACCGATTCAACCATAGCAGCAAATAATGCAATGCTTAGCATTGTTCAACGAAACGATTCTATTTCTCATCCCGCAGTTCGATTAAAATATTTTTATGGCGCTGATAGTACCCAGCGACTCTATGTTCAAAAAGATAAGGGAGCATTAAAGCACACACCTTATTCTGCAACTTTCTTCAATGTTGATTTTGCTACGGATATTATTAAATGGGATTTGTTTTCAGACAGTATGGATATTCTCACGGATGGAAATAGAAATACCGTTCCGTTGATTATCGAGTCAGTGGATTTTTATGATCCCGAAGATTTTCGTTTACTAAAAGGTCAGGGTTTTAGTTTTCATCCGCTTGCCCTTGTAGCAAAGTATTGCATTACAAATAACACGCGCGAATTATATTCGGGCGACTTAACTCAATTTTCTGGTAAGGATTATCGGGAAATAAAATCAGCCATACAATTTCTCAGTGAGAAAGGTATGATTACCTATAATCCTAAAACTGATATCATTCATGTAAAAGAAAAAGCCATCACTGTTTACAAGGCAAGTTTAGGCCAAATGGATTATGACAATCTTAAAATACATTCTGTAATTGATAGCTCTGCCAATGCTACCTTAAATTTGAAGAAGGGATACATTACCGTGCGAGGTGTTGACGAATTTAAAGTAAGCGATTCCTTGAATGTAAGAATTCAACCCGATAGCAGTATTATCACCATTTTGCAAAACCGCGATATCAAGTTTGACGGTACCATCAATGCGGGGAACTTCGAGATTAGCGGAAAAGGATTTACATTAAAATACGATAGTTTTTTTATTGCGCTAACGCATATCGATTCCATTAATTTTTATGTGACTGAGAAAAATTCGAAGGGGCAAAATATAAGACGCAAGGTAAATAACTCAATGGTCGGAGCAGACTCTACTGCTGCTGCGGCTGGCGATTTGGGGGATGTTTCAAAATCATCGGGAACACTTTTTATTAGTCGAGCCAATAATAAATCAGGGAAAAACAAAATTCCCAACTATCCCCGACTTGATGCGACAACAGGGGGCGCGATCTACTTTGATCGTGAAGAAGTTTTGAGTGGTGCGTATGATCGTTCCATGTTTTTTGTTGTTCCTCCATTTAAACTCGACAGTTTAAATGATGCCGATCCTGCTTCAATAAATTTCGAAGGTATGTTTGTGTCGAGTGGTATGTTTCCAAACTTTAAAGAGAAGCTACACACCATGCCAGACAAATCGCTTGGCTTTGATCACATCATTCCGAAGAGCGGATATCAAATGTATAAGAGTGATGCCAACATGAAAGGTGAGCTCACTATGAATAACCGTGGGTTGCGAGGCAGAGGGAAAGTAGATTACTTAGCTACAACGGTAAGTTCTTCTGATTTTATTTTTTATCCTGATTCAGTATTAGCAAAAGGATCAAATGCTAAAATTTCGCCTAAGAAGTTTGGCGCTGTTGCATTTCCGGAAGCTTCACTTTCCGATTTTGAAATGAAATGGTATCCGAAAAAAGATCAGATGAAGCTAAAAAATCTGAAAGCACCATTTCACTTCTACGACTCAACGGCCCAAATGCAAGGTACCGTTACCATTTCAAAGGAAGGTGTTGCCGGTGCAGGAAAATTAGAAACACGCGGAACGGAATTGATTTCGCGCAACATGAATTTTACTGAAAAAGAATTTGGCGCACGTCATGCCCGATTCAAAGTAAAATCACCCGACCCTACAAAACCATTGTTATCAGGTAATGATGTGCGATTGAAATTTAATCTCGAGCAAAACTATGCTGACATTAGTCCGGAAATTGAAGGTGCTGCAGCTATTGATTTTCCTTTCGCACAATTCAAAACATCAATCCCAAAAATGCGATGGGATTTGAACGCTCAGAAAATTACGATGAGCAAAGATCCCGATGTGCCCATTGAAAGTTCTTATTTCTACACTACCCGAAAAGATTTGGACTCCCTTCACTTTAATGCTGAAAGTGCTGTGTATGATTTAAAGACTCAACAATTGAAAGTAAGCGGCATACCTTACATCATTGTTGCTGATGCCAAGATAACACCCCAAAATAATGAGGTGTTGATTTTGGAGAATGCAAAAATCGGAACGCTTACGAACACCACCATTGTGTTGGATACTTTAAATGGGTATCACAGACTAACAGAAGGTGTTGTTGATATTATTTCCCGAAAAGAATTTTCAGGATATGCTACCTATCAATATGTAAATCTTCTAAGCGATACATTCGCAATTAAAATGACCGATTTCCATTTAGAACCCATTACCGATGTAGAGAAAACCAAACGATCTTCAAAACGAAACACATCGCAGGCCACCATGCAAACGGTAGGTACCGGGGCGGTAATTGATAAAGCCAATCTGGTGTTGGGTGCAGGTATGTATTATAAAGGTGACATGACTATGTATGCCACACGCCCTGCACTACAGCTAAAAGGATATGTTAAACTTGATATCAAAAAAATAAAAAATTATAACACCTGGATTCGATATGAGCAGAGTGGAGATGAAACAGAAGTGTTAATTGATTTTGATAATGCCGTTACGGAAGAAGGGAAAAGAGTGAACGGTGGACTTCATGTTGGGTCAAACGATAATGACCTGTACATTACTTTCCTGAACGAAAAGAAAAATGAAGACGATGAAGATTTCTATCAACCGAGCGGAACTTTATACTATGACACTGCTTCAAGCGAATTTAAAATTGAAGACCGTGAAAAAGCGCTAGGTAATAAACTCTCCGGAAAAGTATTTGCGTATAAAGATGAAACGATGCAAGTGCGCTTCGAAGGACCTATCAATCTTTTCAAAGGCAGCAAAGATTTTAATGTTACTGCATCCGCCATCGGACAAGGTAATATGGAGACCAATGAGATTAAAATGAATTCCTTCGTGATGATTGACACCAGTGTTCCATTCACCGCTTTTGATTTAATGGCAAAACAAATTGCAGATGTCATTAAAAATGAAGGTGCTGAAGAAGGACTTGGTGATCAAACCGAGTTGCTTTATAAAATTGCTGACATTGTTGGTGAACGAACGGTAAAGGATTATGAACAGAAAAGTTTGCTGGGTTATGTTTCCCTGGGCACAATTCCTCAACTGGCAAAACCACTTGTATTCTCAAATGTAAATTTGAAATGGTCGCCTAAGCAAAAAGCTTTTTACAGTGAAGGAACATTAGGAATGTCGAACATTGGACGAACTGATATTAATGGTGCCTTCGAAGGCTTTATGGAAGTACGGAAAACCGAAGATGGTGCACCTGTTCTTCACATTTTTGTAAAAGCATCGCCTGAGGCATGGTACTATTTTGGATTTGAAGACAACAGACTTTTAATTCAATCATCCAATTCAGAATTCAACAGTGTAATCTCAAAGAAAACCAATGCAGGTAAAGCCAAGATTGGTGAAGTTGCCTTTCTTCCTGGAAGTGACGATGAAACACTAGCCTTTATCAATCGCTTTCGCAAAACATATTATGGCATTGATGTTCCATACGATTTAAACGAAGGTTCTACCGCTGAGAAAAAGAAAACTCCTGAAGAAGAAGAGAAGAAGAAAGAGGATGATGGATTCTGATGGGGAGTCGTTAATGGTTAATCGTGACACAAAATAATTAATGTAACTCATTTGATTCTTGATCTTGATTTGCAACAGAATTACTTGAAACTAGTTAATGTGTTGTCTGCTAAATTCCCTTCTATTATTTTGCACACCTAATCTCATTTACCTATGGTTAAAAATTATATTGATTCAAACAAAGATCGATTTCTCTCCGAGCTTTTTGATTGGCTTCGCATACCTTCTATCAGTGCAGATAGTCGTCATAAGGGTGACGTGCGCAAAGCAGCAGAATACTTAAAAGAAAAATTTACAACAGCCGGAGTTGATTCTGTAGAAATCTGTGAAACAAAAGGACATCCCATTGTCTTTGCCGAAAAAATAATAGACGCTTCATTGCCTACCATTTTAGTATACGGTCATTACGATGTTCAGCCTGCTGATCCATTGAACTTGTGGCACTCACCACCATTCGAACCTGTAGTAAAAGACGATAAGATTTTTGCACGGGGATCTTGTGATGATAAAGGTCAGGTGTATATGCACGTGAAAGCATTTGAAGCGATGATGAAATTAAATCTTCTTCCCTGTAATGTAAAGTTCATGGTAGAGGGAGAAGAAGAAGTTGGTTCTGATAACCTTGGTACTTTTGTAAAAGAAAATAAAGCAAAGCTGAAGGCTGATATTATTCTTATTTCAGACACCTCAATTATTTCATTAGATCATCCTTCTATAACAACCGGCTTGCGTGGTTTGAGTTACATGGAGGTAGAGGTAACAGGACCGAATCGTGATTTGCATTCTGGCGTTTATGGAGGTGCCGTTGCAAACCCGATAAATATTTTGTGCGATATGATTGATTCATTGCACGATGAAAATGGCCGCGTAACCATTCCTGGTTTTTATGATAAGGTAGCTGAACTTACATCAGCACAACGTGAAGCAATCAACAAAGCTCCATTTGATTTGAATCATTACAAAAAGGATTTGGATATTGACGACATCAAAGGAGAGAAAGGTTATACAACTGTTGAACGTACAGGCATCAGACCTACATTAGATGTAAACGGAATTTGGGGAGGTTATACAGGAGAAGGAGCGAAGACCGTTCTGGCTTCGAAAGCTTCTGCAAAAATTTCTATGCGCTTAGTTCCCAATCAAGTTAGTGCAGAGATTACTGCATTGTTCACAAAACATTTTGAATCAATCGCTCCGAAATCTGTTAAAGTAAAGGTAATAGCACATCATGGTGGTGAACCTGCTGTGACACCAACAGATTCTAAAGCATACAAAGCAGCAAGCAGTGCCTTTGAAGAAGTGTGGAGCAAGACGCCCATACCAACGCGCGATGGTGGAAGCATTCCTATTGTAGCATTATTTAAAAAAGAACTTGGGCTTGACACCGTCCTAATGGGCTTCGGTCTTGATAGTGACGCGATTCATTCTCCAAATGAACACTACGGTATTAAGAATTTCTTGCTAGGAATTGAAACAATAGTGGCATTCTATAAACACTTCTCCAAGAAGTGATCTCAATTGAGTTTGTTTCAGAAGGAGTAGTGTTTTTCTAAAACAAACTCAAATTACCTCCCTTTCTAAATTTTGTTAAATCATACGCTGGCATCGTTCTGCCTTGAAAATACTTTTTCTTCGATGCGCGATAAAGTTGATGAATTGAATCAGCAAAATTTCCTTCTCCGTGCATGCGCCTGCCAAACTGTGAATCGTTTACATTACCTCCGTGCATATCACTGATCTGATGCCACACTTTTTCAAATCGATCCGGAAAATTCTTTCGCAACCAATCTTCAAAAATAGTTCCAATTGATCCATTCAATCGCACGATTGTCATCCCAACGTTCTGAGCCCCATGATCGGCTGCAGCCTTTAGTATATTTGGAATTTCATGATGATTCAATCCGGGGATGATGGGTGCATTCATCACGCCAACCGGCACTCCAGCTTTTGCTAATGCCTCTACAGTTTGAAGTCGTTTGATTGCACTTGCTGTCCGTGGTTCCATCTTTCTGCGCAAGTCTTCATCTAAGGTCGTGATTGAAATATAAACGTGAACCAGATTTTCACTGGCAAGATCTTTCAGCAAATCCAAGTCGCGCAGAATCAAACTGTTCTTCGTAATCATTCCGACCGGATGCCGGTATTGTGCAAAGATTTTTAGAAGCGAGCGTGTGATTTCTAATTTTCGTTCAACAGGTTGATAACAATCTGTGTTTCCACTTACGCTAATCGGAACGGGTTGCCAGAGTGGATGAAGAATACATTTCTCTAATAGTGAAGCAGCATTTCGTTTGACAATGATTTTACTTTCAAAATCCAGTCCTGCACTAAAGCCCCAATATTCATGTGTATTTCTTGCATAACAATAAATGCATCCATGTTCACAGCCTTGATATGGATTGAGCGAGTACATCATCCCTAAATCAGGACTCGTTACCTTATTCACTACTTTCTTTGCTTGCTCATAAAAGAGTTGTGTTGATGGGGCAGAAAGTAATGATTCATCAAGCCCTTCAATATGTTCAGCAACATACTGTGCCTTCAGAAATTTGTTCTCTGATTTAATTTGCGCCCCTCTACCTTTAAAATAATCCTGTTCCATGATATTCCTCAAAACTAAAAATTTTAGATTATAAACTAAAATAATTAGTAATTGATCTTTGTGTCTCATGGTGACTTTGTGTCTTTGTGGCAATAGTAGCTGGCCACAAGGTCTTTAAGGCACAAAGGTTCACGAAGATTGATCGCGGTTTGAATTAGTTTTGTGAACTGTCTTAACAGAATACTTTGCTTACCTATTCACCAACACCTATTCAGGAAATTCAACATCCCGCATTAGCGGAAGCAAAATTGCGCTTGCTTATTAAGCGCGAAGATTTGAATCATCCATTCGTTACCGGAAACAAATGGTGGAAGTTGAAATACAATCTTGAGGAAGCAGCACGACTTCAGAAGAAAACCATTCTCACCTTTGGTGGTGCATTCTCTAATCACATTTATGCAACAGCTGCTGCTGCCCATGAATTGCAACTGAATTGCATCGGGATTATCCGTGGAGAGGAAACACTTCCGCTTAATCCAACACTAGTCTTTGCTTCTCAAATGAATATGAAGCTTCACTACGTTAATCGTGAAACCTATCGAACGAAAAATAGTGACGAATTCATTTCACAACTTCAAAATACATTTGGAGATTTTTATATGATCCCGGAAGGAGGAAGCAATGCCCTCGCAGTAAAAGGTATTGCAGAATTCTCAAAACTATTGGGAAATGATTTCGATTACCTCTGCTGCCCCATAGGTACAGGCGGAACATTGGCAGGACTCATTGAAGGATTGCCTGGCCAAAAACAAATTATTGGCTTCTCTTCATTGAAGGGTGGCGATTTTTTGACAGAAGACATTAAAAATTTATTAGTTGATTTCAGAACATCAGCCCTTGAAAGTAAGATGGCTGATAAAAATAATTCAAAAAGTGTTTATGGAAACTGGGAGGTAGAAGCATCCTATCACCACGGAGGGTATGGAAAGGTTACGAAAGACCTACTTCTTTTTCTTCAGGAGATAGAAGAAAAAACATCCATCCGTTTCGATCCGATTTATACTGGTAAAATGCTGTTTGGCATTATCGATCGGGCGAAGAAAGGAATGTTTAACCCAGGCTCAACTATTCTTGCCATCCACACCGGAGGACTGCAAGGATGGGCGGGCATAAATGAGCGCTATGCTAAAAATTTACCTTAGTCTTTCCCTCGTGCTTCTTTGTTCCATTGTCTTTTCACAAGATCTGGTTAACAGCAGACGAAGCAGCTACTACACATTCATTTATAAAATTAACAATGCAGAAGCAGAGCAACTTTATAAAGACTTTAAGCCCACTATAAGCAATAGTCTGCTTCATACATTAGTTGACTTCTTCCCGTCTGATTCGCTTTACGAAAAGAAACTTCATGTCGGTCATTATCTTTTTGTGAAAACAGAAAGCGAGCAGATGAAATGTGAATTGGAATCCGTCAACAATCTTGACCTCCATATTTTAAACAATCATCGCGACATGATCCTTGTTTTTAGCGATTCACTTGGTCGTGAGGTAACAGACGCAGTGGTTTCAATTGGTAAACAAGGTATTGCCTATCGCATAAAAACCAAATCCTATCAACTTACAAAATCAAATCGCAAAGGACTTCTTAAGGTTTCGCATAATGGTCATGATTCCTTTTTTGAAGTGAACAGAAAATACAACAATACATTCTTTCCAAGGGTTGGTCGAAAAATACTAAGTCCGTTTCCGATACACCAACTCATTGTTGCGCCCTTCTATTACATTAAAAATAATACAAGGAGTCTTATTAAATACGGCCACGTAGATCCACCAAATGTTTATTACCGGGTGAAGAGACTCTTTGAACCAAAAGATTTTAATGGATATGTAGCTTTTAATAAACCCATTTATAAACCAGGTGATACCGTAAAGGTGAAGGCCTTCATCACTACGCCAAAGGGCAAGCCGGTTAAAAAAGAAGTTGATATTTTACTAAACAGCTACTCCTACAGCAATACCCGAATTAAGCTTGGAAAAATTTCACCTTCTCATCCGGGATCATATCCTTATGAATTTGTGTTGCATGATAGTTTGAAACTGAAACTAGATCAACAATACTCTGTATTGTTCGATACAAAACGACAGTTGCTTCAATCGGGATCATTTAAATACGAAGCGTATGAATTAAAGCAAAATACATTTTCGCTTCGGGCTGAAACGAAAAGCGAAAAACTATCTCCGATTCTGTATTTAAAAGGTACAGACTCAAACGATCTTCCGTTGTTCGATGTGAATGCTGAAATTATTATTCGTCCAAAATCCATCAATCAGTATTTCCAAAACAAAATCTATGTGAGTGACACCTTGTGGTTTCACAAGGTAAAATTAGAGCCGATAGGTGAAACACGAATTTCTGTTCCTGATTCAATATTTCCCTCCCTTCAATTTTTATACGAGGTGGAAGTGGCTTTTATAAATACAGACAAGGAAAGACATGTGAAAAACATTGAACTGCGCTATAACGATAAACCATTTCCGCTTGAGTTGAAAATTGAGAAAGATAGTATGCGCATTCAGTGGATAAAAGGAATTACTATTAGTGATGACAGTGCGAGCATTCGCGTTTTCAATTCGTTGGGAATATCCTATCAGAAAAACATTTCAGTGCCTTGTCAAGAAGTAATAAATTCTTTCATTGATAAAATTGAAATTCATTTTAATAATGAAAATCGAAGTTTTTCTGTTGGAAATTTTGGAAGTCAGTTGAATGCCATTGCCTTTCGCACAGCCGATTCTCTTTTTATAAGCTTGGAAAATCCACGCAACCTCGATGTCCGGTATTTTCTTTTCAAAAATCAAAAGCTAATACGCAATGGTGAAACAAAACAATTGGATATAAAATTATCTTCCAATCCGAAAGATCATTATGCCCTATCTGTACAATTTATATGGGCAGGTAAAAGTGAAACAGAAGAGTATGACATTCCCTTTAACACAAAACAATTAAATGTTTCGCTTTCGCACGAAAACATGATCTATCCGGGGCAGCAAGCTAACTTCACCATTTCAGTACAAGATGCCTTTGGAAAACCTGTGGAGAATGCTGACCTGACAGCCTATGCCATCACTAAAAAATTCAAGGAAAATAATTCAGACGATGTTCCTGATTTTTATAAAGTACCCAAGGGCAGAAAAATCTTCAATGAATTTAACACTTCAGAACTTCCTGGTGCTACATCTCAATTGCTGGAATGGCAGTATTGGCACAAAACTTTAGGACTTGATAGTTTAGCATATTACCATTTTCTATTTCCTGATAGCGGGCGATTTGAGTTTCGTTTGCCAGCAGAAGATGGAATTGCACAATTCGCTCCGTTTGTGGTTGATCATGGAAAGGTGTTGCCTGTGCATGTAGTCTATGTAGATGATGTGCCTGTGTACGCATCGCATGTTCAAAGTATAGAACCTTATTCATTCAATACCTATCCGGGAAAACATAGAATTGCTCTGCGCATTTTTAATAAACTCATTACCATAACCAACATCGAAATTAGACGCGGTGAAAAACTAATCTTTAGTATTGATGCCAATGCTCTTCCTCATCATTCGTGGATGGTTGATAGACCAGATGAACTGACAATAGAAGAAAAGAAAAATCTAAGTCGTTACTTTCTCTTGGTTGATAGAACTTCTACACAGGGTCTATCTTATTTTAAACAGGGGGATCAATTTCACTTATTGGATAATAACCGTGGAAATTATTATGGCAAGCAAACTCAACTTGTTGGTCCCTTTATTCCGCAAGAAATGAAATTTGTTGTGCGCAATGATTATGATGTCCGTGTCACCTACGAGCCTTTTTATCGCTATGAGTTTAAAGAAGGATTGGTAAAAATGCATGATGCCACCATTCAGAATTATTTCCGATCATGGTTGAGTGAAGAAAAAATTAATCCGCGTTTTAAAGATCAGGTACAAACGCAAAAACGAATTGAACAATACTGGAAGAGTCTGGACGCAACTGAAGAACTTGTTTTTCATAAATATCCTGACTACAGTTATGTTGCTGCGAAAGGTGGTCGATTAAAAATAGACGCTCCTATTTCAACCACAGAAAAATTAAGAGCAACGTTTATCATCAACTTAGATGACCCTGATGATTTCACTATTCTTCCGGGTCAATTTCAATCGAACGTTACTTTACGTCCAGGGCATTATCAAGTTGTTTTTATTTTTAACAATGATCAATATTCACGGGCGGATTCTGTTTTTATTAAACCGTATGGACTGAATTATTACAACCTTCGTGAAAACGGTTTAAACAAACCAGATTCTTTTAGTCGTGAGGTAATGAAGACTGTTAGACAATGGGCAGTAACAACAAATTATGTTGATCAGGTAAGAAGAAAAGAGATGCAAAGCATCAGGGAATTATATTATTCAGAATCAGACATTACCTACTATCCAAACTTTAATCATTCAATATCAGGAGTGGTTCTAGATGAGCAAGGCCTGCCTATACCCGGTGCTAATGTGATGGTGAAAGGGACAACAGTAGGAACTGTAACAAACATTGATGGTTATTACAGTATTCAATGCGCTGAAAATTCAGTGCTCATATTTTCATTCATTGGCTACGCTACCGATCAGGAAGCGGTAAATGGAAGGTCAAGTATCAATTGGCAACTTGCAGCAGATGTTCAACAGTTAAGCGAAGTAATTGTAGTGGGTTACGGAAGTACTAGAAAAATGTCGTTGACAGGTTCGGTCTCTACACTTCAAGGCCGATCTGCTGGTATGCAGATAATGAGAATGAATGGAAGTCCCGGAGCTGCGGATTCAATCAAGATAAAAATCCGTGGAGCCAACTCAATAAAAAGTGATGACATGCCCATTGTTGTTATTGATGGTAAGATCGGTCGTATGGAAGATGTTTCTGAAGATGCCATAACCGGCATTGAAATTTTAAATAGTGATAATGCTGTTGCACTCTATGGTTCTCGTGCGTCATCAGGTGTTATTCTTATTTCCACAAAAAAAGGAATTACTAAATCGCAATTATTGAGCACAAAAATTCCCGGCATGACACCCGCGCTTCCCACGGAAAATACACCAGGTTCTTCATTGCGGAAAAATTTTCGCGACTATGCATTTTGGAAACCGACATTGCGATCAGATGCAGAAGGAAAAGCTTCATTCACTGTAACTTTTCCGGATGATATTACCGGATGGAACGCATATGTATTGGGAATGGCTTCTCACAAACGTACAGGTCAAACCAGCAGCACCATACAATCCTACAAGCCATTGTCAGCACAATTGTCACTGCCGAATTTTTTGATTGTGGGAGATTCATCTTCGTCTATCGGAAAAATAACAAACTATTCTCAAGAGAGTGTAGAGGTTAATCGATCGATCCAAATTCAAAATGAGTTACCAAACACTATATCATTTCAACTTAAAGATTCGCATATTGATTCTGTTATTCTAACTCCAAATTCAATTGACTCAGTTCAGATAAAGTACACCGTTCGGTATAAAAATTATGAAGATGGTGAACTGAGAAAAATCCCGGTGTATCCAATCGGTTCGCAGGAAGCGATAGGTACTTTCGCGGCTCTTCCGCGTGACACTACGTTTACATTACGTTTTGATCCCTCTGCCGGGAAAGTAAAAATTTATGCTCAGGCCGATTTACTAGATGTTCTTCTCGATGAAATAAATTATTTGAAACGATACCCATACGAATGCAACGAACAACTTGCTTCACGTTTGATTGCACTGCTTATCGAAAAACAGATTCAGGAGTTTAGAAAGGAAAAAAATACAGAAGGCAGAGTAATCGAAAAATTAATCAAAAAACTTTCAGCTAATCAAACAAAAAACGGTGGATGGAGTTGGTGGAACAGTGATGAAAATCAAATGAATTTATGGATAAGCCTTCATGTTGTTCGTGCGCTTCATTTAGCAGAAAAAGAAAAACTGATTGTCACGTTCGACAGAGAAGCCTTCATTAATTATTTGGAGACAGAATTAAATTATGCCAATACAGACAACCGTCTTTCAATTCTTCAATACCTGAATGAACATGGGCAACGTATTCCAATATCGAGCCTGACAGACAGCATCACAAATTCCATTCATTTTAGCTTTTACCAAAAGCTGAAGGCTCAAAAACTCCGTCAGATATCAGGGTTATCTGTTGATTGGAAATTCATTGATCACGAACGAAAGGAAACTTTAAAAGGAAATAAGTATTGGGGTGAAGACAAAGCAAACATTTTTAACAATGACATTCTAAATACGCTCACCGTTTACCAGTTGAAGGAAAAAGAAAATCAGGTTGATCCTGACTTGTTGTACATACGAAATTTCTTTCTCGAAAAAAGAAAAGGAAATTGGAGAAACACCGTTGAATCATCTTTGCTTTTAGAAGCGCTTTTGCCTGGCTTGTTAAGAGAGTCGAAAGGTAATAGGCCAACACAGCTCGAAATTTCTGGAGCAATAACAAAGCGTGTTGATAAATTTCCGTACGAAACTACAATTGATGGTGGGTCAATTACATTGTCAAAACAAGGCTCATCTCCTGTTTATTTTACTGCTTATCAGGAAATATGGAATGCCAATCCAAAACCTGTTGAGAAGGATTTTATCATTAAAACTTCTTTCACGGATGCAAAGCGAAAATTAAAAGCAGGCAAACCTGTTACATTAGTGATTGATGTTGATGTAAAGAAAGATGCGGAGTATGTCATGATTGAAGTTCCCATCCCAGCAGGTTGTTCATACGAATCAAAATCACGCGGCTATGGACAAGGTGAAGTGTATAGAGAATACTTCCCAAACAAAACAACAATCTATAGCGAGGCGCTTCGGGCAGGGAAATACACATATACTATAAAACTTATTCCACGATATTCTGGGAAGTACACTTTAAATCCCGCTAAAATTGAATGGATGTATTTTCCTGTAATCTTCGGAAGAAATGAAATCAAGAAGATTACGATTGATTAGATTTTATCGGAACATAAAAACAGCAGCCAGCAAAGTCATTCCGATAATAAACCATCGGAATGTTTTTTCATTTAGTCTCTTTACAATGACAATACCCAGATATGCCCCGATGCCAATGGCAGGGAGTGTTGTAAGATCAAGCAGAAAGGTATCGATGGTTATGGTACGCCAGACAAAAACATGAAATGGAATTTTAAACCAATTGATCACCATAAAGAACCAGGCTGTAGTGCCGATGAAAGAATTTTTTGGCAAGCGCATCGATAGAAAATAAACTGCCATTACAGAACCAGCAAGATTACCTACCATCGATGTAAATCCACCTGCCACTCCGGTTGCTCCGGCAAACCATTTATTATTGGGTACATCTTCTTTGTGCCCTTTCTCTAACCAAAGCATAATGCCGACACTGATGATAATAATAATCACCATGATAATTTTAAAAACATGATCGTCAATCATGCTACCCACCTTAGTTCCTAATATTGTTCCCAGCGCAGCTCCGGGAAATAATTTTTTTAAATGTTCCCACGAAGCATGGCGATGATAATACCAAACACCAAACAGATCGGCCATGCAAAGAATAGGCAATAAAATTCCACTGGATGATTGTCCTCCGAAAACCAAAGCAAGAAGTGGCACAGCCAAGGTACCAGTGCCATGCATTCCGGTTTTAGCCATGCCAATGAACAAGGCTACCAGATAGATGATGAAGAGATCAAAAACTGAAAAGGAAAAAGAGAAGAGCTGAATCACCCGTGTAAATTTCGAGCGAAGCTAACGAATAAGACGGAACGATAAAATCATCTCATCTTGCGAACCACTTTCGGTCCATACCATAAAAACAATCCACTGAGTGCGAGCGTAATTAACCCAACACCAATAATGTTTGTGTATACCAGTTTTACAAAGTCATTGATAATCGATCCATCGTGTATGTGCTCGATCCAATCTGCATGACGTTGCGCAACTGAAAATACTTTTCCTGTTTTACCATCAACTTGTGCTTCCCAATACCCTTCAGCAAACAATACCTTCACAACACCTTTATCGGGTCGAACATCCATGCGATCGATTTCAATAGATCGTTTGGTAACGGAATCGACAGCATGCTTGGCCACGTTTGCAATCGTATCAAAAGATTTCCATTCAGTCAATTGATCTGAGGTACCTGTGTACATTTTTGGTTGAAGGAGTTCTACATTTTTTTTCCACCCCAACAACACACCAGTGGCTGCACTTATTAAAAGAAAAAACGCCAGACATATGCCAATCCATTTATGAATAGACCTAAACTGCCGAAGTTGTTTCACCAATTTTTTCAGTATCATACTTTGTAGCAGAAAGAACACTCTGCATACTTAATACAGAGCGTTCATGTTTTATATTTTCATGTACTAAGAGACAATGTAATAACACATTGTTAGTTCTCTAAAATTTAATGCGAAGTGTTCCAAAAATATTTCTTCCCGGAGCATTAATGCCCGATGCAAACACCCGGTATTGCAAATCCATTATGTTATCAATTCCTGCATGGAGCGTAAACATTTTATTCAGCTCATAAGATGCACGGATGTTGATGGTGTACCAACTTGGCATTCCTTCATCAGTAGCATACTGCAAATTGTCTTCACCACTACCGCTATAATCATCCAAATGTTTCCACGTACTGAAATTGGTAAACAATTCCGATTTGAATTTTGAGTTGTTGTACTGAAATCCTACACGACCAAAAGCAGGAGCAATATGATCAAGAGGAGTATCCGAGCCTTCTTCATTTAGCACCCTTCCATACGTATAGTTGTGTGATGCTGTCAGAGCAAGATTTTTTGTGAAGTCTACTCGCAAACTAATACTGCTTCCATAGATGTAGGCCTTCCCCTTGTTTTGCGCGCTAAGTACCCGACTTAACGTACCGTCATAGTCAATTGAATCTTCTCCATTGAAGGTGGTGGGAAGTACAACAATAGCATCAAAAAATTGTGTCGCATAAAATGTGCCTTCCAATCTTGCGATTGAACCAAAGAATTTAGTAATGCCAATTTCCCCATTGATTGTTTTCTCTGATTTCAAATCAGGGTTGGGCACAACCACATTTCCGGGACTTGAATCAAATACCTTTGCCACATCATCGATATTCGGTGCGCGATAACCGGTACTGACCAGAAAAGAAAACTTCCACGAAGATGGTGTGTAAATGATTCCAAGATTCGCACTGCTCACCAAATAGTTTTGTTTTACTTCATCGAATGGAAAAGGATAAAAAGATTTATCTATAAAAGTGCTGTGCAAGAAGCTGCCACCAATGCGAACACCATCGTTCAGTGTCCATTGATCATTGAACTGAAGAGTATGCGTTCCATAAAGCGACAGCATGTTCATTGTGTTGTCGCCATCAGGGTAACGTGTACTTTGAGGTGTAATGTCACCCGTTAAAACATTGTATCGATGTGCAGTTGATTTTAAAGTGTTGAACTGACTATCAAATCCATATCGAAAACTATTTTTCCCTTTCTTCTTTTGAAAGTCAATAGTGAGTGCCATTACATCTACATTCTCTACGCGTTCATTTCGATTGTTGTTGTTGAATCTTCTGTCGTAACGACTTTCTTCTACGTGTTGATAACTAGCGGTTGTTGTCATGCCATCAGCGAATGAACCGAACTCCTTTATCTTTAATTGATACGATCCGAGCAAACGGGTTTGTGGTCCGTAATACCATTCTCCAAATCGTAATCCACTACCATCAGGATCAGTTAATCGATCATAGCGAGGAATGTTTGTAGAGTTGGAATACTGAAGATTTAACACATGGCTAACACGATCACTGGATTGATACAGAAATTTCTGCATAACATCCCATTGGCGATAGCCACTAAACTTCTGAACAAATGGATCGCTATTTTGAACAAGCATATCTGAAGCATTGTCTTCTGCGTGTACAGCATACTGCGTGCGAACACCAAATTGTTCATCCAATGCAGGATTTGTTTTTTCACCCATGCGTAAATCACCAAAGTCGCTAAAAGTAAATGACGTGAGTGACGCGAACTTCGATCCGCCAATATTAAAATCAACATGACCGGTACTTTCGTTATTCACAGAACCATAGCGGTAAAATGCATTGCCTGTAAATCCCTTTTTTTGTCCTGATTGGGCGAGCTCGGGATTACGAGTATAGAAATGAATAACGCCACCAAGTGCATCGCTACCATACACGGTTGAGGAGGGGCCAAACAAAATCTCAACACGATCCAGAACATTATTGTCCATCGTAATGATGTTTTGTAAATGACCAGCACGATAAATTAAATTATTCATGCGCACACCGTCAATCATCATCAATACACGGCTTGCTTCAAAGCCACGCATCATTGCGCTACCTCCTCCCTGTTGACTTTTTTGCATCGCCACAACACCCGAGTTAGAAATTAAATCAGCAGAGTTTTGGGCATTGAAATTTCGAATTGTTGTTGAACTCACCACTTTTATTTGTTGAGCAACGGTTCTGCGTTGTTCAGGAATTTTATTGGCAGAGATAACGAGTTCATCAAGGTAAGATGTTTTTAAAGAATCATTTGAATTGAATTCCGATTCCGGAAATTGTGCCTGAACCGAAAAACAAAGCAGAACAAATAAAGTTGTATAAACATACTTCATCTTTAAGCTGAGTTAAATATTAAAAAAATAGACCGAATACATTTGTTCTACACAAACAGATATCCCATCACGTTTTTAAATTATGGTTGTACACAAACAATTTTCAGATTGTGAATGAACCTATAATTGATTCGTGCGGAGCCTGGCTCTATAATAAATCATCATCAAAACAAAAAATGCCTTGTGAAGAATTTAAAAAGAGAGGAAGAACAAATAATTAAGTAAACGTTATACTCGTGGTGGTGGCGCGTCAATGAGTAAACAGTAATTGTATAAAACGGTTTTGTAGCAATAATAGTGGGTAATGTTTATGCAACTATTTTCCGGAAGTTTATCCTCAATCAAAACAAAATCAAGCGTAAGTAATTGTATAATTTGATTGGGTACAGGTTTCTTATCATTAGCAGAACGGTGCAGCATCTCTCCAAGAAAGGAAAGTAAATTGTCTTCCGCCTCGTCATGCTTTGCGTAAACCAGAACTTTGCTCCCCTTCCTTTCGATCCAGGCAATGTCATACATTTTGTCATCTACCTTTACTTCGTGATCGTCTACCTTTGCTCTTTCATAATCCGATTCGCTCAAGGTAAGAAGAGTGAGTTCGTGAACAGGTAATGACTTCAGTTGTTCGCGCATCTCCATGCGAATTGAAGAAAGCCTTGCTATAAAATACACGTAACCAGCACCCACCTGCAAGAGGATTAAACTCAACAAGATGATGCTAAATCCTTTTTTCATTCAATGATAAAAATAGCCAAAAGAAAACAAGGTTGCCTAAAATTATGCGAAGGAGAAATTGAGCCTGACAAAATCAGATCAATTGCTAAAAAGATTATTGAGTTCCAGATCAATTCTGTTAACAATCAAGGAGAAGTCCTCCACACGCTCAACAAAATCAAGATTATTCACATCGATGATCAGAATTTTGCCGAGCTTATAACCACCAATCCAATTCTCGTAATGTTCATTCAGATTTTTAAGGTAATCCAATCGAATCGCATATTCGTAATCGCGCCCACGTTTTTCAATTTGCTGAACAAGTTTAGGAATATCGGCTTTTAGGTAAATCAAAATGTCAGGAGGTTTAACAAAGCTGATCATTGAATTAAAAATGTCCAGATAGCTTTGGTAATCGCGTTCACTAATGTGGCCGCTTTTGCGCAAGTTCGCTGCAAAGATGAATGCGTCTTCATAAATAGTCCGATCCTGAATGGTAGTCCGTTCGCTTTCACGGATTTCATTGACCTGCTGAAAACGGCTATTCAAAAAATAAATTTGCAAATGAAATGCCCATCGCGTCATGTCTTCATAAAAATCGCGCAGATAGGGATTTTGATCTACGGATTCAAACAATGCCTGCCACCCATAATGCTTTGATAGTTTTTCAGTTAACGTGGTTTTGCCTGATCCAATGTTCCCGCAAATGGCAATGTGCTTTGGCTTTTGTTGCATGAAGAATGACTATTTCGACAAAGGTAATATTGTTCAAATAGTATTCGGATATCGAATACAGAATTTAGTATTGAGAATTTGTTATGTCTTAAAACGTGAAACGAACTTCTTTGTGTCTCTGAGACTTAGTTGCCTCAAAGATAACTACCTATCAGACCAATTCTTTATTTATGGTTGAACGCACATGCTTTTGAGTTGATCCCTGATCAATAAAGTTCAGCGTTTCATTTATTACTTCCTGCGATTTTAAGTTATGACCTTTCCCTTTTGTAATGATAAGCGTTGAACGTCTCCAGGCCTGATGAATTGCTTTTGAATTTTCAACTGAGGTCTCATCGTCTTCCTCATCATGTATCAACAAACCATTCATGTTGAAATCCTTAGCAAAAGAAGATGCAGAAAAATAGGATGGCGTTTTGCCAACGACCTCTTCAAATCGTTCACTGGTCAGTCGTTCATTTCGTTTGCTAAGACTTAATGTATCAGAATAAAAATTAAAGAATTGCCGCGCCTCCCCAGGAGGAGCCAAGGCAATTAATTTTTCTGGTGTGAGCTGTGGGTTTTCGAAAACACTATAAATGGCAGTAAATGCTCCAAGTGAATGTCCTACAATTGTATTTACTGAACCAATTCGATCAATCAGGGATTTGATAACCTCGCCATAAAGAGGAACTGTTAAAAAATTTCCACTGCTTAAGCCGTGTCCGGGAGCATCCAATGCATAAACGGTGTATTTATTTTTGTCTAACGCTTCAATGTAATTTTTCCACCGATAGGTATGGCTTTGCCAGCCATGAAGAAATAATACTTTTTCAGAACCCGTTCCCCAGGTATAAACCTGTATCGTTTCATTTTTGTGATTAATCGTTGACTTAATTGCCGATTGAAAGAAAGTGTGATGTCGATTCGTAAGCTTCCCCCGAAAGGGTTTACAGAACAATTCAAATCCAATTTTACCCGCCTTGCGAGGTGCAATCACGGCCAGTACGTTTAAATAAAGACCAATCAGTTTTGTTATTATTTTTTTCATAGCGCAATATTTAAGATACCTATCGGTATCTTGGTGGATAAAAAAATTTAAACTTCCATTTCAGTAATCAATGTATTCAAGTGTCCTATTACCTTTCGAATGTCATTATCGTTTCCTTCTAATTTGCTCATCATGATTCCTCCCTCCAGAATAGCGATCATTATGGATGCATAGTAATCTTTGTCTATTTCTGACTTTAATTGTTTGTGATCAATGCCATTCTGAATAATGGCTTTCAGTGATTCGCGTAAAATCTTCAATGTTTTCACAGCTTCTTTTCGCAAAGATGGATGCGCATCGTCTGCTTCAATAGCCGCATTCAGCAGTGGGCAGCCACCTTTCAAAGGAGGGTTAGAAATATAGGATTCAAAAAACCGGAAGATCGTTCTCAGTTTATCACCAGCTGTTTTTTCTTCTTTTATAAAGACACGCAATTTTTCAAAAAGAATGGACGAAAGGTGTGCAAGTGTCTCACGTTCCAATTCATTCTTATTACTGAAATGCCGATAGATAGCACCTTTTGTAAAACCAGTCGCGTCCGTAATGTTGCTAATTGAAGTAGCCTTGTATCCGTTTGTGTTAAACAGTATCCCTGACTTCTTCAATATCTTCTCTCTGGTTGCTTCCGGATTGCGCATTTACAAAGATACCAATTGGTATCTTAATCGCAATAGTCTAACATTGAACTGCTCCAAAAAAATCGTGCTCTGCGTTATCCAAAGCACGATTACGACCTGATGAATTAAATCGATTTGTTCTTTTATTTCTTCGGCATGTACATGTAATCTAACGTAACATTCAGCATTGCCTTAAGGCCCACGATAAATCCACGTTCGTCAATCATAAAATCCGGAGTATGATGGGCCGGTACTTTTGTAGGATCCTGATCGGGTGGCATAGCGCCAACAAAAAAGAAAAGACCGGGTACTTTCTGTTGAAAGAAGGCAAAATCTTCCGCTCCGGTTACAGCATGAATGCGCTCCACGTTTTCCGTGCCCGCAGCTTTTTGTAAACTGGCTACCATTTTTTCTGTTAATGCAATGTCGTTATACGTAACAGGTGTCTTGGTATCGATAACAACTTCAGCTGTTGCGCCTGCACTTTCAGCAATCTTTGTTGCCGTCAATTTTATTTTTTCGTGAATCTTCTTTTGCATCGTTGGATCAAGTGTTCGAATAGTCCCTGCCAGGAGGGCTTCTTCAGGAATAATATTCTCACGAACACCAGCCTGCATTCTTCCCACTGTAATAACGGCAGCTTCATTTGTTAATTCTGTCTGGCGACTCACGATCGTCTGAAGTCCTAAAATAATCTGTGCGCTTACTACAATTGGATCAATACCCATCCATGGTGCTGCTCCATGAGATTGTCTTCCTTTTACTTTAATGGTGAACCAATCGGAAGCAGCCATCATTCCTGCAGGGCGATAACTGATTGTCCCTAACTTTGAAATAGATTGAATATGCATTCCAAAAATCACATCTACTTTTGGATTTTCCAGTACCCCTTCTTTCACCATCAATCCAGCACCACCCTCTTCACCGGCAGGGGGTCCTTCTTCGGCAGGCTGAAAAATAAATTTAACTGTGCCCTTTAACTCACTTTTGTTTTTTGAAAGTATCTCCGCTACCGCCATCAAAATTGCTACGTGCGAATCATGTCCACAAGCATGCATCACGCCTGTCTCTTGTCCATTAAATGTTGTTTTCTCTTTTGATGCAAAAGGTAAGCTGTTGCGTTCCGTCACCGGAAGTGCATCCATGTCAGCGCGCAATGCAATCACGGAGCCGGGCTTGCCTCCTTTTAATAATCCTACTACACCGGTTTTGGCTACACCGGTTTGTACCTCAATGCCCAATGATTTTAAGTGCGCCTCTACGTAGGCTGCTGTTTTTGTTTCACGATTGGAAAGTTCGGGATACTGATGAAAATGCCTGCGCCATTCAATCACTTTGCTTTCCATTTCCTTTGCCTGCAAATCTATCTTCGCTTGCAGCTTCGGGCTCACTTGTGCGCTTGTCGCAAGGACCAGTGCACTAAGAAAAATTGTATAAAATAGCTTCATAGGTTCAGGTAAATTAAATTCAATGTACTGTAGTCGATTCACAATTTATAGCCATTCATGGAAATGACTCCTTTTTTTGAAACCATTTTATAGCCATCAAATTTCTGAACGTCCAGAAATCGCTATCGGATATCATCCCTTGGTGTGCCTATGTTTCAGGTATGAAACATAATTTTGAAAGCATTGCAATAATCTTGATTTTAGCATCTAAAAGATCCGGACAAATTATCTTCTATCCATGACGCAAAAAGTATTAGCCGAATTAACAAATGAAGAATTGTTAGGTGAAGCAAAAAAAACAAAATCCTCTAAAATATTCGATGCCTTAGCTATTGGTCTTTTGGTTGGAATAGCGATCTATAGTTCGATTACAAATGGCATAGGCTTAATTACCTTTCTTCCCTTAGTCTACATCCCTATTGCCGCTAGGAATAATATCAAAAGAAAAGAGTTGGAGAAATTATTAAAAGAAAGAAATTTGGAATAACTGCACACTTTATACACAAGTGTTAAACATAATACCTTACTAATGAGAGATAGTATTTGAAAGAGTAACACAATGGCGATTTACCTTATGAATCTTTATAACCCAGCAACGAAACAACATTGAATCATAATCTGTTACTTTAGCACCCTAAACGAAAATAATTTACATGGCACAAACTAAACTTGGCGAACTTACTGTAAACACAAATGGAAACCTTCCTACTGTAGGTTCATCCGCTCCTGAATTCAAGTTAACCGGAAACGATTTAAAAGATGTAAGCTCAACTGAATTTGCCGGTAAAAATTTAGTATTGAATATTTTTCCAAGCATCGATACGCGGGTATGCGCTATGTCTGTTCGTGAGTTCAATAAACAAGCATCAGGCTTAAGCGATACGGTGGTCCTTTGTATTTCAAAAGATTTACCCTTTGCGTTCAAACGTTTTTGTGGCGCAGAAGGTATTGGTAGTGTGGTAACACTTTCTGATTTCAAGAATAAGGAATTCTCAAAAAACTACGGAGTTGAAATGATAGATGGTGGTATGAACGGACTTTTTGCCCGCGCCATCGTTGTGATTGATAAGCAAGGCACAGTGAAACATACTGAATTGGTTCCAGCTATCAGTCAGGAACCTAATTATGATGCTGCCTTAAAAGCGATATAAAAGAAGCAGAAAAAATTACCAGCCTGATTGTAAAAGTGATCCTATACTTTTGCAATCAGGCTTTTTTGTTGTTAGAATATTGGTTTCGAAACTCTTTTAAAATTAACGGATCAACACTCTAAGTTTTTAAACACTTTCCCGACTAATAGTAAAATCAGCAACCTTGAAGGAAGAATTTATTGCCTGTATTAGTGAACATGAGCGCATCATTTTCAAAGTGTGCAAAATGTACTGCCGATCGCTTGATGATGAGCAAGACTTGTTTCAGGATATTTTGGTTCAGCTCTGGAAATCGTTTCCATCCTTTAAAAAGAATTCAAAGGTTTCTACCTGGATGTATCGCGTTGCATTAAACACAGCCATTACACAATTGCGAACGAATCAAAAGAAACCAATACAACAGGCTATCGACAAGAACGTACTTCAAATACCCAATGCGACAGTCGATCCAAAAGATGAGAATTTTGACAGGATGATGATGGCGATTGAAAAACTTTCACAGGTAGAAAAGGCCATCATGGTTTTATACATGGAAGACCACAGTTATCGCGAGATGGCAGAGGTAATGGGCATCACTGAATCAAATATTGGATTTAAGATCAATCAGATTAAAAGCAAACTGAAAACCACCCTAAATGTTTTGAACTATGGAACTTGACGAATTTAAAACATCATGGAATAAATACTTGGAGGAAGAACGTAACACTAAACCCACTTCTGATCACATAAACACTATTACCATGAAAATATCAACTACACTTGAAACCATTAATGAAAAAACGATCTACTGGTGGAAGTTTGCCAGAAATATTATGATCCTTCTCTTTATCATGCTTGCAGCAAACATTTCCTTCTTTATTCTTTTTCCTGAAAAGTTTCAGAACCTTGAAAATGCGCTTCCTGTTTTTGGTGTCCTTGCCGTTTACGCATTGGGCATTTTATGGGTGTATTATGAAAAGGTAAAAATATTCGACATTGTCGATTCCAAAAACATTCGGTGTGCTCTTGAGAAAGCAATCCGAAGATTTAACCGATGGTATGTTCTCTCAACATTGCTGTATGTTTTTCTGGTACCCATCATGTTCTATGTCGTGATTAACATTGGGGCAGAAGCTTTTCTTCATAGAGCCTTTTCACTCAAAACAGAGATTATAGCTTGCGCAGTCATGACCGTAATTACCTTGGTCGGTAATCATTTCTATTACAAGAAGACCTATTTCAAATGGCTCGCATTGCTGGAGACAAGCTTGAAAGAGTTAGAAGTCTGAGCTTATATGCTGCATCAAATGCTTACGCTAGAAATCGCTCTACAACAAAGCATTTTTGCAGATTGTACCAGAAGAAGATCAGGATCTCAAAGTAATCGCAAAACAAAAGAGACTATCCACCATTTTATCTCTCTAGGGAATTTTGCCATCAGCTAAATAATCCGATCTTCGCATTAATTTTCTATGCGTTTTTTATCACTAGCATTATTCGTCTTCGTCATTTTCCTTTCGGGTTGTAAAAAGGAAAATGAAGTATGCGTTTTTATTCCAGAAACATCTGACGTCAATCTAAAAGTAAACATCGAACAGTTTCAGGATTCTCTTGTGAACATACATTCGCGCGATGAATTGGTGGCCTTTCTAACGCGTCAACCTACTATTCGCGATTATATTTTCAGACGATCAGAATTTCCGGATGATTCGGTTTTTATCAACGAGTTATATAATCGTTTTAACAATCCTCATCTCGATACATTACTTCAGGAAACGAAACAGGTATTTGGTGATCTGTCATCTTTGCAAGCAGAATTTGAAGCGGCTTTTAAAAATATTACCTATTACTATCCCGGATTTTATCCACCTAAAATCCAAACCGTAGTGTCTGGTCTTTTAGGCAACGATATGATGGTGAGCGACTCCCTTATTATCATTAGTCTTGATTTCTACCTTGGCAATAAAGGACGCTACCGACCAAAAGTTTATGATTACCTAATGCGCAAATATGATCCGGACGATATTGTTCCATCGTGTATGCTCATTTATGGTATTCAGGATCGTTTCAATAAGACCGATCCAAATGATAAAACGGTTCTTGCCGATATGGTTGCATACGGCAAGTCATTCTATTTTGCAAAACACATGTTGCCTTGCGTACCCGATAGTGTTTTCATTTGGTACACACCTGAAGATATTACCGGTTCACGGAAAAATGAAGATCTAATCTGGGCGCGTTTTATTGAAGACCAAATTCTGTTCTCTACAAGCCAGGAAATAAAACGAGATTATTTAGGGGAGCGACCATTCACTATTCAGGTAGGAGAAAAATGCCCAGGCCGAATTGGACAATGGGTTGGCTGGCGCATTGTCAGAAGTTATTCTGAAACACATAAGGAAACTCCGCTGCCAAAAATTATGGAATTCAGTAATGCGCAATTACTTTTTAAAGAGTCTGGTTACAGACCTCAAAAGAGATAGTCTCATTTTTTGTTTTGCTCTGGGCAACGACTTCATTTAAAATTTAGAGACTTGCATCTCTATTCTAACTGGATACAGTAACTTACCCGAATGATCCAACTCATCAACGAAGCAGTCGATTTCATTGAGTCGAGAGGAATACACAAACCTGTGGTTGGAGTTATCCTCGGCACTGGTCTTGGCAATTTATTTGTTCAGCAAATTCAAAATCCAATTACCCTTGATTACAATACTATTCCTCATTTCCCAACTTCTACAGTTGAATTTCATAAAGGCAAATTAGTTTATGGAGATGTGCACGGAAAGAAAGTACTCGCCATGCAGGGACGGTTTCATTACTACGAAGGGTATTCCATGCAGCAGATTACCTTACCTGTTCGTGTAATGAAAATGCTGGGCGTAAAGCAATTACTAATTTCGAATGCTGCCGGAAATATGAATTTGAACTGGAAGAAAGGGGAATTAATGTTGCTCGATGATCACATCAACCTACAACCGGATAATCCATTACGCGGACAAAATAATGAGACGCTTGGGCCGCGGTTCCCCGATATGAGTCAGCCCTATAGCAAACAGTTGAATGATTTGCTCATCACAATAGCATCAGAAAAAAAAATAATACTGCATGTCGGTGTGTATGTCGGTGTGATGGGTCCGAATTTAGAAACACGGGCAGAGTATCGTTTCTTAAATCGCATTGGCGCAGATGCTGTGGGTATGAGCACAGTTCCAGAGGTAATTGTGGCGAATCATACAGGACTACCCTGTTGTGCCATCTCAGTATTAACCGATGATTGTGATCCTGATAATTTAAAACCCGCGAACATCACAGAGATTATTGAAGTAGCAGAAAAAGCAGAAGCAAAACTTACCGAACTGTACATTGAATTAATCAGTCGATTATAATCTTCTTTAGCCTTACACATGACCATCAAGAAATATTCTGATTACGAAAAGCTATCGCGCGCTACGGCAGATTTAATTGCAGAATATATTTCAGCAAAGAAAAATTCAATAGTTTGTATTGCGTCAGGGCATACACCGCAAGGTGTGTTTGAATGTTTGGTTAATGATGTGAAATCAAATCAATTGGATATTAGCAAATGCATTTTTGTTAGTCTGGATGAATGGGTAGGTATTGCTGCATCAAAAAAAGGATCGTGTCGTGAAATGATGGATGAAGATTTTTTCAATCCACTTCAAATACCTTCATCACACATTAAATTCTTTGATGGCTTAGCAGACGATCTTGAATCAGAAGTGAAAAACATGAATGACTTTATCAAAGCCCACGGAGGTTTGGATATTATGTTGGTAGGTATCGGCACCAATGGTCACATTGCAATGAATGAGCCAGGCACATCATTTAATATAGACGCTCACATCAGTACACTAGCAGAAGAAACCAAAATCGTAGGGCAAAAATATTTTCCAGGATCAACCATCCTTGACAAAGGTATTACCTTAGGTCTGAACCATTTCCGTGATGCGAAATTACCCATCCTGATGGCGAATGGAGAAAAGAAATCAGCAATAATTCAGCGCACACTTTCATCACCGCCTACTGAAAGTTTACCCTCCAGCATCGTGCATTTGATTCCACACGGATATGTTATGATTGACGATTTAGCAGCAGGTAAGCTCGGAATGTTCTAAATACTGAGTCCTATTTCTTTGAAGGATTACGATGAATGCGATACAGCAACATCATCTGATACACCCATCCGTCATCAAAGTCTCTATTTAATTGTTCTCGATTGTCCCCAACATAGAGAAGAGGTAAGCCAAATGATATTCTATCATTCTCATTATACACACGATAATAACGACCAATTGACCGTCCTACTTTGCTTTGAATGACAAGACTTTTCGTGAGTGTGAATTTTAAATACGCAGACAATTCATTAGTTGACCGGTGAACATAACCATTGTTTCCATCAATGGTGATTTTTGTGAGATGATAGGTCCTTACTTGTCCAAAGAAACTGGCGCCAATAGCAATGTTCTTATGAAAGACATAATTAGCATCAGTCATAATTGGCAAAGTTACGTTAGCCTCAAACTTTTTGTCAGAGCTTATGTAATACAAACCAAGTAGCGGAACAAACCAAGGCCCGAACAATTCGCTGTTGGCATATAGTCCAACTTTATAGCTCATCTGTTCGTTCTTTTTATATTTCAACAACGCAAACCCTCCACACTGAAAATCCTTTCGAGTAATCTGACGAAAGTCAGATGCAATTTTGGGGAGTAGCACGTATGTACCTGACCATTTTTCAGAATGGATTTTATTCAACCCAATCTTCAGGCTTATGGAAGAGAACGTTTCATTTTCGCCATCCTTAAATAGCTTGGTTTGTATTTTTTCACAAATAAATCCTGTAACAAAATTTGTGGTGGTGTTGAGTTCTAAAGGTAATGTGGTTTCAAGGTATATCTCTTGTACGCGTGTGCTTATACTACTTTTTTCGAAATTATTTTCTGATGTGTTCGTGTAGGTGAACTTCAATACGTCCACATAATCCTGGGCTATCAACAATTGCGTGATGAGTAAGAGGAGTATGACAATTTGAATTCTTGAAATGACCATCTCAACTTTCGTTTATGTTTTGACCACCTGTTCGTCTTTAATTCTTTCTTGCTTGAAATGGTTATTCACCCAAAAAGAAGAGACTATACTTAAAACGATCCAAAGTAAATTGAATGGACTATGGGGAGGTTGTCCGCTAAAGTAGATCAACAGCAGACAGGTTATGGTTAGGCGAAGCATTTCAGAAATGTAAAGCCATTTCTTTGACTCCATGATGCCGCTCCAGTTGATGATCATATGCCAGAGCATAAAACTTCCAATCCATCTCTGAGCTGTGCTCCAGGGTGACGAAGGATTAATAACCATCATCATTAATACAACACCTAATAGTATGTGGACAATAAGGTAGGGCTTTGCACCTGTAAACATTGTTGTAGAAAAGCGAATCTGATTCTGTTCAGTCACTTCTTGCAGTGCAGGCTTAGGGGGTAGCCCTTGTGGTCGCCAACCCAGTGGCATGAACCAGATTTTAAATTTATCAAGCCAGTGTGAAGCCGCCATGGCATCTTTCCAAAGCAGCTGATAGTAATGGAAGTTTATGGTAATGGGATTCCAAGTCTTTGGCGGACTATACATTCCATAGATTACCTTTTCTTCTTCCTCGGCATATGAATCAAATATGCGATCCCAGATAATTAAAAACTCACCATAATTTTTATCAAGGTATGCGAAGTTGATCCCGTGGTGAACGCGATGATGTGAAGGTGTTGTGAATATAAACTCGATCCATCGCCAAAGTTTTGGAATAAATTCTGTGTGATGTAAAAATGAAATGAAGAGATGAAGCCCGGTCATTGCATAAATGTCCACCGGTTTAAACCCGATGATGGTGAGAGGCCAGAAGAACATAAAAGAAAATAATCGTTGCGTTACACTCGCGCGAAGTGCTACAAAAAAATTCATTTCTTCTGCTGAGTGATGCGGGGAGTGTGCTGCCCACATAATGTTGATGTGATGACCCCAACGATGTACCCAATAAAAAATGAAATCAATACCTAATAACAACAGTATGAACGTAACGGCATTCATTTCAATGGTTTCAATTATTCTATAATTTTCCCAAAGCCATCCATACACAATGTAAACTCCGGCTGCCACCAACACATTCATAGTTTGGTTTCCAAGCGCAGTGCCAAAGTTGGCCACCGCTTCCTGAAAGCTGATGTACTTCTTTTTATAGTACCAGCACAAAGCCATCTCTATCAGAATGAAGCCAAGTGCAATGGGTGTAAGCAAAGCGTAGATGTTTGAGTTCATGGCAATGATGGTTTTTAGGTTGTTCTACTGAATAGATTTTTTCACAGGAAGTGTGATACAAATGCCAGTGTTAAAACTAATGTGGTGCTGTGGGAAATCCACATCAGTGAGATTATTCGATAGCTGAATTTGCGTCTGGAATTTAAAACCTTTCCATCCTCCACGAATGGTAAAGCAAGGCTCAACAAGGAAATAAGATGTACCTAAATCAATTGCAGGTTTCTGATCGTATGTCAATAATGACATCCTCAAAGAAAATGCTAAAGCAAAATGGCGCAATGAACGCCCAATAGAAGGCTGAATAAAATAGCGTTTGAAATTTACAGAGGAGTAAAGGATTCGTAACGGATCAGACTTACTTACATGATGATTTTTAAAATTTCCCAATCCCATTCCACCGTATGTTTCAACCGTAAGTTTTTTTTCCGGGAAGAATTTAAAATACCCAGCGCCCACTTCATTAAGCATTGTGTTTTGATGTCTTATGCCCGAAGCATATAGTTCATCATCTTCGTTTGACTCAGCCATAAAACTATTTGCGATGATGGCAAAATGTTTTCCTGCAGCAAATGCTCCTTGAATATCAAATCCTTGTATTGGATTGTAGCCGGTGGCGTCATCTGCAATGGAGTATGCAGCTGAAATCCTCGCTTCATTTTTCTCTTTAAATATCGGAACATTTTGAGCATTGGGAGCATAGTATATTGAATGACAACCGTTAAGACTTAGCGAAACGATGATCGAAATGAATTGAACTACAATAGTTTGTGTTTTCATAGTCTTTGGCTTTATTGTGTAAAACCGAGTCAAACATACCATCATGCAATGGTTTCCTATTTCAAAGTTCAAAGCATGGAAAGTAGAGTTTTGCGGAAAACGTTTGTTGGACGTTGGCAGCTTTTCTGGGTTGTAATAATTGCAAATGCCAATAGTTTAGTGTAGTATTAATTGCGTTTATCGTAAACACTAGCCCAATCGTAAAATGGCCAGCTCAGACAGTATTCAAAGTGCTTTTCTGGAAGAGGTAAAAAAAAGGTTGCCCTCGAATCTTTCTTTTGTTGATGAGTTGGCCGAAATTCTAAGCATAAGTAAGGACAGTGCATACCGAAGAATTCGGGGTGAGACTGTGCTGTCGTTGGATGAGGCTAAGAAATTGTGTGGGCGCTTTGGGGTATCAATCGATTCGCTGTTTACCCCTACTTCTAACATGGTTCCGTTTATGGATCGGTCTCCGTCAGAGAACTATACGCTTGAGCAATGGCTAACTTCTATTCTTCGAAACGTTGAGATGTTAACCGAAATCACATATGCCGCAAAGGATATTCCCATCTTTCACTACTTGCGTCATCCTGAGTTAGCAGCCTTTAAAATGTTTTTCTGGCAAAAGACCATTATTGAAAATCCAGAATATAAAACCCAGACTTTTAAACCAGGCTCTATAAGCAAAGAGATGATCCAATTGGGCAATCGAATCTGGACAAAGTATGCGGCCATACCCAGTGTAGAAATATGGGCGGTTGAAGCTATTAACAATACCCTTAAGCAAATCGAATTTTATCAGGAGTGCAGTTTCTTTTCTGATTCTAAACAAGCCCCTCAGTTGTGTGACCACCTTATTGAGTTAATCCGCACAGTGCAAGCAGATGCAGCAGATGCAAGAAAATCAGGGGGTAGTACTTTTAACTTATATCAAAACGAAATATTGATGTCGGATAATACCATCTCTGCGAAGTCGGGAGATAAGCGATTATCGTATCTCAATTATAATACCATTAGCCTGCTCATTACCCAACACGATTTATTCTGTGAAAAAACAGAAAAGTATCTAAATGGATTGATCAAACATTCTACATTAATTAGCGGAACAGCAGAGAAAGAACGCATTAAGTTCTTCACTAAAATGACGAATCGGATTGAGGAGTTTAAGCAGAAACTTTAGTCGGAGTGAATCAATATTGTAATCAGTGAAAGGTAATCGGTCTTACCGAATACTGCTTACCAATTACCTTTTCTACACGGTCATAATCTCAACTTCCTTTTTCTTCAAAAGTGCATCAATACGCGCCATGAATTCGTCTGTCATTTTTTGAACCGTAGCTTCTGCATTTTTAACATCGTCTTCTGAAACACCTTTTATTTTCTTTAACTGTTCATTGGTCTCTTTACGAATGTTACGAATACTAATTCTGCCCTGTTCTCCTTCCTGATTAGCTTGCTTCACCAATTGTTTACGTCTTTCTTCCGTTAACATCGGAATGTTAATGATGATTTGCTGTCCATCGTTTTGCGGATTGAGGCCAAGGTTTGCATTGATAATGGTGCGCTCAATCTCAGCTATAATATTTTTTTCCCACGGTTTGATGAAAAGTGTTCGTCCATCAGGAGCTGTAATAGATGATACTTGTTGCAGTGGACTCATGGCTCCATAATATGAAACAAGCAAACCATCTAACATCGATGGGTTTGCTTTCCCTGCCCTGATTTTAGCCAGCTCAAGCCCTAAATGGTTAAGCCCTTTCGTCATTAATTCGTTGGCCTCTTCAAGATATAACTCAATTTCTTCCATAAAATAATTTTTGATTTATGATTTTGGATTTGTGATTTCCTGGATAGTACCAAAATCTGAAATCACAAATCGAAGATCTCAAATTAACTGATCAATGTGCCAGCCTCTTCACCTTTGGCTACCTTCAACAAATTTCCCTTCTTGTTCATATCAAAAACAATAATCGGTAGTTTATTTTCCTGGCAAAGAGTGAAGGCGGTCATATCCATGATATTCAGATTTTTTTCATACGCTTCCTGAAAAGAAAGTGTAGTGTATCGAACAGCATCTGGAAATTTTTCAGGGTCCTTAGTATAAACGCCATCAACCCGAGTTCCTTTTAATACGATGTCGGCTTGTACTTCGATGGCACGAAGGCTGGCTGTTGAATCGGTAGTGAAATATGGATTACCTATACCTGCACCAAAAATTACGACTCTTCCTTTTTCCAAATGTCGGATGGCTCTACGTCTGATGAAGGGCTCGCACACTTGTTCCATTTTAATACCCGCCATCAATCGCGTGTATATTCCATGACGTTCAAGCGCACCTTGTAAAGCCATCGCATTAATAACCGTTGCCAACATCCCCATGTAATCGCCCTGAACACGGTCAATCCCCAATGCCTGGGCCTGTCCTCCTCTAAAAATATTTCCGCCACCAATAACAATGGCGATTTCAACACCTTGATCTTTTACTGCCTTTATTTCTTCACAATACTGATCAAGCACAGCCGGATCCATATTTGTGGTCTTTGATGATCCTTGTAGCGACTCACCGCTAAGCTTGAGAACAATGCGTTTGTATTTCATTAGATCAGGTTAAAATCTTGCAAAGATGTTTACTATTTCGTCAGGATTCAAGGCTTTTGATGAGCCAGAGGTGCTTTAAAGGTATTTTTTTGTGAACTTTGTTCGAATTTGTTAATGAGTTAATTCGGTGATTTGCTAATTCGTTAATGTGACGATTCTACAATTTTATTGAGAATCTCTTATTCTATATTCGGTTCCAATCACCGAATCAGCACATCAATTAAAACTCAATCAATACCTGACCCTTCTCCACACTATCTCCCTTCTTTACTTTCAGCGATTTCACAATACCTTCGCCTGGTGACTTGATGATGTTCTCCATCTTCATGGCTTCAAGGATGAGAAGAACATCACCTGCATTTACAATATCGTCTTCTTTTACTTTCAGGTCGATAATGAGACCGGGCATCGGGGCTTTAATGTTATTTATCTTCGCAGACGATTGTGAGTTCATCCCCATTTTTTCAAGCAGCATATCAAACCTATCCTTCAATTCAACCGGATATGTTCTTCCATTTATTTTGATCGTGAATGTTTTAGTACCAGCATCCAACTTCACCACTTCTGCACGATAACTTTTTTGTTGATGAAGAATGTGAAAGTATCCTTCCGAAATTTTTGATAGATTCCATTGAAACGCTTCTCCATTCACGATGAAGTCATCAGACTGGTTTTCAATATCAAAAGATATATTGTTTACGATTGCTTTATACATTCTTCAAAAATAGAGTATCTGTGTGGAATGCAATGTGTTGTGCATTAAATTGTTTGATGATGTCAACAGTCAACAGTAGACGGTGGATGGAATTAGTTTGTGTCAAAAATTATCCGTTACCTTTGCGCTGTCGAAAGACAGGGGTGCCAAAAATAACGGGCTGAGATTATACCCATAGAACCTGATGCCGGTAATGCGGTCGAAGGGAGGCAGTAAACACGTAAGTAAGGCGCATTCCCCGATGTGCCTGCGGGTTTAAATTTTTAAAAACAAATGTTCAAAACAATCATCGTAGCGTTATGCATGCTACAATCTGTGCACGTAGTTGCGCAGGAATTTTCCATTGAAGGAACCGTAAAAGATGGAAAAAGTAATCAATTACTGGCAGGAGCCACTGTTCAGCTAGAGAACCTGTCTACCGGACAGGGAGGCACCAATCGCATTGAGATAACAGATGCCTTTGGGAAATTCCAGTTCAGGAAATTATCGGAAGGAAAGTACATCCTTATCATTCGTTTCATTGGTTATGAAGAAAAGCGAGAGGAGATTTTGCTATCTTCAAACTCTGATGTAAACATTTTGCTAGATGAATCCGCGCAGCTTACAGATGAAGTTATGGTGTATGCTACTCGTGCAAACGAAAAAACGCCAACTACCTTTACCAATGTAAGCGGCAAAACATTGCAGCAACAGAACTTCGGGCAAGACATGCCCATGCTGCTGAACTGGACTCCTTCAGTGGTGACTACTTCAGATGCCGGGGCAGGTATTGGCTACACAGGTCTTCGCATCCGCGGAAGCGATGCTACGCGTATCAATGTTACGATTAATGGTGTTGCTTATAATGACAGCGAGTCCCAAGGAACTTTTTGGGTTAACATTTCCGATGTTGCTTCATCAACACAAAATGTTCAAATACAACGTGGCGTGGGCACGTCAACCAATGGTGCTGGTGCTTTTGGAGGAAGCGTAAACGTACAAACCATTTCGCAGCAGGTTGATCCATACGCTGAAATAATGGCGGGTGCCGGATCATTCAATACGCAGCGCATTACCTTAAAGACAGGAACCGGATTGATCAATGGTAAGTGGTCATTCGATGGGCGTGTTTCTAAAATCAAATCAGACGGATACATTGATCGTGCATCCTCTGATCTCACATCATACTATTTAAGCGGTGGATACTATGGAAAGAAAACTATTCTGAAAGCAATTGTTTTTGGAGGTCATGAAAAAACGTATCAGTCGTGGAATGGAAACGATGCTGAAACGATGAAGACCAATCGTACCTTCAATTCAGCAGGAGCATTGTATGATGAAAACTGGGCCGTGATCGGATACTACGATAATGAAGTAGATGATTATCGTCAGGACCATTATCAACTTCACCTTACTCAAAAATTTAATGAGTATTGGAATGCCAATCTTTCACTTCACTATACCTATGGTCGCGGATACTATGAACAATACAAACAGGCTCGCGATTTTGCAGACTATGGACTTGATGATGTCGTACTGAAAGACACCATCCTTACCTCCAGTGATTTTATTATTCGTAAGTGGCTTGATAATCAATTCTACGGAACCACATTCTCGGTTAACTACGAAAAAGAGAAAGTAAATCTCTCCATTGGGGGTGCTTACAATCAATATGCTAATGCAAGACACTTCGGTGAAATTATCTGGGCGCAATATGCTTCGAACGCTGCAATCCGTCATGTTTATTATGATGGTGAATCACAAAAGAACGATGGGAACCTTTACGCTAAACTTAATTACGAAATAACGCCTTCATTGAATGCGTTTGTTGACTTACAATATCGCCATGTAGATTATAAGACAGTAGGAACAGACGATGATTTAGCTCTTTATGATTTTAAAGATACCTTCAACTTTTTTAATCCAAAAGCAGGATTGAGTTATACGCTTTCTAGTAGCGATGTATTGTATACTTCTTATGCTGTGGCGAATCGTGAGCCCAACCGATCGGATTATGTAGAAGGTGCTGTTGAACCTAAATCCGAGCGCTTGTACAATTTAGAAACAGGCTGGAGAAGAAATACATCGAAACTCCAGATGGAGGTAAATTACTATTTGATGAATTATGATAATCAGTTGGTGTTAACCGGAGCGATTGATAATGTAGGTAATCCTATTCGGGGAAATGTTGGTAAGAGTGTAAGAACGGGTTTGGAAGCATCGGCCACTATTCGATTTTCAAATCGTTGGAGCTGGAACGTAAATGCAACGTTCAGTAAGAACACAAATAAAGATTTTGCATTCGAGGAAAACAGTGTACCGGTAAAACGAAATACTACGATTATCCTTTCACCAAGTGTAATAGCGGGAAGTCAACTGAATTGGAATGCTTTTAAAGGTTTCGAAACTACTCTTATGACGAAGTATGTGGGTAAGCAATACCTTGACAATACAGAAAACGAAGCCCTTACATTGGATGCTTATTTTGTAAACGATCTTCGATTCAATTATTCTTTTCCGCTAAAGGGTATAAAATCACTTGGCTTTAGTTTACTGGTAAATAATATATTCGATGTTGAATATTCATCAAACGGATATGGTTATGATGGAGTACCCTATTTCTATCCACAAGCCGGAACAAATTTCATGGTGATGGCTTCGATGAAATTCTGATTTTACCTTTGTGTAACTCTGCGTTCTTTGCGGTAGTAATTTTGCCGCAGAGAACGCAAAGGTCGCAGAGAAATACATTCTCGGAACTAAACCTCTATCGTTACATCATTTCTAACGATCCTCTCGTTACTTTTGTCATCTCGCAATCATGACAAGAGCCAAAATCAAAAAAAGAAATCTAATTGAATCGCTGCTGAAGCTTACGCGTTTTGGCAACTTGCTCATCATTGGTCTTGCGCAGTACTTTACTGCTGCCTTTCTGATTGAAAAGAATACCGTATTCGATTTTCATCTACTTCTTCTGTCCTCTTCCACGGTTCTAATTGCGGCTGCCGGCTACATCATTAATGATTACTACGACATTAAGATTGATTTTATTAACAAACCTGAGCGCGTTGTTATTGGCAGAAGTATTGCCAGACGATATGCAATTTTGTTTCATGTTGTCTTATCGTGTACGGGTATATTAATCGGTGCTTCCTTATCGCTACGAATTGGCGCTGTCAATATTGTTTCCGTTTTCCTACTCTGGCTTTATTCCAATAATCTCAAGCGTCTTCCGCTTATAGGTAATGTAACAGTGGCTTTTCTCACGGGGCTTTCCATTTACATGATTGAGATTTATTATCACTCAGGAAAATCGATGATTTTGATTTACGCCACGTTCGCCTTCTTTATGACTTTAATCCGTGAGATTATTAAAGACATGGAGGACTTAAAAGGGGATAATAGTTTTGGATGCAAAACCCTCCCGATCACTGTGGGCGTGCGGAAAACCAAGATTGTGATCTACATTATCATCTTCATTTTCTCCATCACTGTTTTGATGATCAATCAATTTTATACTGGCATTTCCATCTACTACTTTCTGGTTTGCCTTTTCATTCCCTTGCTCATTCTACTCACGCGGCTGACCCGTGCCGACCGGATGAAAGACTATGCGTGGTTGAGTACCTTTAGTAAGGTAATTATGCTGCTTGGCATTCTCAGTATGGCCTTTTCCTAGACCCCCTATATTTTGATATGGGGTTTTAGAAATCGATTTCGAAAAAAAATACTTCAATAGATCCGGCAATGGTCAACCTCCTCCTCCTGAATTGATAAATTTGTTATAACGCAACCTGAACTATGATTAATACCTTTCAAAAATCGGTATCAACCCGATACCATATCTACAATAGTTTGTTCTTGAATCTGCCATACTCTGGTATTTACCGAACAGGCACATTATTGCCGTTGCTCCTGCAAAGTTGTGAAGATGGTTTTGCAAGTGGTAAAGATCCGAAAACCATCATCCGGAATTTTTTCCGTGACTTCGCTCCCAAGGCTACAAAGGAAGAGCAATTTGATCTGCTCTTCAGTTTTATAAAATACGCTGAACGTCAGGTAGTACTTTTCGATTCCATTGAAGATTCTGCTTTTGAAGAAGTGAATGATCTAAATGGAAAAGGTACCATCTCAGCACTTTTACTTCGTACGGCCTCTGAAAATAAAAAAGAAGAGCTAAAGCAGAAGCTTCAGGATTTTAGCGTTCGGGTTGTGCTCACCGCTCACCCAACTCAGTTTTATCCTGGCACCGTGTTGGCCATCATGAATGATCTGGAAGATGCCATAAGGGATAACCGTCTTGAGCACATCAATTTACTATTGCGTCAGTTAGGGAAGACTGCTTTTATCAATAAAGAAAAACCAACACCGTTTGATGAAGCCATTAGCTTATGCTGGTTTCTGGAGAATGTATTCTACCAGGTAATTCCTGAAATCATTTCCAAGTTGATGAATGGACTTGAAATGACGATTGAGGAATGGACCAATTTCGATTTGATTAAAATTGGTTTCTGGCCAGGAGGCGATCGTGATGGCAATCCATTTGTAACACACGAAATTACCTTACAGGTTGCTCAGCGATTGCAGCAGACCTTATTGAAATGCTATTACAAAGACATTCGGTTTTTAAAAAGACGTCTTACTTTTAAAGGTGTTGAAGAAACCATTGCGCGAGCAGAGCGTAAAATTTATCCTATTGCATTTGGTGGTGGCTTCGGAGAAATTTATGAACGTCCGGAAGAGTTACTGAATGATTTGAATGAAGTGCGAGAAGTATTGATCCGCGATCACAAGGGATTATTTCTTGATTTGCTCGATGCGTTTATTCTAAAGGTAAAAATATTCGGATTCTATTTTGCCAGCATGGACATCCGTCAGGATAGTCGTAAGCATGCGTATGTGTGGGAAAATATTTTGACCCAACTTCAGGCAAAGAATAAAAAACTAAAAGACTTCGATCAACTTTCTAATCGTGAAAAAATTGATACGCTGTTGTCGTTGAAGTTCAAACCATCATCCTTAAAATTCGAAGATCCCTTTATTTCTGAATTGATCGGAAGTATGGAGGCCATCGCGCAGATTCAGGAACAGAATGGCATACAAGGGTGTCAGCGTTACATTATCAGCAACTGCCAGTCGGCCATCGACATTGTGCGCGTTTATCAACTTGCTAAACTCATATTAGGTAAAGGAGAAAATCTTCCGCTTGATATTGTTCCGTTGTTTGAAACCATTGATGACCTCGCCAATTCAGAGGAGATCATGCGTGAACTCTATGGCATTCCGGAATATGTAAGTCATTTGAAAACCCGTGGTGGAAGACAACCCATAATGCTTGGTTTCTCGGATGGAACAAAAGATGGTGGATACCTTCGCGCCAACTGGTCGATCTTCAACGCGAAAGAAACACTCACACGCATCTCACGCGAAAGTGGAGTGATTGCCGTCTTCTTTGATGGCCGTGGCGGACCACCAGCACGTGGAGGTGGAAACACACACGACTTTTATGCATCCCTTGGTGATACGATTGAAGATAAAGAAGTTCAGATCACTGTTCAGGGACAAACCATTAGTTCTAATTTTGGAAAGCCTGCATCGTGTCGTTTTAACTTAGAGCAATTGCTTTCTGCAGGTGTAGAGAATGAAGTGTTTAGCAACAAAAGTCAACATATCACAATAAAAGAAAAAGCGATGCTTGATGCATTAGCTGAAGAAGGACATCGTTCGTACCTTAATTTAAAACAAGATTCAAAGTTTGTTCCATACCTGGAGAAGATTACACCGCTTGCTTATTTTGGAGATACCAATATTGGTTCTAGGCCAGTGAAGCGAAGTGGTAGTGGCGGATTAAAGTTTGAGGACTTGCGTGCCATACCTTTTGTTGGATCGTGGGCGCAGATGAAGCAAAATATCCCTGGCTTCTATGGCGTGGGGAGTGCGTTGCAAAGCATGAAGAAAAAAGGAAAGATGCCCGAACTAAAACAAATGTTCAAACAGTCCCTATTCTTCAGAACGTTATTGAGCAATAGTATGATGTCGCTCACCAAATCATATTACCCTGCAACAGCTTACTTAGCAAAAGACAAAGAGTTTGGTACATTCTGGAAGAAGATGCATGCAGAATATAAATTGTCCGTTTCCATGATCCTGGAAGTTTCCGGACTGAATGAGTTGATGGAAAACAATCCCGTTAACCGTGATTCTGTTAAAGTGCGTGAGCGCATTGTACTTCCGCTGATTACAACACAACAATACGCCTTGCAACAACTTCGCAGCATGACGGCTGCCGACAAGCCTTACGAAAAACAGTATCGTAAACTTGTGTTGCGTTGCATGTTTGGTATTATTAACGCTGCACGGAACTCGGCTTAGAGAGTGGACGTCAAGGCACTAATTGTTGATAGGGCTTACGTGGAGAAACATATCAGACTAATGCTGTAAGCAAAAAAGATAAAAAATCCCTGTAGTTTGCGGGGCTTTTTTTATCTTTCAGCAAATTATTAGCCATCATTCATGAAGGTCAGGGTATTTCGCTCAGGTATTTTGTTATTAATACTTTTACCGTTGTCTCTATTTGCTCAAGAGACTAAAGATGGTTTTATTATCATAAACAATGGGCAATTTAAGTATGGCAACATACAAATTGATAATTCAGATAAGCAACACACAGAATGTCTTTTTAAAGAATCTTCTAGGTCGGAATTTAGAAGATATTCTTCGGAGGAAATTGAAGGATATGGTGTAATCAATGGAAGAAAATACATCACCAGAGAAATTGAATTTAATTCAGAGCGCAGAAAGATTTTTCTAAAGACCGAATTCGAAGGGTTAATTAAATTATACACTTTTCAGAATAGAATTTTTGTTGAGGAGACTTCGCTTATTGAATTACATCAGGATGGTAATGCTTTCAAGAATAGTTTAACAGATTTATTGAAGTTGTGCAAGGGAATTGACCGTACGATAGGGCGAACCAATTTCGATATTAAAAGTATTACTGCTTTATTAGAGCGATATGAAAGTTGTTCTAAAAGCAGTTTTGTTATTCCTAAAAAATTTGCTGCCTCCATTGAAGGTGTTGTCGGATTTGAGTTCAACTCTACCAGACTGAAAAGCAACATTTCAGAGCTTTATTTTGCAAACGTTGAAACATTAAAAGATAAAACACTATTAAGTGCTGGACTCCGAGTTCAAATTTCTGTAACCAAAATAAGAGCATTGTCTTTATGCACCGGACTCTACTTTTATCAACAGCAATTTTATCTGCTGGCTACGAATGGAACCAATACGGATAAGTTAAATTTAGATTTCAATGAATTTGTTGTGCCCGTAAACTTTCAATACAGTTTGCTAAATGAAAACAAACCAGTCCGACCTTATTTTCGTGGTGGAATCTCTATTCCTTTTACTACAAAACCTTCCTTGAAATTAGAACACGTTGAAGAATCCAACAATGTAATTTACTTTGACCAATATGATAATGTTGTTAAATCACTAAAAGAATCGATTCAGCTCGATGTTGCCGCGGGGTTAAATTTTACACTATCAAAGCGAATGCAGTCATTCATTGAGCTTCATTATAATACTGGTAAGGGAGAAATGGTTACGAGTCTTTCAAATACCGAAACAATTTCGAGTACGAGTAAGCGAATTAATATAGTAGTGGGTATACGTTTTTAGAAATTCAATGAGAAAAAACTGGTTTATTTCTTTCCTTTTTATATTCCTACTTATCTCATGTCGTGACGAGGAAGAAATTGAATTGAGTTACCCAAAAGTATCGACTAATGCTGTGTCGGAGATATCATCAACAGGTGCAATGTTCTCAGGCATCATTGAACCATCCAAACTTAGCGGGGTTTTGGAATACGGATTTGTTTGGGGACAAGATGAGGAATTACTACCTGCAAACTCGTTCACTATTAAATTTGGTAAGCCAACAGAGAGCGAACCCTCTGTAAAAATCAAATCAACGTTGATTGCTCAAAAAATTTATTATGTGCGGTTTTACATTAAAACAGACCAAAAAACAATTTATGGTAATCTGGTAAATTTTAAGAGCTTGGGAAGTGAAGGACCGATTATAAGATCGCTCAGTCCGAGTTTTGGTGTATTGGGAGATACGGTAACAATCCAAGGACGAAATTTTGTTGATCGGGCAGAAAAGAACAAGGTTAAGTTTGGCGCGACAGAAACTTCCATTCTTACATTAACAGATACAACAATTGTTGTGACCGTGCCAAAAGATTTAAGCTTGGAGTCTGAGCATGTAAATGTTTCAGTAAGTATAGAAGGAAATATTGCAAATTCACCTGAACCCTTTACCCTATTACTATCAAAAATTATTCCAGTGATCGAATCGATTACTCCACATTCTATCAAAGCTTGTGATACTATAATCGTTGTTGGGAAAAATTTTAGGCCCTCTTCAGATAACTTCCAATTAATTATTCAAGGGAATCAAGAAGTGAATCTTATTAAAGCAACAGATGACTCTCTGATGTTTTCAATTAAACTGCTTCCACCAATTGAATTTGGTTTTACAGTTAAAACCGGAAGATTTGAATTGAAAAGTGATTTAAATTTTCAAGAACTAAGGCCAGAATTTATTTCAACTTCACCTGAAGCATATGTTCCTGGTGGAATTATGACAATTAAAGTCAAGTACTTCCCTAAATGCTTACCTATTGTTGTATCGGCTGGAGGAGGGGCCGTAGAGATTATTGCGATGACTGAAGATGAAGTAAGACTAAAAATTCCGGAGTCGTGCTTTTATGGGGAATATCCAATTGGGTTCGGTGTTTCATACAATGACTATTTTTTATTGACGACTCCCATTTCTTCTATACCACCTCAGATTTTCTCGGTTGAACCTAATCATGGAGTGCAGAATCAAGAAGTAGCTATTCATGGTGATAACTTCTTCGATATTCAGCCCTACTACACTGAGTTCCTTGATATAACAAGTTATTCAAGAACTGAAATAAGAGGAACAGTAAAAGAAGTGTATGCGCCAAATGGAATAGACGTAGTCGTAAATGCTTGTGGCAGATCCGTCACAGTTGAGCGTGGATTTCTATATGATCCCCCTGTAATTTTAGATTTTAATCCTAAGGTAATTACATCTGTCGATCAAATAATAACAATTGAAGGTTCAAACTTTAGTCCGGGCGTCTCCAACAATGTAGTCACTATTAACAATTCAACATTTAGTGATGAGGTAGTGTTTCAAGATGTAAATCATATTACTATTCCAGCAAGTGCCCTGATTGGTGACCCATTAATTGAAACTAAATTTAATTCTCCAATTTCGGTGCAAACTTTAACAGGATTGACTGCAACATCGTCAACCAATCTTACTGTGAATCATGATGGTCCATGGAAAAAACTTAATGACTTTCCAGGGCAAGCAAGATATGAGCCTGTTAGTTTTTCTATTTCCGGTAGAGGTTATGTTGGTTTAGGAGTTGGAGATCGCTATTTTCCAACTAGAGATCTTTGGGAATTTGACCCTGCAACAGAAGGTTGGACGAGAAAAAAAGACTTCCCGGATGCTTATGAATTGGAAACTCCGGATGCCATTGTAGCCAACAATAAAGCATATCTCTTGACTCATGGAGTTTCGTTATGGGAATATGATCCTGTCACTAATGAATGGCAACAAAAAGCTCCCTTTCCTGGCATTGATGCAGAGTACAAGCTATTCATGGGAATTGGGGATAAAATATATGTTGGAGGTGGTTACTATGAAGGTAGCTCAAGGGAGTTTTGGGAATATAATCCATTAACCAATATCTGGACTCGAAGAGCAGACATCATCCCGGTTACTGAAGCTAGCAGCTGGAGTCTATTTCACGAAGTTAACGGAAAAGGTTTTATATACAGTACCACCAGCATAACCATCAAACTTACTTATGACCCTGTTACAAACGTCTGGTCAAGTGAAGCGATTAATTATTTAAATGTAGCACCTCCTTGGAAAATCTTTGAGTTTAATGACTATACTATTGTATCTGGCGTTATTGACGTATTGTATAAAATTATTCCTGGAAATAATTCCTTTATACCTCTACCGTATGCAGGACCAAAAAGGTCGGCTCATGCTGGTTTTTCAATTGATAAAACTGGTTATATAGGTCTAGGTATTCAAGGTTTAATCCTGAAAGACTTCTGGAAATTTGATCCGGAAAAATTATAGTTGTCCGCAATGGGGAAGGTGGCCGTAGCTGCTATCTTGTTCAACACATTACATTAACATCCAAGCAAGAATTCATTGTGGCTAGTTTCTTACTGAATTTAGTAGCCATTGATATTGACACGAATGCATGAATTGGATTTATTCTATTCTGCCATTCGTGGCCTTTCTATACGTCTTGGACACTACCCTAATTCGCGGGTTTTACCAGCGGGTGTTGCAAGTAGATAAGAAGAAGTGGTAACAATAAGAAAGGTAATTCAATCAGAACTCCTTTTAAATCTCGTGCTTTCAGAAACTGTACCATGATAAATAAAATCATGGCGGCTGTGATCAAATTTCCCCAGACAAAAGTTTGTGGGAAGAGCAAAAATACCGAAGCAACTAATCCAATCACTCCAAGAATTTGAATACCCGTTTTGTTAATGTTCCATTTTCCAAACATCTCAATCATTTCAGGTTTACCCATGGCCATAGCAATGCCATGCTTAAATCCCATATACAAGGAGAATAGAACAAGTACAGCGCTAAGAATTCGTATAAAGGTATCCATACGGTTTTTGGTTTTACATAGTTAAGGTAGTGATAAAACCGAATCCATAAAATCTAGACTGGTTTTTGAAAAGCAACTGATTTCATCTTTACAAAATTATGGTAGTTGAAAAGTATCAGCGCTAATACAATTATAAAATAACCAACAATCTGAATAGCGCTGATGGTTTCTTTAAAGACCACAATCGCTACAGAAAAATTAATTATTGGATTGATGTACATTAGAATTCCGATTGTAGCTGAATTAATTTTGTTAAGTGCAAAGAGATTTAAGAATAGTGGCAACACGGTAAACAAAACAGCAATGACTACAATGATTGAATAAAATTCTGTTGTTGCCGGAACAGATTGAATGAGGTAACGATGAATAAAATTCAAAAGTAAAAACGAAAACATCACTTGTATGCAAAGCATCACCATACGATCAAAGCCTTGATTTCTGCGTTGGGTTATTAAGTACAAGGCATAGGTAAATGCGGTTAAGAAACTGTATCCAAGTTCCAGAGCAGAATTGATTCCCATTAAAATACAACTGACGGCACAGAAAGCAACCGCTATCCATTGTAATACTGTTAATCGTTCTTTTATCAATACATAACCCAGTACGGCCGTAATCACAGGACAAATTAAATATGAAAACGAAGCGGTCTTGATGTTGATGTTGTTCACAATATAAATAAAGGTAAGCCAGTTTACAGTTAGCAATGCACCCCCTAGCAAGGTTAATCCGATTACTTCTTTTTGTTTTGCAGAAGTGGAAGTCTTAAAAAATATCCAATCCTTTATAATGTCCTTTCGCTTAAAGCCCAACACAATTATCAAGAGGAGGACAGCCGAGAAAAGAATTCTGAAGTAGAGAATTTCACCAGCCGAATACGCTTTCAATGCGCGTAAGGGGATTGAAAAGAATCCCCAAATTAAAAAAGCAGAAATGGCTGCAGTGTAGTGGTTCTTCATTTAAACAATGACTTAAAATTGAATCCCGATGCTAAAGTAGTTAAACCTTGCTAGCATATTGAAAGTTCATTAGGAGATTCAAAGGATAGATTTTTGTTTACCCGGACTTGATCCTACATAAATACAATAGCTCCTGCAATATATCGAACGACATTAGCGTATTACTATCGCAACGGTAAAGAGGGGAAGATTATTCAATCACCAACTTCACTCTGTAGAAATGCGCATCTCATCATTTCGTTTACTTCTAATTTTTTTGCTGATTATCTTTCAAACAACAACCTATGCTCAGGTCAGTAAAAAGATCAGAGAATATGATCGTTTGTTTCAGTTCTCACTTTTTCCGGGCATTAGTACAAATGGAATTTACAGTGCTTCGTATCGAAATCGCTTCTCGTTAAATCTCTTTGGTGGCTTGTCAGCAGGTAATCGTATTTTGGAAATCGGACTCATTTCAAACGTTAACTTTAAAAATTCGACCGGCATAAGTATTGCAGGATTGGCCAACATCATCGGCACAAATGCATTTGTCAATCTTTCACAATCAGAAGAAAGAGAACTTATTATAAAAGAAGGATTCAAATCCGATAGTAAAGGAATTCAACTTGCAGGTTTCCTGAATTATGTCCGCGACAATGCCTCAGGCATTCAGTTCGCAGGTGGGTTTAATCTTATTGGTTATGATTTTAAAGGAACACAAATTGCCGGTATAGGTAATATTGTTGGCGAACAAGGGCAGGGGTTGCAACTCGCTGGTCTTTTTAATCTGGCACACGAATCCATGGGTGGTTTTCAAATCACAACACTCTACAATTCCACTCATGGTCAAATGGCGGGCTTCCAACTTGCTCTGATTAACAAAGCGAACATCATTAAAGGAAGAAAGTCAACACCACCAACAGTAGCACGGGGTTTTCAATTTGGACTTCTAAACATGAGCAAGGCGATGGATGGTTTACAAATTGGTTTAGTAAACCTTGGCGGAAATACAAGAGGCGTGCAGATTGGATTGATTAATTTTTTCAAGAAAAACGGATCGAAGGAAAATGTGAGGATGGGGATACCCATTGGACTGCTAAATATTGGTTCCAAAGGATCAGTCTTTCGGTTTTACTACAATGAACTCTTCACAACCAATGCTGAATACACCACAGGTAATTGTGTGAATTGCAGTTACGTTCTGGGGTCAGAAATGCCATATAATGACCACTACAAAATATACAATCAAAACGCATTGATCGTTGGCTATAATCCCTTCGAAAAAACCTGGGGTTTTGGATATGGGTTCGAACGAATTTTATACAGCAAATTCTCCGTAATGCCGCACCGGTTAAATGAGAAAAAAGTATTTAGTTATGGATTACGATTTCTACACCTTAACAAGGAAATGAAAATAGATCAAGACTTTAATCTGCTAACCAAACTTCATGTTGAATACGGCAAAAGATTGAAAGGCAAAAAATATGTTTTCGCTAATGCATCACTAAATTACTTCATGATGGAGCCCGAAGGTTCTGTTGATAACTATCACATCAAAAGTCTAGTGATTGATACCGGAAAAATTTTCGGGCTGAATAGCTTTGTCTGGCCTGGATATGGTGTAGGCATTCAACTATAAAAAATCCATTTCAGATTATTTTAAAATCTGCTCCGTAATTTTTCCACTCCTTTTATTTTTCAGGATTAACTTCCTGGTTCCGTAATGCGTCATCTCTTCTTTTACCAAATAATGATCAGCATCGTATTCGGTAAGATGATTGTCTTTTGATAGACCCGTTTTTCCTCTCCAGATATCCAGCTTCACAGGTTCCCATAATTTTGTTTTGGCCGATTTGTATGCAGCATCTAATACTGCATTCACTACATAACCATCGTAGAAAGTTTCTTTGGGTTGTTTCTTTTGTTCAAATGCATTGAACATATCCATAAACATGTGATTATATCCCAACTCATTTAATTCATCTCCGACAGGGAATAACCAACCGGTGTTGCTCTCTGCTTTTTCGGCAATGTAATCCCCTCCTTTACCTGTGGTGAACATATCGAAACCCGTTCGTAGAAAACTATTAATCCAGATGGTACCTTCACTGCCCATTACCTCATCGCGCAAATCCAATCCACCACGGAAAGTCCAGCTTACTTCAAATTGTCCGATGGCTCCATTTTCATACTTCACTAATCCAATGGCATGATCTTCTGCATCGATGGGCTTTACTTGTGTATCAGCCCAGCACATTACCTCAATTGGTTTGATGTCTTTACCGATATAACTTCTGGTGATCTCAACACAATGACATCCCAAATCCAGAATACATCCTCCACCTGCTTGTTCAATATCCCAGAACCAATCACTGTGCGGACCAGGATGTGTCTCGCGGGATTTTGCCCAAAGGATTCTACCAACTGCACCTTCCTGTACGCTTGCATGTGCCTTAATAAATTTAGGGGTGTATACCAGGTCTTCAAGATATCCATTGAAGATGCCCGCTTTCTCAACTGCTTCCAACATTCGTTTTGCTTCTTCTGCGTTGCGCCCCAAGGGCTTCGTTGTCATTACCGCCTTCTTATGTTTGCAACAAAGCATCACTGCTTCTTCATGAAGATTATTAGGAAGGGATATACATACGATATCAACTTCGGGTCGGTTGATCGCTTCCTCCATATTGGTTGTGGTGAACTCTACATTATAATCCTGCGCAAACTTCTTTACGCTTTCTTCCCTGCGGGAATAGATGCTTACAATTTTGTCCTTGCTTCTGTATCCTTGAATGGAGTCTGCATAAAATCTTCCGATAAAACCGGAACCAAGCATCGCGATGTTCATAGTTGTAATTCTTTATGAGTTGATAGGTTGTATTTTCTTATCCTTGAAAAATAAAATAAACAGCAGGAGAACGACTGCCGCAATAGCGGCAGGCACTAACCAGACATTAGTCCAGTTGGTAATACCCCGTTCGCCAGTGGTGTACAAATCCTTTACCTTGCCACTAATAATCGAACCTATAAACATCCCCAATCCATAGGTAGCTAAAGAGATCAACCCTTGCGCCTGCGATTTAATTTTCTCGCCTGCCTTGTTATCTGTATAAATCATTCCTGTTACAAAAAAGAAATCATAACAAACCCCATGAAGAAGAATGGCTGCATATAGCATCCATGCAGAAGTATCGGGTGTACCATAGCCAAAAAATACAAAGCGTACTATCCATGCTAATAAACCAATGATCAGAATTTTCTTTACTCCAAATTTCTGAAAGGCAAATGGCAACAATAACATGAAGATGACTTCAGAAGCTTGACCTAAAGACATTTTGTTTTCGATATTGAAGCCATTCGGATCTGCCGATGGAAATGCAAGCTTGTATCCATCTGTTAATGATGGATTCGCCCATGCATAATAAAATGACAAAGGAATACAAATCAAAATGGAAGAGATAAAGAAAATACTAAACGAACGATCTTTAAAAAGCACGAACGCGTCTTTCCCAATAATCTGAGCAAAACTTGCAGGTCCTTTTGATGTTGGTGGTGTGTTGGGAAGAAAAAAGGCAAAGACACCCAGCAGGCCTGAAGCCAGCATGGAAATTTGAAAAATAGTGACCTGATCACCAACGCCCATAAATCCAATAATATTTCCTACAACAATCCATGCCACTGTTCCAAAAACACGAATGGCCGGAAATTCTTTTTCAGGATTACTCATCTGTTGCATTGCGATGGAACTCGTTAATGCGATGGTTGGTGTGAACGTAAAACAATACACTATCATCACCCAAAAAAACGTATCAGCATCTGTAACAGAAATGAGAACAAACAATGTCGCAGCGCCCAGCAAATTTAAAACGCCAAGCACTTTCTGCGCTGCAAAAAAACGATCGGCCAACATGCCAACAAAAAATGGTGCGGCAATCATAGCAATTGAAAATGCAGCGTAAACACTTCCAACCTGATCACCCGAAGCATGAAGCTGATTGGTTAAGTACTTACTCATTTGTCCATACCATGATCCCCAGACAAAAAACTGTAAGAACATCATGATAGAAAGCTGCGATCGCAAAAGTGGCTTCATAGTAGACGAGTAAGGAAGAAAGATACAGGGTGGAATCGAAGCCTAAAAACCGTTGACGTAATTTTTTAGTTGTGGCATTTGCACATGCCTAATAACCTAAAGAGAAACTATTTCTCAATGGAGAAATTGTAGCCAGGCAAAAGGTTTTCTTTGGGAAGCATACTGGTAATTCTTTTCAAAGGCATAGGCTTCTTTTTCGAATGGAATATTCATGTACGCGCCATCGTGCGTTTTCCCGTTCAGTCTTCCAATAAGATAAAAGGTAATGTAAAGCAACCAATGTAAAACAAATAGCAGCTCGACTTGTTGCCAGAAATGGATGAGCTCGTGGTTCAGAATAGTTTGTTTATCCTTTACACTCTTCCAATAAAAAATGAAGATGAAAAAAGAAAAGCCGTGGTAGTTCCCAAATAATTTATGAGATGTTCCTATTCTGATCGGTATCACGATTGACGCTCAATCAGGTTTTCTGCAAAGCCCTTCAATATTTCTTTTCCATTGGGCGAGGATAATTTCTCCAACTGACTAAATCCCTTTGAAAAGTATTGATTGATTTTTCTCTCGGTTAGTTTAGGTATGTCAAGTGCATTATAAATTCCTCTCACTGCATCTACCTTCTCTTGCTTCTTGAATTTCCTTTCTGAAAGCCAGAAGTTTAGTTCTTTCTTCTGTTTAGCTGTTGATTTATCAAGCGCTTTAATAAGTAAGAATGTTTTTTTATTGGAGATAATATCGCCACCTACCTGCTTTCCAAATTTCTTTGGATCAGCGTAAGCATCAAGCAAATCATCTTTCAACTGAAAACCAATACCTATGTTCGTCCCGAATTCGCGTAAGGCTTTTCTATCCTCCGCAGAAGCATCTGCCAGAATAGCGCCCATCTCCAGACTAAATCCTAAAAGCACTGCTGTCTTTTGCCTGATCATGTTAAGGTATTGCGCTTCAGTAACAACATCTTTCGTTTCAAACTCCATATCCCATTGCTGACCTTCGCATACTTCGGTCGCACATTTATTAAATGAGGTAACAACCGTCTTAAATTTTTCTGCAGGCAAACCCAGCAACATATCGTACACCTTAACCTGCATTACATCTCCTGAAAGGATTGCTGTGTTTACATTCCACTTTTCATGCACGGTAACATTACCTCTCCGAAGAGGTGCGTTGTCCATGATGTCATCGTGCATTAAGGTAAAGTTGTGGAAAGCTTCAACCGCTACCGCATAGGGTACAACTGTTTTTACATCTTCTTTAAACAAGGAGTATGAAAGTAAGGTAAGCATAGGTCGTAAGCGCTTACCGCCTATATTCATCAAGTATCGAATGGGTTCGTAAAGCGATACTGGATTCTTTCCGTACTTATGTTTCTTGATTTCCTGATCGATGTAACCTTGGTACTTACTAATCATTCCTATTGTTGGTTTTACTGAATTTATGGCTTTGCAGAATTGAGATGCCAAAGTTATAGGAAGGTCTGGAATTGAAGTAAAAATTAGAGATAAGTTTGATTGTAAACTTATCTCCTGAAAATTTCTCTTAGTGTCTCTTTCGTTTACCTTTTTGATTTCCTTTAGATCTTTGCCCGCCCTTTGACCCTTTCTTCCGCTCATTTTGTCTACTCATTTCAAGGAAGCTTTTTTGCGGTTTATAGTCTACAAAGTCTGATGATGAGGATTCTGGTTGATCGGCAAATACCAAATCTATCAATCGTTTATCAATATCGGTTTTCTTAACACGTACATCAAATCGATCTCCGAGAGTGAATATCTTCTTGGTTTTGCGGCCAACGATGCGATAATTCTTTTCATCGAATTCATAGAAGTCGTCCGTCATGTCGGCCATGCGGATCATACCTTCGCATTTTGTTTCTACTATCTCAATATAAATTCCCCATTCCGTTACACCGGATACAAGTCCTTCGTACACTTTCTTCTCGGCAGTGGCCATGAACTCTACTTGCTTATATTTTATAGAAGCACGTTCAGCATCGGCTGCGCGTTTTTCACGTTCAGAAGAATGAAGACATTTTTCTTCGTACTCATTTTTATTGAGATGCTTTCCTTCATCCAGATAATGCTGAAGTATTCTGTGTACCATCATATCAGGATACCTTCGGATTGGAGAAGTGAAATGCGTGTAATGTTGAAACGCTAAACCAAAGTGACCTTTTGCATCTGTAGAGTATTTTGCTTTTGCCATGGTGCGAATGGCAAGTTGCTCCAGAATATTTTGCTCGGGCTTCCCCTCAATATCTGACATCAGTTTATTCAGTGAACCTGAAATAGATGCATCATCAATGTTCATCTTATGGCCAAACTGCCGGGCGAACACAGAAAACTTTTGGACTTTCTCCGGATCGGGCAAATCGTGAATACGATACACGAAGGTGTTTTTCTCTTTTGCTTTTTTAATGTTATAAACATAAGTAGCCACTTGTTTATTGGCTAACAACATAAACTCTTCGATTAGTTTATGTGCATCTTTTCGAATCTTTGGAATTACTGCCAACGGTTTTCCTTTTGCATCTAGCTTAAACTTGACTTCGGTTGTTTCAAAATTTACTGCACCTTTTTTAAATCGGTCTTTTCGAATCTTCTTAGCCATGTCGTTTAGCAAACGAAGTTCATCTGCCAATACTCCTTTTCCTTCATCTAAAATTAGCTGGGCATCTTCATAGCTAAACCGAACATCCGAGTGAATGACGGTACGACCAAACCATTCTTTCTTAATGATTCCATTCTCATCCATTTCGAAAACTGCTGCGAACGTTAACTTGTCTTCGTGAGGACGAAGCGAGCACAATCCGTTTGAAAGTCTTTCGGGTAACATTGGAATAGTGCGATCAACAAGATATACCGATGTGGCTCGATCGAAAGCTTCAACATCAAGAGCAGAGTTGGGTGTTACATAATGCGTCACATCGGCAATGTGAACACCAATTTCATGGAGACCATTTTCAAGCTTGCGATAGGAGATAGCATCATCAAAATCTTTTGCGTCTTCCGGATCAATGGTGAATGTTGTTATCTCGCGAAAATCCCAACGCTTCTTTATCTCATCCTTTGTAATGGCCTCGGGAATCTTCTGTGATTCTTCTTCTATCTTTTCAGTGAATCGAAATGGCAAATCAAATTCCGCCATGATAGAATGTATCTCGGCTTCATTTTCCCCTGCCTTACCTAATACCTCTACCACTTTCGCTTCAGGCTTCTTATCAAAGTCGCCCCACGAAATTACTTCTACCACTACCTTATCGCCTGTGCGAGCTTCCTTTGTATTCTCCAGATAAACGAAAAAGTCCTGATGGATCTTTCTAGAATCCGCTACAACAAATGCAAATGTTTTTGAGACTTCTATTTTACCGGCAAAGCGGATTCGGTTTCGTTTTACAATTTCGGTTACTCTACCTTCCTGATGCTCTCCGTGACGGCTTGACAATACATTGAGCTTTACAGTGTCGCCATCAACCGCTGAGCCCAGGTTGCGTGGCGCGATGTAAATATCAGGAATGTCTTTGCCGAGTCTTACGTAAGCAAAGCGCGAACTGACGTGATCGACAATACCTGTCAGCTCCTCAGTCAAGACCTCCTTTGCAGCATAGGTTCCATCGTCTGATGGTTTGAACAATCCATCCTCTTCAAGTTGATCGAAGATTTGTCCCGCTAACTTAATGTCGTCTTTTTTCTTGAGGGTAAGTTTTTTGATGATCTGTTTAAATGAAAATTCTTTGCCGGCATTCTGATCTAATAGTTTTCGAATGGCTGCAGTCATTAAGGATCTTTGATCAGGTCCTTTCTTTTCTTTATTGTGTGATTTTTTCTTTTTACTCATAGTAATTTTAATTCTTTGGGAATTCATTATCCCTTTAAAAAATGTATTTGAAGATCTTTCACCAAACTGTAAGAGCCATTCGTGTAATGGCAGTTAAGAATGCAAAAATTCTTTCGTTAAAAAATAGTAAGGCTAACTTGATATTGGTGATTGATTCTTTGTTGAAAGATAGCATTTTTCATTAATACAAGGCCGGACAAAAACTCTGATTATTTGCAGATAACATCATTCATATCCCCTTAATGAACATGTAGAAAGCCCCAATTATTAGCTGTGGCGTGAAGACATTAAGAACAGCAAAACCGAAAGAAAAGTGCTGAACTCTTGAAAGTCCTATGATAATAATACGGAAGCCAAGTATTATACAAATTAACTCTAACCCATCATTGATTGTAACTTTAGTCGGATCCTCATGATTCACTATTGAACTTCCGATCAAGTTTATAAATCGGAAGATCTCTGGAATTAAAGCTAATGCAAGAACTGTTTTTATGTTTGGTCTTGTCGATTGACCCTTCCAAATTTTTCCAAATAGAAAAAGGATGTTAGTCCACACGAAACCACCAATAATACCAATTGCAAATCCAAGAACAATTGTGATGACCATACCAAAGACAGGACTTCCACTAAACGACAACATTAATTTCACTCCAATGGAATTAATTCCGAAAAGTGTAAAAGGTATTATGCCAAATGAATCACCCCAGCTAGAATCCTTAAGGTAATCTATTGTCTTTGATGTCTTTGTCCAGATGGTTAGCCAGGGATTCATAAAGTAAAAAGTCCTTTAAAGTTTAGTTGTTGCTCCAAAGCCTTTACAAATTAGATAAATAAATCTTTTAATGTGGTTTACTCAGCATGTTGAATAATGATTGGTCGGCCAACTTCTATTTGTTTCAACTTTAAATACAACTGGGCCAATACTTCTACATCGCGTACGCAATAATCTTTAATCTTCGGGAGGTTCTTATCCCGATAATAAACAGCATTAACCTGGCTACCATCCATATCGCTTTTGCTGGAAGGTATGTTGAAAAGGGCAGTAAGTAAATCAAGTGAAGTGTAATGTTTGTAATCACCAAACTTCCACATCTCCATGGTATCGAGATGAGCCACCTCCCACGGCTTCTTGCCCATTAAGTTTAACACTGGAGGAATGTTCACTTCATTTACCAACATTCTTCTGCAGAGGTATGGGAAATCAAATTCCTTTCCATTGTGTGCACAGAATTTCAACGCATTGTTGTTTGTTTTATCAACCATGCTGTTGAACTCCAAAAGCAATTTCTTCTCATCATCACCATAAAAAGCTTTCGTCCGCAAGCCTAGCTTACCTTGTTCCATTTCAAAAAAACCACCCACCACAATGCACACTACCTTACCAAACTCAGCATAGATTCCTGCTCGTTCATTATAAATTTCTTCATCGCTTTGTTGGGCATCGCGTTTAAAAAAATTTGCTTTGCGCGACCATTGTGTTTTTAATCTTTCATCTAATGCGTTATAGTCGTATACATTGGCTACCGTTTCAATATCAAGGAAGAGAATGTCTTTTAATTCAATGTTCATATACATCGGGGTTGGTCTAAAATAATCTGCCACGAAGGCACAAAGACACGAAGGTTCACAAAGCTGGATTTACTTCGGTTTTGGTTAACATCTTTCCACTAAAGTAATGAGAATTGAAAGGAAGACAAAATGTATAAATGGATTGCTCTCTAAACAGTCAGGCTTTTAGGTATCAAAACCCAATTGAAATAATTTAGAGGCTACCCATTTGCGGGCAGCCTCCTCATTTCTAATTCTTCTTTTTCTTCAGCAGGTTCTGAATTTTTTTCTTTGCTTCCTCCTCTGCCTTTTTCGTCAGGTCCTCTGTTGGTGTTGCTGTTTGGGTACTATCAGTTTTTACGGTGTCTTTTTTATTGCCACCGAGTAAGCCCTCTACGATTTTTTCTGCATCTGTTCCTTTTACTGCTTTCTGAACTGCTTTAGTTCCTTCTTCTTTTGCAGCGTTGGTCACTGCTTCCTGTGCCTGCTTTTTCTGATCGTCCATTAATAATTTCGGAGAAGGACTATCATACTTTCCTCCAAGTCCAATCGTAACTGGAATTTTAGCGTTCGGATCATTTTTTCCTCCGGTGTATTGGGAAACAAAACTGTTGTATTGAGCACCTAATTTTCCGGCTGGCACATCCATTTTTAGTTTATAATCAAGCGTTCCATCGAGACTTGTGCTGCCTGAAATGTTTGTTACATAGTCGCCAAACTTTACATCGAATGGTTTGGTAGTCAGTTTTCCATCTTTAATAGTGGCATTAAGAAGTACGTCTTTCAAGCTAACCTCATTTGTATTATCAAGTTTAGTAATAGAGGTAATACCTGAAATCAACTTTGAATCTTTCAATGCAGCTTGCGCTATTTTGATAAGTCCGCCCGCATTTACTGTGGCCAGATTCGGCATCATGTTCTGAAGCAGTTCACCGCTCAGTTTAAAATCCGTGGAGTAGTTTCCACTCATCAATCCAGCTACCGGTGCATAAGACTGAACAATAGACGAAACATTTGCTGTTTCTTTTATCGATGCATTTTCAATCTTCAGTCCAAGATCATATTTAGGATGCTCAAGATCTGCGGTGTTATATGTTCCTGAGACAGAAAACGCACCACCCAGCATATTGAATTTTAATCCATTTAGATTTGCAATTCCATCTTTTACAATCACATCGCCAGAGGCATTGGTCATTGTCATGTCCATCATTTTCACGGTTTTAATAGAGGACTTCAAAACGAAATCAATATCCTTAGGAACAGCAATTACACCATACGTTTCGGTTTCTGTTGTTGTCTCTTCTTCACCTGTATCGGCCATGAGCTCATTGAGATCAAACATCGTTGAATTAAAGTTGACGTTACCTTTTATGCTTTCATTTTTACCCAGCGCATAACCAAGGTAATTGTACACCGAACCATTTACATGGAAATCACTTTTACCCAGAGTACCGTCCATTTTTTGCAAATCAATTTTCTTTGGATTGAAAACCATGGATGCCTGAGAAATACCTACAGCATAAGGTAAGTCACTGGCCTTATAGGTAAAGTCTTTTAATGAAACGGTTCCACTGGTTGGTAGTTTGTCGTAGCGCTCAGCTTCTAAGTCAGAATATTTTCCTTTCGTTTGAAGATCAGCATTTACTTTTCCGGTTAATGTCATGCCATCAAGAGGAAAAATCTTAGTCATTTTTTCAATATCAATTCCGCCTTTTGCTTTCAAATCCCAGGTGTAGTCATCCAGATTTTCCAACAATAAGTCAGCCGTAAACTTTTCATTGTCCATAGTCATTGCAAGATCCTTTACTGCAATAAAGGTCTCCGCCATTTTTCCACTTGAGTTCTTAATGGTTGAATGGAACGTTAAATCTTGCAGAGGCAATGGAAACTCAGATGACTTTACATATCCATTATCCAACGACACGTTAGCATCGATTGCCGGAATAGATTTCTTTAAGCTATCGTACACACCTTTTGCGGAAAGATTGATTGCATAATTACCTTTCATATCAAGTCCGTCCATCGGGAACATTTTGCCGAGCTCAGCAAGATTAAGTTTAGCGGAAACATTAGCATCTATTTGTGTAGGATACATTTTTGTAATCAATGCGCGTGCATCAACCGGATTGTTTCCAAAGTCAAGGTGCATTTTCTTTAGATCGATAATCGTGTTGTCGATCACACCGTCTTTGTTGTCGATCAATAAATCAACATTGATGTTGTTAATGGCGGTAGGTAAGTCAGGATATTTAAACATCGCATCCTTTACTACTAGCGCTACATTGAATGCGGGCATTTGTGTGTCGCTGTACGTTCCTTTAACAAAACCGTTAAAGGCTAAATCACCTTTCGTTTCGATGTTAGAGAAACTCTCTGTATAAATTCCGGGAACGAGTGATAATAAACTCTTGAATGAATTATCAGGACTCTTAAATGAAATGTCCATGCCATAATCCTTTTCATTCATTTTAAAGAAGCCATCAAAGCCCATCGCAAAGTCGTTCAGCTTCACATTATTTTCTTTGAAGGTATACTTCGAGTATTCTTCGCTGATGGAAATAATCATATCCATTTCTACCTGTTTATTCGACAGGTAGGCTGTGCCATCATATACGGTTGTTAATGAATCAACTGTAGTGCGCGTTTTTAAATCAAAAACATCTTGTGTAAAATCTCCGTTGCCAGTGTGATTCAATCCTTTTAATGAAAGTAAAAACGGAAGTGACTTATCATCATAGGTAACAACACCATTAATAATTTCCCAATGGTCAATGCCAAACGAAAAATTAGATGGCTCTTCTGCGCTCGTCACAGTATCGGTTGATGGCATGGCAATGTCATAATTGGCTTTGCCATCGGCCAGTACTTTAACATTGATTACAGGATGGACCATGGTGATTCCTTTCAGTCGGAGTTGATCGCCAAAAAGAATGTCTTTCAGATTTACCTCAACCTCTAAATTCTCTACAGCAAAGAGCAGGTCTCCTGCAAAGGGTTCGCGGTTAACCACTCCAAGATCACCCATTTCTACAGTGATGTTTGGAAAGTTCTTGAAAACAGTGAGATTAAATTTTTCGATATCAAATACAACATCAGCATTTACAGAAGTTGCCAATTGATCATCAATTGCTTTTTTAATATCGTCTTTAAAAACTATTGGAATAATAAAGGCCGCAGCAATTATAAGAGCAAATAAGCCACCCACTACAATCAATATCCACTTCAGTGCTTTTTTCATTTGAGTTCGGTTTTTAGAAATTAGATTTCAATCCCAAAACTACGAAATGGAGCGGTGAATTATTGTGCCTTTAACGAGTGGTAATACAGGTAATCTTTAAAATAATTTAAGGAACCAATCCATCAATTTTTTAGAAAGATTGGTATACGGAGGATAAAAGGCTTTAACCGATGTAAGTCCCCGTTTTTGCTTTAAAACAGGCTTTTCGTTTGAGAAAGCTAAGAATCCAAAATGGCCATGCGATTTCCCAATGCCGCTGTTATTAACACCACCAAAAGGAAGACCATGATGCAGAAAGTGGATGCCAGAATCATTTATGCAAACTGCTCCTGCTGTGGTTTCGTGCAATATTTTCTCCTGCACTTTTTTGCTGGTAGAGTAAATGTACAGTGCAAGAGCTTTTGGTTTTGAATGAATAATGGTGATGGCGTCATCCAGATTTTTGTATGTCACTATCGGAAGAACCGGCCCAAAGATTTCTTCCTGCATTACGCGACTGTTCATCTGAACGCTCGAGAGAATCATTGGATGTATAAAATTCGTTTCTGGATTTACCTTGCCACCGAATTCTATTTTTGCTCCTGTGTTCAGTGCATCCTTTATCAATTCGTTAACACGAACAAAATGTTTTTCATTTACAATACGACAATAACTGTTCGATTCTTCAAACGAACCTTTTGCATTCGCGAAAAGCTTTTTCGTTTGTTCAATTATAGCAGAGGTAAATTTCGCGGCTACCTTTTCATCCACTAAAATATAATCAGGTGCAATACAAGTTTGTCCGTTGTTGACAAATTTGGCTACAGCGGTTCGTTCTGCCGCTTCATTGATGCGCGCGCTGTCGGTAATAATGCTGGGAGATTTACCTCCCAGCTCTAAGGTAACAGATGTTAAATTTTCAGCAGCGGCTTTCATTACTACTTTACCGATATCCGGACTTCCTGTAAAGAAAATGTGATCGAACGGAAGTTTGAGCAAACGTTGAGATACTTCGAGACCTCCTTCAAAAACAGTGGCAACTTGAGGTTCGAAAATTTCATCCACCATTTTTTTAATAAGAGATGAAACATGAGGTGTCATTTCAGATGGTTTTATAATAACACTATTGCCAGCACACAGTGCCGAAACAACTGGACCGATGCAAAGACTGAAAGGGTAGTTCCAAGGAGAAATAATTAAGCAAACCCCACGCGCTTCATATTGAATCCATGAACGAGTACCAAACATTGTTAAAGGTGCATCTACTTTTGTTGGTCTCGCCCATTGTTCCAGATTATCAGTAGCATATTTAATTTCATTGAGCACATGAAAAAGTTCTACACCATCCACTTCTACGGCTGCCTTGCGAAAGTCATTGTACATCGCTTCGTGTATGGCAGAACGATTGGTGTGAATCCAGTTCCGGAGGGTTTTAAGTCGCTCTTTTCGTTTCTGAACAGACTCCTTTCGAAGGTTCTTGAGATTGCTCTTTTGGGCTTCAAAAGTGCCTTCAATTGAATTAAAGGCCGATTTTTCCTGTACTGCTATATTCATGAAATAAAGGTATGTAAAAGCCGGGAGCTTGGCCTAATGTTACCAAATTGTTAAGTCGTTGGTTCAATGTTACCCAAATGTTAAATTTGATATCTGGGTTATTAACATTGCCATAATATGAGGCTTGGTGTATTGATCGTCTCCTTCATTTCCTTCTCTCTTCTCGCGGAAGCACAAGAGACGAATGGTAATGTTGCGGCAAGCCAAACCTTTGAGCAATATCTTTCTCTTTATTTATCTACAGATAATTCCAAAACAGTTTCTACAGCATCCATCAACAGCTTTGTAGAAAAGTTAGAATCTAAAAAACAGTCGTTTAAAAAGGAGAGCGAGTTTCTGCAATACACATTCAATCAAACGCATCGTAAGTTTTTAAAGCACTACAAGCAGTATTGCACGTTTACTGAATTGGTTGATAAAGGAACCTACAATTGTTTAACCGCGACCGGACTTTATGCGTTGTTGCTTCAACGTTTTGATATTGAGTACACCATAGTAGAAACCAACTATCATATTTTTCTATTAGCGAAAACAGAACAAGGAACTGTTTTGCTCGAGACCACCGATCCGTTAAATGGTTTCATCAGCAACAGTAGCGAGATTGAAAAAAGAATATCAGCCTATAAGCAAAACGAATTGATGACGGTAGAAAAAAACAAAACGATGTATGCTTACAATTTCAATTTATACCATGCGGTTGACCTCGATCAAATGCTTGGGTTGATGTACTACAATCTTGCAATAGAAGCTTATAATGATCAGGAAATTCAATTGTCTATTTCATACCTGGATCAGGCTACCTTACGATATCAATCTGCACGCATCGAAGAATTCTCTGCCATTATTTTGCTAACGCTACAAGCCAGTAAATTGGAGGCTTCTGTTAAAAATTCTTATCTGCAAAAAGTGAAAGCCATTCAAACTAAGAAGTTGTCTGGTTTGGCTAACGGATATTGATAGAAGAAAATGTTTTAGAAAATGTAGCGCAGTCCAACGCCACCTTGCATCCGGCTCCATCCCGGATCTTTAAAGACATCAACAAAGTATTCCAACTCCATAAAGGCTGATATCGGTAATTGAAAATAGGAGTATTCTATACCAATGACGGCTTGTGGTCCCATTGTAAATCGGGATTCAGAAATTCTACCGGGTCTATTTTCAGCATCACCCAAAAGAGGGTCGGTTTCATACAGGTAATCATAATCCAAGGCTGTTCGCTTCAACTCAAAACCAACACCCACGTAAAACTGAAGGCCTTCTGAAATCTTCCCTGCATCAATGTGATAGAGAATTTTAGTTTCTCCAACGAAGTCTGATTTTATTTTATGGGTAAGATAATTTACAGAGGCACCAGGTGAAAGCGTATCTGGTTCTTGGTATCCTTCAAATTGTTCACGGAAATATCGGTTATATAATCCGCTTGATGCTTTACCAAAGTCGACAACAAGACCCAGGTGTTTGTTGGGATA